>Ga0307513_10006154_pt1 | contig 15742 bp, 20 predicted proteins | sample 15_EM_MG_FD_202174 | JGI IMG/M metagenome (GOLD analysis project Ga0307513, IMG submission 202174) | Populus trichocarpa ectomycorrhiza microbial communities from riparian zone in the Pacific Northwest, United States - 15_EM | ecosystem: Host-associated > Plants > Roots > Unclassified | place... | reverse complement strand
TCCTCTAATGTTTTTGGCAGGAATGAGCCTCGTAGCCCATGTTCCTTCAATGTTCCTACAAACGGGCCATGTACTTAAGATGTTTCTACTTGAGATGGGCCTAAGAATATCTAAAACTCATTTCTGGAAACATTTTAAATGTTACCAATGGAAACATTTCAGTTTCATCTTAGCAACACATTTCAAATGTTCCATAAATGTGTCTGTTAGTTACAGTGCAGTAAAATTGACCCGGACCTTGAAATGTTCCTAAGATGTTCCCACTCGTTTCTGGGTACCCTTGCCCCCAGTGTATCTAGCCTTTCCTTTGGGGCTTGTATGCGTTTCATCGTCAGGGCAGCTAGTTCTTTACCGTGGGTGTCGCGCGACACAATTGTGAGGGGGAACTCTCGTACTTGTAACAGTCTGAGCGAGGGTGTCGAGCTTGGGTCATTTTGAGAATAAACTGCTATTAGCACTCGTCAGGAGCAAGCGTCGGTAGGGTGTTTGTTTGGTTCGCATACCGTTGCCAAACAAAAGCATGCGTCATCGCCGATCAGCTCGAAATCTGTGGACACTGAGCTGCGATGTTGGAACCAGGGAAGCGAATGCGGTGAGTGTTCTGTTCTGGTTCCGCGTCAGAGGATGGGCGATAAGCCTGGACGAAAGTGCATGTTAGACTTCCGATGGCTCTGCCAGAGACTGCGGACAACCTGCTCGTCGCTGACCTTCTCTTCACCAGTCTTCCGTGTGTGCTGATCAATGTCTGCAGGCAGATGTTCGAGTTCCAATAATAACTTGTCGACACGACTCTGTCAACCCGTCTGCCGTTTCGACATGAACGGCCAGTGTGTCCTTTCTTCGAATATCCTCCCTTCCACTCTCACCTCTCACAACAATACTCGCGTCGTCTTGCACCCTCTAGAGGGTCAGGTCCTCTCCTCTCCACGGGTCCGGAGCTCCTAAGCGACACACGCGATCTTCGCCACTCAGTCATAGCAACACCGCCGGGCGTTTACCTCCCCGCCGACGCACATGCCCCTCCAAGATCCTCAACCTAGACTGACAAGACCTCGACGGAAGGTCTATCTTGGAACATATCTTGGCGCACCCATCGAAACAGTACCCTCTCTTCTGCAGGCCCCATCCCACCCGCAGAAGGGATCGAGAAAGCAGAAGACAATCAGGCCACGTCGCTGAAGACACCTTGGCATCGCGATTGGAAGACCACATTTTTTGGAACATGTACCCGTTCCACGTGTTTCTCCGTTTTGTTCGTGACTAATCGGAGGCAGATTTCAACGCCTTCCTCCTGTTAATACCGGCATCCATCAATCTCAATCTCACTGTCGAGTAGGCCGAGTACATCATATTTCTCTGTGTGTTCTTCAGGGCGGATCGCTTCCGCAGTGGCTCACAATGAATCACAGTTTGCATACTGTTTCTCATTCCGTTGATCAGGGTACTACTCTTCACATGTATGCGCCCCGTATCAGTTTCTGATCAGATTTTTAGCTCCATGACCTCACAACCGCTTCTTTGGCTCGTCGAATTGGCGGCTCAAAGGCAGGATTGTTTAACGCGACTCTGGTGAGTTGATATCCTCCCTCGCGAAACACCTTGACACTCAAACAACAACACTTCCACAGTCCAATTTGTAGGTGTGCGGGAAATTGTCCAATACGCCTGCGCTGACACCCTTGCAGCGTCGAAATGGCCATTGCCGTGCGCGAGACGTACCATATAAACCAACTCTGCAATTTAGTTCATTGCCCTGAGAAAATGCGAACTTCGTATCGTAAAAGCATCCCGTCTGTCCGTTCCTCCCCATGGGTTGCGTTAAAACTGACTCCCGACAGTGACCGGCCCCATGATGTGCAAATCACGTACGTGGATTGTTTTCGTGCATCGGATGCCTCGCTTTGACAGGACTTGCCTCAGTATTGGTCTTTGGATTATGCGCGCTTGCTGGAGGACTGCACTGGAAGGAACAGTGGTTCAATTCCGGTGGGTGCACTCATTTACGAGTTGTACGGCTTGGCTCATCCGCGACCTTTAGCCGCAATCCAGCTCCAATCCTCCCTATTGTCGATATCCGTGAGCGCTGTTCTACTGCCGGCAGGTGCGATCGCAAGTTTCTGTCCCAGTGTATTGTCGTTGATCAATTTACTAGCGTATCATTTTGTTCTTCGTGCCAACACGGAAGATGAAGACCCCCAAAATGGGAGGGAAGGAAACTTCGAGTCTTGTATTGCAGCCTGGCCCTCTACCAACCGGAGAACCAGACGTGGTGGAACCCCCACCGCGAAGCCCAAACTCGCAGTCATTGTCGCCCCGTTCGTTGCCACCTGCCCCTGAATTGTCCAACGTCAGCTCATTGCGAGAGCTTCCCCCGCAAAGCCCCGTCGGATTGGCGCACCCGACCCCCAGAAGTGGCCCAACTCTTTCAGTGCCGATGCATCGAACTAACAGTGATCGTTCGGACGTGACCCTCGCTGAGGGTGAAGAACACCCAAATCCTTTGGGCCAAGAGGCAACGCCGGAGGTCACGAGGCCGGTGCCCCGCAACTCAGCTGGTTTATGACTGTGGCGATCACTCCGGCCGCCCCCGTAGTAAGATCAGAATACACCCCGCATTAACAATGGGCATTCTGACTGAATCCTTTGTAGCTGGTCGCTGGGACTGCCGATTGGCTGGTGGTGATGGTGAACGGGAGTTCTGTGACCAGATATGTTAGCAAGGAGTGGACGGCTCTCATTCTGCTGCCCACTGTTCAGGCGATCGCAGGTATGTGGGTGGCTTACCGAGCTGGTGATCGATCATAATGTATTGTTCTGCAGACTGTGTGACCACTGTGAACGTGTCTCGGTCAAGGATCAACTGACGTTGAGCAGCACTGTTGCCATTGGTTCTATGATCGTAAGTATTTTTTTTCTGTGTCGTGGATTCGCAATCACGTCTCCTTGGCCAACAACCTTCTCTCTTCGTCATTCCTCTCATCGTTATCATCAGGTGGGTAACGGGGGTCCCGTTGGGTTTGCTCTGTGGTCCGTTTGAATCCGTGACACTGTATCCCACGAGTACGTGTTTTCTCTAAGGTGTTATACGATCCATGATTGACTCCCGCCTCCACCTTTGTTTCGTGTGGTTGTAATGGTACCCATGATGTAACCCACCCGCGCTCGCAGTCAACACCATGAATTATGTCGTGGTGGATGTGCAATCCAATTGGACGGAGGGATATATTATTATATGTATGTCCCTTCTTTTTGTGTGCTGCTCATTCTAGGTTTCGTCCGATGGCTGACACCTGTTATCAGGGTTCTACCTGAATATAGCCATCTCCTTTTGATTCTATCCAGGTATGTTGGTGTCTCGTCTGAGATTAGGTCACTTATGGTTCACTGTTCTGCAGTTTTGTCTCCAAAACAGATTCGAACATGGCCAGTAGCCTGGATGTATGTGTGGCCTAATACCTTCAAGTGGAGTACCTGATTGAATCCGCTCGTTTGCATTGAAGTTCACGCTTGTGCCATAACATTCATTGCCTGTATCCAACTCATGTATATGTTCATTAGATTCTTGTACCTCTCGTTCTGTAATACCCTACACCTTTCTGGACTAAGTAATCTGAAATGTGTTACAAACACATTACTGTGGATGCAGATCTTCCTTCTATGGGATGATACCATCTTAATGATCATATCCTCTGTTAATTGTACGCATATATTGTGTGGGCAACCCAATGACTGGTTTGAGCACTGTACTTGTCAAGCATAAGCAAAAAGAATACATGTCCTATAGATCTCAACTAGAGAAGCATATGGCTGAGGTCAAGAATCAATGCCCCTCCCAACCTAAAAGAAGCAACCAGATACTGGCCACCATACTGCACACTGGCTACCTTTCCAAATCCCTTAGGTAGCTGAAGAACCACTTTCCCAGTGACCACATCCTTCACCCTGGACATATAAAATTCCCACACCTTGGTATCACTGAGGTAGAGGTTATCTGGGAGTTCCCTGAACCCCTGATCAGAGGATGGGCCTGAAATCCCAAAGTCCCATCTATCACCCATATCACCATGGGATCCAGTTACACTAGTCCAAACACTTGAGTCATCTACCAAAATGATTCTCACACCACCAGGGCATTTCAACTTATCCACAACCTTTCCTGTCCAGATATCCCATACTTGAATGAATTCCTCATCTACATAGAAAACCTTGGGCCTATTCCCTGATACCCAGAGTTGCCTGACCTTGCCTCCAGGCACCTTTATTGTCTGCAGGAGTTCCCCTTTCTCAGCATCCCAGATGTTGATCTTCTCATCTGCATACCAGACAAGGATCAATTTGCTGCCAATCAGCTGGATATTGCTCTGGTGGGAATCTTCAGGCAGGGTTTGGAGGGGCCACTTAGGGGGGCCAGTCAAAATGCCCCAGGCCTTTAGCATCCCATCCAAGCCACTTGGAATAATGGTGCTATTTTTCACTTCCGGAGCAATAGACTTGGTTGGAACTAAGATGAGGGGTGTGGACTTTGGATTAATCACAGTTGGGTCTGTTGGTGAAGTACTAATCTGCCAGAATTTGACTGATTCATCTCCAGATGCTGAAATGAGGGTAGAGGGGGAAGAAAATTCAAGGGAGGCAATATATCTAACATGGCCAACAAAGGTCTCAACAAGGTGAGGGTCTGACCCAGTGATGTCCCAAATACAGATCTTGTGACTAGCTGCAGCAGCCACAAGCCTGCCATCAGGTGAAAAACAACAGGGACTGGAGTGACTGACAGATACATTAAATTTGGCTACAGTTACTCCAGAATTAATGTTTTGAACTGTGATACCATCTTCTGCACATGAAACAAACTGAGTGCCATCTGGGGAAAAATTAATGTGATAGGCAGCAAAGGTGGATCCAACTTTGTGACCATCAATATTCCAACACTGGGCAACTGCACTAGTTATAGATACAAGGAGTTGAGGGTCTGTGGGAGAGAACCTGACACAGTCTACCATGCTCTGTTGCTTTATAATATGACGACACTCCCCCATCTCAATGTTCCACAAACGAAGTGTCCAATCATTAGACCCTGAAGCAATTGTGGTGCAGTCTGCTGAAATTGAAACAGAGAGAACCCCTTGATAGTGGCCATGGAATGTCTTGATAACACCACCAGTCTGCACATCCCAGAGCTTGACAGTCTTGTCAAAGCTTCCAGATATAAGTGATATCCCATCTGATGAGAAGGTAAGAGATCCCACTCCAGATGTGTGTCCAGATAGGACAGCCATCTGGCTTCCTGTGATTGCATCAAGGGTGAAGATGTTCCCATCATTAGATCCAACTGCAATAGTGTTGTTCCAGTATGAGAGGGTCCATGGAAGACTGTTCAACAGAACTGTGCAGGAGCACATTCCCCATTCTGTTGAGAGCCCTTCAACCACCTTAACTGTTTGCAAGGATTCTGCAGTGTAGTACTCATGGAGCCAGGATGAAGAAGGGGAAAACGGAAGTGCAGTGTAGTATAGGTGGGAAGGGGAGTTGTGGATTGCATCAAAATTTTCTAACAGGATTCTCTGGCTGTCATTTGTCCATGTACAGGAAACTCCTGCCTGAACAAGAAACATGAACACAGGCCCTAGTGAACAGTCTGGATAGCACTTACCAAGGCACACCATTGCTCAACATCATTCATGGCATAAACCCCAACATCGAGGTTCCCCACAAGTGCAAGGACTTCAATCCAATATAGCAATTGTATTGTAAAGAACTTTTCAATTGCTTCCTGTACTTCTCCAACACAAGGACTGTTGCCAGGGACCCTCAGGAGGTGTTTTGCCCAGAATCTGCATGCATATTCCAAAGCTTCCCCAATGTGGTCCTTCTTGCGAGTAGGAAGATCCCCAACTTCACTGAGAACAGTGTAGTCATCCAGGTTGCATATATTCCTCTTTAGCCTTTCCCCCATAAGCCTGAGGCATGAAAGTAGAATATCTGTGTGATGAACTGCAGGCTCCACAAAGAACTGTACATCTTTACACCGGATTGGATCCAGGAGGAAGTCAGGAAATGACTTGTGAAAGGTTCTAATGGGGTCTTCTGTGCTGTCTGGGACAAGGAGGACAGAATGGAGGGAGCGGAGGGTGGTAGAGATGTTGGTCATTTTTAGTAGGTCTGAGAGTGCTGTCATTGAAAGGGGGTTAAGCACAAGTAACACTGCCCCAACCACAGTCCTGAAACGGGAGTGGATTTTCCCAGCATCAGCACCCACTTCTTCAAGTGCTTGCTCCAGTACTTGGGCATAGAGAAGGTCAATCCCAGACTGTCCTTCATGAACAGTGCTCTGTGGGAGAGAGATGATCTGGTCCAGTTGTTCAGTGGGTGTGTGGTTCTTGAATGAAACAAATTTCACAACTATTGAAGCATAGATGAAGAATCCAGCTGCCTTCTTGCAGAGAGTGTTGATGTCTGTTGAGTTTGGCCAATCTTGTGTGAAGTCACAGTCACTTCGGGTTCCGGCAATGTTGGCCAATTGAGTCCTGAAGAACAGCTTGATATCCTTATCTACTGAGGATCGTTCAACATCATGCAGCCTGAGGACTTCTGTGATGGGTCGGAGTGACTTGAGGCGGAACCCGGACCGGATTCGAGGCTCTGGCCGACCAGTTATAAAGAACTTCACATTAGGGACGTCGTCCGCATAACGGGAGAGGACGGAAAGAATGGCCGAGGCGGGCTCTTCGTCCTCGCATTCATCGAGGGCGTCGATGATGATAAGCGTCTGGATGCTGGAGGCCTCCAACGGGCCAATGATAATCTTCTCCATTTGAGAACAAAGCGACTCCCGTCCAACCCCGGGGTTGGACCTCAGAACCCGAAGCAGCCTCTCTCGAAATGGGAGGTACCGGTAGGCGAGCTGGAAGGCGAGAGTCGGGAAGATCACTTGGAGATTGCTTCTATCCTCGAAGTCTCGCGAGCAGAAGAAGCTCGCGCCGAGCTTTCCATCCGCGAAGCTGATCTCGGCGAACGTCTGGGCGATGGTCGACTTCCCGGTCCCCGCAAGGCCGTTCAGCCAGAACACGCGGTGGTCCTGCTCATCCTTCAGCCAACGTTCGAGTTGCAGGAGGACGTCCGCCCTGGTTCCCCTCAGGCACCCCTGCCTATTCCCAGAACCATACCCAGCCCCATCTGTGATCCGCATTTTTTCCAGAAGACGGTGATCCGCATCTCCCTGTTTGCAGGTCACTACGAAAGTTTGGAACTATAGGGGGGTAAGACTCACGATCTGTTGACAACCCTCGGCGTAGATGTCCAGTCGTAATGACGTCTGCAGTGGACGTTAGATATGATGCGAGTGAATGTGTTGAGAGTGTGAACCTGATAGTGAACCAAGGCATCGCGAACATCTTCCACCAGACCGTTGACTTTCTGTGCATTCTCGGGGTTTTTGAGGAAATCCGCGAGATCCTTTTGGGATGTCATCTCATCCATAGCTTGACCAATCTCTTCCAATTTCCTGGAAAACCCCATGCGTCAGACCTGGCGCTCGATCTTGGAGAATGTGGGCTCACCGTTCCAACTTTTTTGCCCTCTTCTTCTCATCGACATCACCCAGAGGAATGGGATCGGAGAGGGACTCAGAAAGAGTTTTGACTCTGGGTACCAATGATTCTATTGCATGTTTATTCACCTCCGTCCGCTAGAACAACCGTAAGCGTTGGGGGCCGGATGTACGGGAAGGAGGTCATACCTCGTAATCGTCGATAATAAAGCAGAGAGATCTCGCGATAGATCTGAGAGGACCGAAGGCACCTGCGGAGTCTCTCACCCCACGGAGCAACTCGGCCGTGGCAGACGCTGTAGACTTGGGGTTCGATTTCTTCTCGTCCGCGGCGGCGCCCGGTTCGGGGTTCTCGTCGGAACCAACAACGTCTGGTCCGCGGTCAGGAAGGGCAGGGGTTTCTACATTGTCAGAAGGAATGGTTAGAAGCCGGCGACCAAAACGACCATGTTCACGTACCGTCAAGCTTCCCGCTGTGTGAGATCGAAGGAGTGGATGGAGAGGGGTGGGCTCCTTCGGGTTCTCCACTGTGTCCACTTCCCACCGCCACCTCGATGTCTGGGTGTGGGTGCGAATGCATCTGGCTGGCTTCCCCTCCCTGATCGTTATCGCCTTCGTGCGCTGGCTCTGATTCTGATTCTGCTGGCTGAGGAGGCCGGTCCGTCGAAAAGACTCGCTCTCCAGCTGCGTTGGCCCTATCCCCTTCTCGGTCGTAACTTCCACCTGCTACGACGCGAGAGTCCGGTTGGGGAAGCGAACTCGCTGGGTCAGTCGTCTCCCCGTCAGGGTTGGCTCCCGTTCCGTCCGGTTTGCGTTTTCCTCCAGTTAGTCGGAGCTTAAGCTTCTTCTTCATTCTGGAGAGTGGGCCTCGTATGTCGTCCATGTCGATTTTGAATCAGCGTAGGCGATGGTTCGATGATGGGTGGTGCGATAGTGGATGATTGGCCTCGTGACCTTCGGACTCTATTCCATCCCACTGATCCCAGCGCTCATCCTGGGTGCAGATGCGGTAACAGGTTCGCATCGTAAGTACTATCCGTCCTTTTTTGCCCAAGTCCTCGTCAGTGTCGGTTTGCCATATCAGTCCCTACGTGCATGGAATACTTCAACGTTTTATGGCTGAGTGGTTTGGGCGAGTACCTACACTGGTACCCCGAGACTGACGTGGGCACCAGATAGATTGCACCACAGGGATATGGGGTGTAGTGAAGGTTTTCAACATATTCCCCCAGAGGAAGCCTTTACTATCGTAGCTTAACAAAAAGGCGAATTAATCACTATTAGTATAACTGTAGGCCTTAGGTTGCACCTAGAGCTTGTGACGCAGGCCGCGTGATGTGTGACAAATTTCCCAGCCGCCGCGCTTTCCGTGCTTGACCGACAGTTCTACGCTGCATACAAACCCGCACCACCTCCCCTTCCACCAGGTCGTTCTTTCGCCCGTACACGCACACACCCGACAAAAAAATGCTATCCAACGTCTTCCGCCTTGCGCGACCCGCGGCGCGTTTGAACGTCTGGTCTAAGCCCACCACCGCTTCCTCTCGCACGTTCACCCTTTCCGCTGCCCGCAAGTCCGGTCATCCTTCCCCCCAGCTCCTCGGTGATGGTGGAAAGGCCGGAGAGGTCCCAACGGACATTAACCAGTCGACCGGTCTGGAGAGGTTGCAGACTATGGGGTTCTTGGAGGGTGTCGATATTTTCGATAGCCAACCGTTGGATTCGAGCAGGATTGGAACTCTGGATAACCCGGTTTTGGTTTATTCCCTCGTACGTCCTTTTCCTCCCTGTCTCTCTCCCTTCCTCTCTCCCTCTGTTCTTCGTCATTTTTCCGTTGTGTCCGGTCACCCCTTTCTTCGTTTCTTCGGTAATGCGTGAGGCTGACGGTTTGGGATTTTGAAAGGACGTTGAGCGCGTTATGGGATGCACTGGGTCTCCTGCGGACTCTCATGATATTAGGTGGTACACCATTCATAAGGATAAGCTGCTTCGTTGTGGGGAGTGTGGTTCTGGTGAGTCTCTCTCTGGTTATCGTCGTTGTTGTTTGTGTCCTCGAGGGTGTTATGTGTGGAGTGCTTATCTCTATGTTTTTTTTAGTTTACAAGGTGGACTATCACGGTCCGGAAGAAGGCGAGGAGCACGATCATCACTAAATTCGAACGTGCAAACACGCATATATCCTTCCCCCACCTCTCCTTCCTTCTCTACCTCTCGTAAACTGTTTTCTACGCAACGAGTTGCTTTTTAATCTGTATAGAATCGTGCGAAGCGAGAGGTTGATGAGAAATAGGGCCAGTTTGAGTTCGCGAAGCGTGCTGGTAATAAGAAGGTTGCGGTTGAGGAAGTGATGTGGCCGACGCCGCGTCCAGCTCTTGTGCTTGACCCACGTCTCCCATAGCCCGTGCATATACCCACATCTGACACCCCCACCCTGTACGCACGTCATAGTCGCAATGGCTATGGTGCTGGAACGCTCGTTCTACTGCACAGGAGACACCTGTCATCTCCTGGACGATACCCAACCAACCAGCGAACCAGCACCCGCGCCGAACGACTCGCTCCAATCAGATTCATCTGCAACCCAGCCCACATCCTCTCTCTCCGATACATCTTCGCGCCCGCCAGCGCTTGAGGAATCCGTACTCGCCTCTCCTGCGTCTACCTCCTCGGAATCAATGGCTTGATTCGGAGTCGTACCTTCATGAAGTGCGTGCGGTTCGGATGGGTTCATGGGAGTAGATCTTGAGCTTGGGGTTACCGTGATGTCCGTCGGTTATGATGCGTTCGCCCTTGGTGTTTAACGAGGTGTTGGGCATACCGTTAGATTTATACTCCCAGGTGTGTACATTCTTCTTTTGTGCGCTTGTTTGTTTTCTCCTCCGGGGTTATCGCCGGTATTGTGTTACGTTTGGTCTCGCGGTGCTCCCTGATGATCGTTTGGCCCATTCGGTTTTCAATGTTGACTGCGCATACACATGTTCGCCGCTAACGCCCTTTTAGAATTTCCAAACCATCGAAACGAAAGCGGTGACGGGACCACGCGATACCACATCCTCTTTGTACTTATACGTTATCACGGCCATCTGCGAGGGCTTGCTCATCACGGAATTGATTCACCATGTATTATGTTATCCTGCTTGTCGACTGACCTCGAAGAACGTTCCGCAATGGACTACTTCATATCCTTCCCTACCTTTACCTACCCACGAGCGAAGAGGCCGGGACTGGCGTTATGGAGTCCTCCGATCGGCGGTGCCGTTCGTGGGGTGAGAATCAGTCAAAACCGATGTTGCGACTTCGGAGGTTGCTTATAGATTCGTATATCGACCCGATCCCCAAAAGCGTGTTAGGAGCTACGAGACTCTACCTCCGTATGGCGGGTGCGGAGGATCTCGAGAAATTGTTAAAGATCGCGAGCGAGAGGTGGTTGGGATACGAGAAGAACACGTTTTGTAAAGGAAGCACAAGTTGCGAGACGTTGTAGGTCTCGAAGGACTCTGGTGAGGGCCTGGAGGTGACCGGACAGAGGTCATCCTATGGGGTTGGGAATTCGTCGGCCCAGGACATCCCGCTATAGATGTTTCTCGGGTGAGTGTGCACCTTATTTTCATGCACTTACACGAAAACCCCCACCCTGATGACCCATATCACCGACGTACCTTAATTTACAGGTGCCTACCTCCATCTTGCTCCCCCATCGGCCCGTATCGAGGAACAACAAAGAACTACAGCCGTAGGATTTCGTGAGGCCCCCTTTACGAGAAACACTGATCCCGTCTATGTTCAATTGCTGACGACTTGGATCCCTACCGATAGTCCCTTCTCGGTTTTCACGCATGCGAGGTGATTGCAACTTCTGTCTGGAAGTACGCTCTGTGGCGCGACCGCGAAGACCCCCCCTTGTGCTCTCATGCACGGATTAGGGCCCGCGTGGCGTACGAGCTATTGAGGTTCACGGAGGCTGTCAAGCGTATTTCTGGTTGGATACGGTATTTGTGGGGTAGGAATCCGGCGGAGTTGCGGACGGTAGCCTCTGAAATCTGTTCCAGTTCGGTTGAACCTTTTATGCTCCGCGGTTCACCCCTGGCTCGGGTAATCTTGCGACGGGACTGCTGTGGCTGGTGGCCCCCTTCCGTGGACCCCATCACGTACGCGTATACACGCGGAAATCGACTGTGATCAGGGTTTCGACTTGTCGTATATTAGTAAAAAGGTCTGGGCCTTAGATACATGTTTGCAATTCTGCCAGGGCCGGACCCACCGATGAGCATGAGTATTGAGCTCCCGGGCCGATCGACGTACACCCCTCGGCTTCTACCACATTCGATGTCCACTACAGTTCTATCATTCTGCCATATTGTCTTCCTATCCCCTCCCTACGACTGTAATGGCGCGAAAACACAATCGCGGCAAGGAGACCCTTTCCTCCTCCCCGGCTGACCCTGAGGGTCGTTTATGACCGTGTACAGAACGCCTGGATCCTCGCCCCGCCTGCGGCACTCCCGATCGCCCCGAGGACCCAGTGTTTTCCTCTGGACCACTTGTTGCAGGAGGTGGCAGTAGAGCGGACCTCGAGTCTTCCGCATTCATTTGAATGGGGTGCCACCGATTCAAGGGATCTTGCGGGTCCTTCTGCTACGTGGTCACGCCGTGCGCGTAATGGCTTATCCATTTGGCGTTTCCTCACCCCTCTTTGGCGATTAACCCTCCTCATGACCTACCTACCAAGTTTGTCATCGGACTCCGCCCGATCACCTCCGCACCTACATGGCTGGTGGCAACAGGCTTGGCACACCGGTCTAGGGCCTGGTGCGGTACTGCCCGAGTGTGGTCCCCCCTTCCGCTCTCCAGAAATATATAAAGATCCAACTCGTTCCCGATCAACCTTCTCCTATCCATCGGTAAAACGGCCTCCATTGAACTTGTTTTTCCACCGCGGAATCAATGTATAACCCCCGGAAGCACAACTTTGATGGATTGAAGGGGAAGTAATGGGCTGCCGAGTAGGTGAGACGCAGCAGGGAAAGCGTTATATACAGGATCTGGTCATCTTCATGGAGCTTCCTCTCCATTACCCTCCGTCCAGTGCTCGACTCTGCAGTGACACCAACCATGTCAGAGAAACGCCACTCAGGCAGTATCGACAAGACCTCGGGCTCTGATAACCATGAGAAGAGCCTCCACGAGTACACCGTGAGCACGATCCCCCCCGCCTCCTGCGCCCCTCTTACGCCCTTCGTAGGGTTCGTTTGCTGAAGAGATGCAGGCCCTCGGGCCGGATCTCTTGGAGGCCGCCGCCCATGCCAAGACGATGGGTCCAGAGGAGGTCGAGGAGACGATTGACTATCTTCTCAAGGAGGTATATCCGCCCGCAGCTGCAATTGCGGACCCCCCGCTCACGTTTGTAATTGAATGCAGCATGCGAGAGATCCCGTTCGTAGAACCTGACATCTGTCGAGACTCCGAGACTGAGCCTAATCGCCTCCCCTCTCAGCTCTTCCCCCCTCACGTCATCGAAGCGGCCAAGCGATACCGTTTTGACGGGGAGTTGAAGAAAGACCCTGTCGAATACCGGAGAATCTACGAAGAGCTCAAGATCGAAGCCGCCCTCCTCGTGATCGTGTGTACTTCCATTCCTTTATGCCGGTTCCGAACCCGATCGATATTTTACTAGAACTCCCCATACGCCGAGGTTCGTGCTGTGGTCGACAACCACGACGACCCAACGGTTCCTGCAAGCACCTTCCGTGCTTGGTTCATCGGAACCATCTTCGTTGCAGCCGGGTATGTCAATCGTTACGACATCCTTCGAACGCGTTTAATGATCGACCGCCCCACAGAACGTTCATCAACCAGTTCTTCAGCATCCGTCAGCCCGGTATCACCGTCTCAGCTAACGTCGCCCAGTTGCTCGCCTTCCCGGCTGGAAAACTCTTGGAAGCGGTCCTCACCTCCAGGCGCTTCACAACCTTTGGTTACACATGGAGCCTCAACCCTGGGAAGTTCAACCTCAAGGAGCACATGGTGGTCACCATTATGGCAAATGTCGGGCTGTCCCTCCCAATTGTTCCATTTGTAGGTGTCTTTGCAATTCTTCCAGTGCACTCCAGGTCGTGACAAGAAATCCGTAGATCATCTCGGTCCAGTACCTGCCACTGTACTTCAATCAGTCGTTTGCCTCCAACTTCGGATACCAGAGTATGTAACCCCATTCTTATCGGAGTTTATGACTTAGTCTGGTTTCAGTACTCATGGCGCTCTCCACCAACTACGTTGGTTATGGTCTGGCCGGTATAACTCGCCGATTCCTGGTCTACCCATCGCAGGCCGTCTGGCCGGCCAACCTGGCAACCATTGCCCTCAATCGCGCGTTCCACACCCAGACCAACAGCATGGCCAACGGCTGGGCGGTCTCGAGGATGAGGTGGTTCATGTATTGCTTTAGTGCCATGTTCATCTATTTTTGGTTCCCCAATTACATCATCCAGGCGATGTCGTACTTCAATTGGATCACTTGGATCGCTCCGGGGAACGTCAAGCTTGCTGCAATTGCCGGCAGCGTGACGGGCCTAGGATTGAATCCACTCCCCACGTTCGATTGGAATCAGTTTGTCGTGATCACTGATCCCCTTATCAGCCCATTCTTCGTGAGTGCCGTTCTTCCTCGTCTGATTACACGTATACTTACACGACTTACACGGTTCCTCACAGACCATGATGAATGTAAGGCTCTGCTTCTCGAGACTTAATCGATCAATCATCACTGACCGGCTGCTCTCCCGTCCTGTTTATAGATGTTCCTTGGCGCTCTCCTCACTTTCCCCATCGTTTCTGCTATCTGGTTCACCAATACTTGGTATACTGGTCACCTCCCTATCAACTCTAACCATGTGTTCGACAACACTGGCGAGTTCTACCAAGTTTCCCGGGCCGTCGACGACAAATCGTTATTCGACGAGGCTTCCTACAAGGCCTACTCACCCGCATAGTACGTCCCCTTCCGTTTCCGATTGAGTACGTCATTGAAGTTGTGTTCTCAGCTTGTCTGCCGGCAACGCCTTCGCTTATGGTTCATACTTTGGAATTTACGCCTCCATCATCAGCCACGCTACTTTGTATCATCGCCGCGAAATCGTTTCCGGCTTCAAGAATTTGATCGGGCGTAAATCAGCCTCCGCCCACTCCAAGGATGTCCACATCCGCTTGATGATGTCGTACAGGGAGGTTCCTGAATGGGTCTACTTCATCGTGTTGTGTACCTCCATCTGTATTGGTGCCGCTGGTATCGCGGCTTACCCCACCAACGCCTCCCCCGTTGCTGCGCTGTATGGTGTATTGATCGCCGTGATATTCTGTGTTCCCTGCGGCATAATTAAGGCTATCACCAACATAGAGGTACCCCTCCACATCATTGCAGAAATGTTCGGTGGTCTCTGGTTCCCCGGCAATGCCAATAACGTGATCTTTTTTTCAATCTACGGATACGTCACCACATCGCACACGCTCCACTTCGCGCAGGATCTCAAGCTCGCCCATTATGCCCACATTCCACCTTGGATAACTTTCAATTCCCAGATGTTCGCCACCCTCGTTTCCAGCTTCGTTTCCACAGCCATCCTTAACTACCAGATGACGAAGATCCCCGACGTTTGCACACCCGCTCAGAAAAATCACTTCACTTGCCCTAATACCAACACTGGCTTCACCTCTGTTGTCTTCTGGGGAACCCTGGGACCCAAGAGGATGTTTGGTGCTGGTGCCATATACAATGGGCTTTTGTGGTTTTTCCTCGCCGGCGCCCTCCTCCCAATTCCGTTCTACTTCCTCAGCAAGAAGTGGAAGGTTTTCCGGTACTTCCATGCCCCCGTCTTCTTGTTCGGTGCAACGTTCAGTCGGGCTCCTTACAATTTGGCGAACATTTGGCCTGCCGTCCCTGTCGCTTGGCTGTTCAACTACTACATCAAGAGGAGATACCTTGGGTGGTGGTCGAGGTACAACTAGTGCGCATTCCCTGTTCTTTCATTTGACGTAACTTTTCTGACTGCTCGCTCTCTTTCAGTATTACGTCCTCCGCGTTCTCTTGTGCCATCGCCCTTTCGGCTCTCGTTATATTCTTCGCCTTGCAACAGCAAGGCATTGAGATTAACTGGATCGGAAACACACGATCATTCAGCGGTTGCGATGGAACTGGGT
>Ga0307513_10006152_pt1 | contig 15748 bp, 17 predicted proteins | sample 15_EM_MG_FD_202174 | JGI IMG/M metagenome (GOLD analysis project Ga0307513, IMG submission 202174) | Populus trichocarpa ectomycorrhiza microbial communities from riparian zone in the Pacific Northwest, United States - 15_EM | ecosystem: Host-associated > Plants > Roots > Unclassified | place... | reverse complement strand
TCGGCGCGAAGGACATCGACGACTTCTTCGTCAAGGCCGAGGCGATGCACCTGAACGGCGTGCTCGACCGCATCCGCGTGCCCTTCCTCGTGACGCACGGCGAAAACGACCGCCAGATCCCGCTGAAGTACGCGCAGTAGACCTACGAGCAACTGGTGAACAGCCCGCAGCGCGACCTCTTGGTCTTCAGCGCGCGCGAAGGCGGCGTCGAGCACAGCTCGCTCGACAACCCCTACAACGCCGGCCATGCAATCGCTGACTGGCTGGCCGAACAGCTCGGCGGCACCGTCGTCTGAGGCAATCCAGGCATGGCATCGATCGAGAAGGCGCTGATCGTCGGTGGCGGCATCGGCGGCCTGTGCGCCGCGATCGAATTCGCCAAGCGGGGCATCGCCGTCGATCTGGTCGAGATCAACCCGCAGTGGTCGGCCCATGGCGCCGGCATCACGCTCAGCGGCCCGACCCTGCGTGCGCTGCGCACGGTCGGCATCGTCGACGACGTGCTGAAGCGCGGCGGCCACTGGTCGGCGATCGACATCTGCGCCGCCGACGGCACCCTGGTGGCCACCATGCCGCTGGCCCCTGCGCAGGGCGCCGAAGACTTGCCCGGCGCCGCCGGCATCCTGCGCCCGGCGCTGGCCGACATCCTGAGCCAGGCTGCACGCGCTGCCGGCGCCCCTGTGCGCCTGGGCCTGACGTTCGAATCGATCCACCCGAATGAGGCCGGCGTCGACGTGGTCTTCAGCGACGGCTCGACCGGCCGCTACGACCTCGTGGTCGGCGCCGACGGCGTCAACTCCAAGGTCCGGGAAGCCCTGTTCCCCGGCACGCCGGTGCCGGCATTCACAGGGCAGAGCTCGTGGCGCGCCGTCGTGCCGCGCACGCGGCAGAACTCGACGATGTTCATCGGCAAGACCGCCAAGGCCGGCCTGAACCCGGTCAGCGACTCCGAGAGCTACGTGTACCTGCTCGACCCTCGCGAGCACGCCGACTTCATTCCGCACGAGCAGCGCCCTGCGCTGCTGGCCGACCTGCTGCCCGAGTTCGGCGGCGCGGTCGGCGAGATCCGCCGCGGCCTGCAGGACGGCAGCCTCGACCCGCAGCGCATCGTCTACCGCCCGCTGATGGGGCTGATGCTGCCGGCGCCGTGGCACCGCGGCCGCGTGGTGCTGCTCGGCGACGCGGTCCACGCGACGACGCCGCATCTCGCGTCCGGCGCCGGCCTCGCCGTCGAAGCGGCGGTGGTGCTGGCCGAAGAGCTGGGCCGCGGTGCTGACGTCGAAAGCGCACTGACCGCCTACGCCCAGCGGCGCTGCGAACGTGCCCATCTCGTCGTCGCCAGCTCGATGCGGATCGGCGAGATCGAACAGACCGGGGGCTCGAAGGAAGAGCACACCCGGGTGATGGTCCATGCGATGCGCGCGCTGACCGCGCCGATCTGACGAAGCCCCTTCAACCGCCAGCCGTCATCCCCAGCGCGTGCGGCTGTCGATCTTCATGCGCCCCATGCCGGCCTCATCGTCGAAGCGTTCGCGCGGGATCGTCAGCGCTTCTTCGACGAGTTCGCCCCACGAGCTGTTCTCGGGCGCATGCGCCAGCTCGGCTTCGCGCAGCGCGACCATCTCGTCGAAGCGAGCCGCGGCATCGCCGCCCGCCCGGTCGAGCGCGCGGTGCTCGTGGCCGAAGTGGCGCGCGACGCGCACGCAGACGGCTTTGTAGAGCTGCGACACGCGCGACGCGCTGACCTTCAGCGAGCCGGCCAGTTCGATCGGCGTCATGCCGACGCCGAGGTACGAATCGATCACCTGGCGGTCGCGCTCGGGCAGGGTCGCGAAGAACTTCTCCAGCCGGCGCATCACGATCGCGGTATCGACGCGGGCTTCGACTTCGTCCTGCGGCGTCGCCGGCTGCGGCGGCGGCGCGTGCTCGTCGAAGCCCGAGTCTTCGGCCAGGCTTTGCGTCTGCGCGTCGTGCGCGGCCTGCTCGAGCCATGCGATCTCGTCGACCCCGATGCCGCACAGGCGGCTGAGCTCGGCCAGGCTCGGGTTGGCCTCGTGGCTCGCGCGCCAGCGTTCGCGCGCGATCTCGATGACCTTGACCTTGCGCCGCTGGGCACGGGCGAGATGGTCTATCTGGCGCAATTCGTCGATCATCGCGCCTTTCACGCGCAGCCGCGCATAGCGCGCGAAAGCCTCTTTCCCCGCCTCGCTGTCGGCGTCGCCTTCCCACTTGAAACCCAGCGCCGCCTGCGCCACGGCAATCAGCCCCGACTGGATCAGATCGGCTTTCTCGACATTGGACGGCAGCCGCCGCGCCAGCGCGCTGGCCTGCTTTCTGACCCAGGATTCATTCCTGGCGATCAGCGCAGAGGGAATGCCGGCCATCGAGATCATTGGTCATATGATAGAGGTGCTGCCGCCGATCGAAATCGAGATCCCCGGGCAAATTCAAGATCACGCTTTCAGAAACGGATCTTTCAGCTTGACGCCGGTGCCTGCGAAATGCGCCGTATTTCTCGTTACGACGGTCAAGTCATTGACCAGTGCAATGGCAGCAATCTGTTTGTCGAGTTCGTTTTCTGCATGCGGGACGCGCAACGCGCCCCACACCTGGGCGACCTCGACGTCAAAAGCCAGAATATGGTCGCCGTATTGGTGCAGCACTGTCGCGCAACCCAGTCTGCAGGGTCGAAGCGCTCACCCGCTCGAAGTCTGCATCGGTGCCGACGTTCGGCACAGCCGCCAGCACCTCCGCGAAACTGCGCTTGCGCGGCCGGGCGAGAGCGGCCTCCAGGATCGCCCGGTGTTCGGCCTCGGTGCTGCGGCCGTTGACGCCAGCCTGTTGCTTGAGCGCCCGGACAACAGCCTCGTCGACGCCGCGAACCAGCAGCTTGGCCATCGGTTCTCCCGGGCGTTGAATTGCTGTCAATGATAGCCACCCGGTGGCGGCAGTTCAAACCCCTCGGCCCGCCGCCCGCTCCTTCACCTCGACCCCGACCCCTCGATCGCCCAGCCGCCAGGCCGCCAGGCGCGCCGCGAACAGCAGTACCAGCACCACCGAATACGGCAGCGGCGACACCTGGCCGACCTTCATCTGCAGCCAGAAATGGCCCAGCGCCAGGATGGCGATCAGGTAGGACACCATGTGCAGGCGCCGCCAACCCCGGCCCAATGCGCGGATGGCGGCCTGATTGGACGTGGCCGCCAACGGAATCAACAGCGCGAACGCCGCAAAGCCGAGCAGAATGAAGGGCCGCTCGCGCACATCGTCGCGAATCGTTGCGCCGTTGAGGCCGGCATCGAATGCCACGTAAATGGCCAAATGCAGGCAGGCATAGAAAAAAGCGAACAGGCCGAATTGGCGGCGCAGCCGGATCAGCCAGTTCCAATCCGAAATTCGTTTGCCGTAACGCGCATGCAGGGTCTGCGAGACGAGCACCGAAAGCCGGCGCGCCGGCGTCACCGCCAGCGTGACCAGCAGCATGATCAGGGCCCAGCGCCCGCTGAAATGCAACAAACGATTCAACGGGTTGATTCCGAGTGAATCGCTGAAGTATTCGGCGGCCAGCCACAGCGCGGGGCAAAGCCAGGTGATGAACGAAACCAGGCGTAGCGCACCGAAATGATGCTTCGCCAGCCAGGCGATGTTGCGCAGCGGCTTCGCCGCCATCATCGTCATCGTCATCAGAAGTTCTGCCGCAGGTCCATCCCGGTGTACAGCGCCGCCACCTGCTCCGCATAACCGTTGAACGGCAAGGTCGCGCGCTTGGCGATCTCACCGATCCGCAGTTCGCGCCGCTGCGGCCAGCGCGGGTGCGGCACATCCGGGTTGACGTTGGCGTAGAAGCCGTATTCCGACCCGGCGGCCTGCATCCATGTCGTCACCGGCTGGGCTTCGACGAGGCGGATGCGGGTGATCGCCTTGATGCTCTTGAAACCGTACTTCCACGGGATCGCCAGCCGCAGCGGCGCGCCGTTCTGGTTCGGCAGCGGCTGCCCGTACAGGCCCGTCGCCACCAGCGCCAGCGGGTGCATCGCTTCGTCGATCCGCAAGGCTTCGGTGTAGGGCCAGCGCAGGGTTGCCAGCCGCTGGCCGACCATCTCCTGCGGCCGCAGCACCGAGACGAATTCGACGAACTTCGCGCGCGAAGTCGGCACCGCATCCTTCAGCAGCCCGGCCAACGCAAAGCCGAGCCACGGGATCACCATCGACCAGCCTTCGACACAGCGCAGGCGGTAGATGCGTTCCTCCTGCGGAAAGCGCTTCAGCAGGTCTTCGATCGCCCAGGTGCGCGGCCGCTCGACCTCGCCTTCGACGCTCAAGGTCCACGGCGACGGCTTGAAGTCCTCGGCCAGCTTCCAGATCACTTCCTTGTTGGTCGAGAACTCGTAGTAGTTGTTGTAGCGGCCGATCTGCTCCAGCGTGTTCGGCCGCTCGGCCTCGGCACCTGCGGCCGGCTCGTGGATGCCGAGCCCGGCGAACGACGCCAGCGCGCTGCCGATAAAGCCGCGCCTTTGTTGCCAGACCCGTTCAGGCGTGATCTCGCCGGGCCGTATCTCCAGCGGGTCCATCACGCCTCAATCACTCAGCAATGCATCAGCGCGGCAGCACCGGCAGCACGAAAGGCTTGGCCGGGCTCGACAGCGCATGCACGAACGAGACGAGCTGGGCTTTCTCTTCGCCGCTCAGCGACAGCTCTTTCAGACTCTGCGACTGGTTGGTCTTGACCAGCCCGCCCTTGGCGTAGAAGTCGACCATCTCGCCCAGCGTCTTCGCCGAGCCGTCGTGGAAGTACGGTGCGGTGTTGGCCGCTTCGCGAACCGTCGGCGTCTTGAAGGCGCCCTTCATGCTGGCGACCGGGCGCTGCGAATAGCGGCCCGGGTCCGGGTTGTCCTTGCCGAACGATGCCAGGCCCAGGTTGTGGAAGCCGTTGTCGGTGAAGTTCGGCCCCGAATGGCAGGCCGCGCAGTTGGCCTTCTTCGGGTCGATGAAGAGCGCGAAGCCCTTGACCTGCTCTTGTGTCATCGCGTCGGCCTTGCCGGCGACCCACTGGTCGAACGGCGCACTGTTGCTGACGACGGTGCGCTCGAAGCTGGCGATCGCCTTCGACAAGGTGTCGGCATCGATCGGCTTGCCGGGGTAGGCCTGCGCGAACAGCGCGCGGTAGCCGTCGTGGCCGTTGAGCCAGGTGAACAGCTTCTGCGTGTCCATGTTCATCTCGACGCTGGCCTCCATCGGCCCCATCGCCTGCTCTTCCAGGCTCTTCTTGCGGCCGTCCCACATCTGGATGCTGTTGTAGGCGGTGTTGAAGACGGTCGGGCTGGCGCGGTCGAGGACCATGCTCTTGAAGCCCTTGCCGGTGGCCAGCCCGTCCGACCAGCCGAGCAGCGGGCTGTGGCACGAAGCACAGCTCATGTTGCCGTCGCCCGACAGGCGCGGGTCGAAGAACAGTTTCTTGCCGAGTTCGACGCGCGGCGGCGTCGGCTCGTTGTCGGCCGGATGCGGCGGCGTCGCGGCCAGGCGCCACTTCTGCAGGCTCGGGTGCCCGGCTTCGAGGGTGACGAGTTGGCCCTCGGTGTCGGTGACGCTGGTCGCGGCGCCGGCGGCGACGGTGGCGGTCAAGCCGCAAACGGCCACCAGGACGGCGACGGCGATGGAGAGGTTTGTCATGGTGTCTCTTCGGGTTTGGAGGTTTCGGGAGTCCCGGCCGTCAGCGAGGCAAGCGCGGAAAGTCGTAGGGCTTGTAAGGCGTGTTCAGCGCCTGCATGAACGCCAGCAGATCGGCGCGTTCCAGTTCGGTCAAGGTCAGCGGCTTCAGGTTGGGCGACAGGTTGCTGCGCACCTCGCCGCCGCGAACGTAGTGCTCGACGACGTCTTGCAGGCGCGCCGCCGAGCCGTCGTGGAAATAGGGCGCCGTGTAGGCGATCTCGCGCAAGGTCGGGGTCCGGAAGGCGCCCTTCATGGCTTCGACGGCCTTCTGCTTGAAGCGGCCGCTGTCGGCGTTCGCCTCGCCCCACTGTTTGAGGCCGATGTTGTGGAACCCGTTGTCGGTGAAATTCGGCGCGCTGTGGCAAGCCGCGCAGTTGCCTTTGCCGGGGTCGAGGAAGACCCGCAGTCCATTCAGCTGCGCCGGTGTCATCGCGCCCGCGTCGCCGCCCACCCAGCGATCGAACGGCGTGTTGCGCGAAACCAGCGAGCGTTCGAACACGGCGATCGCCTTCGAAGCGGTTTCCTTGCTGACCGGCTCGCCCGGGTAGGCCTTGGCGAAGGCGTCGAGGTAGCCGCCCAGTTGGCGGATGCGCTCGATGCCGAGTTCGCCGTTCGTGATTCCTTGCTCCTTGGCGCCGGCGTTCAGGCTGCCGGTCATGCTTTGCGAACTCAGCGCCTGCTGCTCGAGCGTGGCGTTGCGCCCGTCCCACATGTGCAGCGAATTGAAGGCCACGTTGACGATGGTCGGCGAGTTGCGCGTCATGCGCTCGCCCATCAGCCGCATCGACAGCGGCAGGCCGTCGGCCCAGCCGCGCTCGGGCGCGTGGCATGAAGCGCAACTCGTCTGACCGTGCACCGACAGGCGCGGTTCGAAAAAGAGCTGCTCGCCGAGCGCAACGCGCTCCGGCGTCATCTTGTTGCCTTCTGGTGCCGGAATCGCGGCTGGCAGCAGCCACTTCTTCAGGCTCGGGTGGCCGGCCTCGAGCGTGACGGTCTGGCCGTCGGAGTCGGTGATGCTGAGCGCGCCGACCCCTGCCGTCGTGGTGCCGACGCCGCAAACAACCATCAACGCCGCCGCGGCCAGTCTTTTCATTCGTCTTTCCGGGATTTCGATGTCCACCCGCAGACTATTCCCGGGGTCGTATCGTTATGTCGGCAAACAGCGCGGCTTATTGAGGTCAATTCGCCGCAGCGACTGCCGATAACCCGGCACAGACTCGCCGCAATCCCCTTCCCGGGCTGCATGCTGCGCGGGCCATTGCCGAGCGGCGTGGTCAGGCGGCCGTGGCCAAGCGGCCGTGCGACACAAACAGGAGCCACCATGAAATTCTCGAAAATCGCAGCGCCGCTGGTCTGGGCGCTGCCGTGCGCAGGGCTCATCGCGGCCGGCGCCGCCTGGGCCGCCGAGGAACACGTGGTCGCGCAGAAGAACAAGTCCTTCACGACGAAGAAGCTGACGGTCAAGGTCGGCGACAGCGTGAAGTTCGTCAACGAGGACAGCTTCGCCCACAACGTGTTCTCGCTGTCGGCCGCGAAGAGCTTCGACCTCGGATCGTTCGGCAATGGCGGCACCAAGAGCGTGACCTTCGACAAGCCCGGCAAGGTCGAGGTCGAGTGCGCCGTGCACCCCGACATGCGGCTGGACATCGAGGTCAAGCCGTGACGACGAGCGCGCTGCGCCGGCTGCGTGTCGGCGCGGCGCTGGCGGTGCTGCTCGTGCCGCTGCTCGCGAATGCCCAACCGGCGCAACCGGCGGCCCAGAAGGCGACCCAAGGCTCGCTGCTGCCCAAGGACAGCATCGATGCCGCCACCTTCCGCGGCGGCCTGGTGTTCGCCAACTACTGCGTCACTTGCCACGGCATCAACGCCGACGGCAACGGCCGCGCGGCGCGCCTGTACAACCCGAAGCCGGCCAATCTGCGCGCCAGCGACAAGAACGACGCCTACTTCGGCCTGATCATCCGCAAGGGCGGCGCCGCACTCGGCCGCTCGGAGTTCATGCCGACCTGGGACGCCGAGCTGACCAACGAGCAGATATCCGACCTCGTGGCCTACCTGCGCTCGATCAACGCCACCAAGAACTAGGGCCCAGACCACCATGGCGCCGACCGAACTCACGCTGTCGGGAACCCCAGTCTCGGGTTCGCCGGACAAGGCTTCGAAGCCATCGCGCACCGTCGCGATCGCCAACCTGTTTCGCCACCACGGCTTCTGGTCGGTCGGCGTGCGGATGTTCCGCAACATGGCCTTCATCAGCAAGGCCGCGGTGATCTCGACGGTCTTCATCCTCGTCGTCGCGCAGCTCTCGTTCATCTTCGTTCGTGCCAGCAACCGCGCCATCCATGCGTCGGAGCGCGAACTCGTCGGCATCAGCCACGTTCGCAGCCTGGCGCTGCTGCTCGACCAGGCGCAGGAAGTGCGCCGCCTGTTCCTGGCCGCGGGCGGCAAGCCGACGCCGGCGCTCGCCGAGCAGGTCGACCGGATCGATCAGCAACTGGTCAAGCTCGAAGGCGCGCTTGCCACTGAGTTGGGCAGCATCGACGCGGTGAAATTCGCGCGCGATGCCTTCACCCCGCTGAAGACCGCCGCCGGCGACCGCGAAGAGGCGTTTTCGCGCGCCGACGAATCGGTGCAGCAGCTGCTGCGGCTGACCGCTACCGTCACCGATTCATCGTCGTTGTCGCAAGACCCCGACACCGACAGCTACCACCTGATGCTGGCGTCGACGCAAGAGACGCTGCAGGCGATCCGCATGCTCGGCCGCCTGCGCGACCTCGGCGCCGATGCGATCTCGAGCAAGGCGCTGACACCTTTCCAGGCGCGCATCATCAACGGCGACAGCTACGTGATGTACGCCCAGCTCGAACTGCTGTTCGCGCGCTACGAGCGGGTCGTGAAGTCGAATCCGGCCCTGAGCGGGCCGCTCGCCTTCGAGGAGTCGTTCAAGCCCGTCAACGCCTTCATGCGCGCGGTCCGCAAAGGGCCGCTGGTCGAATCGGGCCCGGTCGGCGATGCGGCCGCGTTCGCCGCGGCCGGGCAATCGGCGATCGAGGCCGTGACCGCTTTGACGAGCCGCTCGCACAGCGCGCTGGCCGGCCTCATCGAAGCCCGCATCGCGGCGCAGCGCGATGCCCGCAACATCCAGCTCGCGCTGGCGCTGGCCGGCCTGCTGGTCGCGGCCTACTTCTTCTACTGCTTCTACCTCGTCACCCAGGGCGGCATGCGCGAAGTCACGCGCCACATCGACGCGATGGCCCATGGCGACTTGTCGACCTCGCCGCGGCCCTGGGGCAAGGACGAAGCCGCTTCGCTGATGCTGTCGATCCGCGCGATGCAGAAGGCCATGCGGCAACTGATCGGCCAGGTGCGCGGCTGCGCCGATTCGATCGTCACCGCGAGCACCCAGGTCTCGGCCGGCGCCGAAGACCTGTCCGAGCGCACCGAGCGCGCCGCCAGCAGCCTGCAGCAGACCGCGGCGGCGATGGAAGAGATCAGCGCAACCGCCAAGCACACAGCCGAGCGCACCGACAAGTCGGCCGCGCTCGGCCGCGACAACGCCCGCGCCGCGGGCCAGGGCGGCGAGGTCGTCGCCCAGGTGGTGACGACGATGCTGGGCATCCAGGCGTCGTCGAAGAAGATCGGCGAGATCGTCGGCGTGATCGACAGCATCGCCTTCCAGACCAACATCCTGGCGCTCAACGCCGCCGTGGAAGCGGCGCGCGCCGGCGAGCAAGGGCGGGGCTTCGCGGTCGTCGCCGCCGAGGTGCGCGCGCTCGCCCAGCGCTCGGCCGGGGCCGCGAAAGAAATCAAGGGCCTGATCGCGACCAGCGCTGAGCAGACGGAGCACGGCACGCGAATCGTTCGCGCCGCCGGCGAAACGATGACCCAGCTGGTCGGCAACGCGAACGCGATGAGCGGGCTGCTGGCGGAGGTGTCTACCGCCGCGAGCGAGCAGACCCGCGGCATGACCGAGATGAGCGCCGCCGTCGCGCTGCTCGACCAGGACACCCAGCGCAACGCCGCGCTCGTCGAACAGACGACGGCGGCCGCCCTGTCGATGAAGCAGATGGCCGGCGAACTGGCGGAGACCGCCGAACGCTTCAGGCTGCCGGCAGCGGTCTGAGAGTCGATCCGGGCGGTCCGAGACTGGCATTGCCGCGCGCAGCGGCAGACAATGACGCCATGACCGCAAGCCCACAGTTCCAACCCCGCCGGCGGCAGCTCGTCGCGCTGGCCGGCGGCTGGGCGTTGGCAGGCCCGCTGGCGGCTGTTGCCGCGGCCGAGCCGCCGACCGGCTGGGTCAAGCCGCCGCTGCCCGCGCCGGCGCTTCGTATCACCGGCGCCGATGGCCGCAAGCGGGCGCTGCCGGCCCTGCTCGCCGGCAAGGTGACGGCGGTACAGCTGATGTTCACCGGCTGCAGCGCGACCTGCCCGATCCAGGGCGCGCTGTTCGCCGCGGTGGCCGGCCGGCTGCGCTCGACGGATGTGCAATTGCTGTCGATCAGCATCGACGTTCTCGGCGACACGCCGCCGATGCTGGCCGCCTGGCAAGCCCAGTTCGGCCGCCACCCGGCCTGGAACGCCGCGCTGCCCGAAGTGGCCGACGTCGACCGCCTGGCCGACTTCATGAAGGGCGTGACCGGCCGGCCCGGCACCCACACCGCGCAGGTCTTCGTCTTCGACCGCGCCGCGCGGCTGTGCTACCGCACCGGCGATTCGCCGGCGATCGCCGAAGTCGAGGCGCTGCTGGCGCGGGTGGCCTGAAACCGGCCGCGCCACCGGCCATGCGCGGCGGGCGACGACGATGAACCTGATTTCGGCGGCGCGCCGCGCGCTCGGTCGGCTGGCCTTCAGCGCCGAAGACGTCCACCACGGCCTGCAGATGGCCACCGCGGTGATCGCCGCCTATCTGGTGTCGCTGGCGGTCGGCTTGCCCGAAAGCCTGTGGGCGGTGATGAGCACCTTGATCGTCATGCGGCCGAACGCCGCCTCCACGCTCGACGCCGGCTGGGCCCGCGTTGCCGGCACCGTGACCGGCGCGTTCTGCGGCGTGCTCGGCGTCGCACTGCAGCAGTTCGGCACCAACCCGCTCGTCACGATGCTCGGCATCGTCGCCTTGCTGGCCTTCGCGAGCGCTGCCGCGCCGACCTGGCGCAGCGCGCCGGTGGCGGCGCTGATCGTCCTGGCCGCCGGCGGCCTGGCCGGGCACTCGGCGCTGCAGGCGGCCGGCCTGCGCGTCGTGCAGATCGTGATCGGCGTCGCCGTCGCGATGACGGTCGCCGTCGTTTCGTCGAGATACCGCGCCGGCACGCGGCTGCAGGGCGGCTGCGCGTCGCTGCTGCGGCGCATCGCGCTGCCGTTGCAGACACCGGGTGCCGGCGAGCGGCCGAGCGAGATCGAGACGCAGGCCGCCGCCGCGGCAGTGCGCGACGCGCTCGGCCGGCTGGCTGCGCTGGCCGGCAGTGCGGATCGCGAGCCCGGCTGGTTTCGGCGCGCCCGCGGCCCGGTCGATTCGCGGCGCTACCGGCGCATCGCCGGGCTGACGGGCCGCATCGTCCAGGACACCGGGGTGCTGAGCCGTGTGCTGCAGGCGATCTGCCCGCAAGCCGACGATCGATTGCGGATCGAGGTCAATTGCATCGCGGGCGCGGCGGTCGCCAGCATCGCCGGTGCGCTGGTGGGCGATGGCCCGCCCGAACTGGGCGCGCTGCGCGAGCTGGCCCGAGTCCATGCCGACCACGCCGACGACGCCGCCGTATCGAGCCCGTCTTCGGTGTGGCTGGCCGCCCCGCTGCACCTGCTGCTGGACGACCTGCAGCGGCTCGGCGCCTGCGTGGCCGACGACGCCAGGCCACCAGGCTAAGGCAGCCGCCCCAGGCACTCCAGCATGCGCGCATAAAGCAGCCCCGGATCGCGGCACGAACGCAGCCAGCGGCAGTTGTCCGGGGCACCGGTCTGGCGCAGCCAGTCGACGACCGTCATGCCGGTGGTCAGGCGGCCGGCGCATTCGATGTCGACGGGGCACAGGCGCCCCTCGAACAACTCGGGCCACAACAGCGCGCCGACCGCCACCGCGTCGTGCAGCGGGCGCGAGCGGGTGCCGTACTTGCGATTGCCGTACTGCTCGAAGAACCGCACCATCCCGCCGCAGGCCTTCCCCACGCCGGTGCCCAGTGCTTCGAGGGCGGCCGACCAGGCCAGCGGTGCCGGCGCGCTGTGGGTGCAGTCGATCGGCACCGCGGTCAGATCGCCGATGCCGGCGCCGAGCACGACCGCCGCCGCTTCGGGGTCGACCAGGATGTTGTATTCGGCGGCCGGGCTCATGTTGCCGCCTTCGAAGTAGCCGCCGCCCATGAAGACCAGGCGCTTCAGCCGCGCCGCGATCTGCGGTGCCATTCGCAGCGCCAGCGCGATGTTCGTCTGCGGCGCCAAGGCGACGAGGCTCACGCTGCCGGCGGGTTCGCGCAGCAGCGTCTCGACCAGCCAGTCCACCGCGTGCCGGCCTTCGGGCGGGCGCAACGCGGGCGCCCAGTCGCAGCCGTCGATGCCGGTCTCGCCGTGGATTTCGGGCACCGGGCGCGGCGCGCGCAGCAAGGGGCGCCCGGCGCCGGCGAAGACCGGAATGTCGCCGCGGCCGGCGAGCTCGACGATCCGGCGCGCGTTGTCCGCGGTCTGGGCCACCGGCACGTTCCCGGCGACCGTCGTCACGCCGAGCACCTCCAGCGTCGGCGAGCCGAGCGCGACCAGCAGCGCCAGCGCATCGTCCTGGCCGGGGTCGGTGTCGATGATGATTCGGTCCATCGGGATTTCTGCAACGGCGCTCTGCGACCGTGTTTCTGGAACGGCTCTTGCTAGCCTAAAATTCAGTATACCGAATTTCCACACGCAGATTCCACCCGCAACCAGACCCCGGAGATTTCAATGGATCAAGCGAACAGGCGGCGCGCGCTGCAGGCCCTCGCCGGGCTGATGGGCACCGGCATCATGGGCCTGCCGGCGGTCGCCGCGGCGGCCGAAGACCTGGTGATCACCACCTACGGCGGAAGCTGGGAAAAGTTCTGGCGCGCGACCCTGCTGCCGGGCTTCACGGCGAAGACGAAGATCCGGCCGACCCTGGACATCGGCCTCGGCCGCACCTACATGTCGACGATGCGCGCCGCCGGCGTCGGCAAGTCGCCGTACGGCGTGGTGATGACGAACGAGATCTATGCCTCGGTGCTGCGCGCCGAAGGCCAGTTCCAGAAGCTCGACCGCGGCCTGATCCCGAACTACGCCGACCTGTACCCGATCGCCACCGCGGCGGCCGAGGGCTGGGGCGTGGTCGGCATGGTCTCGCCGATCGGCATCGGCTACCGCACCGACATGGTGAAGACGCCGCCGAAGTCGTGGAAGGACTTGTGGACCAACCCCGAGTTCAAGGGCCGCCTGGGCCTGTACAGCATCCAGAACACCGCCGGCAAGATGATGCTGATGCTGGCCTCGAAGATGTACGGCGGCGACATCCACAACATCGATGTCGGCTTCAAGAAGCTCGGCGAACTCGGCCGCGTGATGCAGACCGACTTCAACATGTCGACGATGATGTCGACCGGCGAGATCGTCGTCGCGCCGTTCGACTTCGGCGAGATCGCGCGGCTGCGCAACCAGGGCCTGCCGGTCGACTGCATCAGCCCCGAAGAAGGCCTGCTGATGTGGGACCAGACCTTCAACATCCCGCAGGGCGCACCGGCCGCCGTCGCCCACGCCTACATCGACTACGTGCTGAGCCCGGAAGGCCAGACGGTGCTGATGAAGGAGTTCTTCGTCTCGCCGGTCAACCGCAAGGTCGTGGTGCCCGATTCGCTGAAGAAGGACATTCCGATCTCGGGCAAGGAGATGGACAAGCTGCTCGCCTGGGACTGGGCGTTCATGAACAAGAACGCGGACGCCATCGCCAAGCGGTGGAACGAGACCTTCGGTAAATGACCACCGTCTCGATCCGCTCGCTCGTCAAACGCTACGGCAGCTCGACCGCCGTCGACGGCATTTCGCTCGACATCGAGCACGGCGAATTCATCTCGCTGCTCGGCCCCAGCGGCTGCGGCAAGACGACCACCTTGAAGTGCCTGGCCGGCTTCGAGACGATCGACGGCGGCCGGATCCTCTTCGACGGCCAGGATGTCGCGCAGCTGCCGCCGGAGAAGCGCGACATCGGCATGGTGTTCCAGAGCTACGCGCTGTTTCCGCACATGACGGTCGCCGGCAACCTGGCCTTCGGCCTGGAGATGCGCGCCAAGCCGAAGGCCGAGATCGACGAGCGCGTGCGTGCGGTGCTCGAGCTGGTGCAGCTCGGCGGCTTCGGTGGCCGCTACCCGCGCGAACTGTCGGGCGGGCAGCAGCAGCGTGTGGCCCTGGCGCGGGCCCTGGTCATCGAGCCGAAGATCCTGCTGCTCGACGAGCCGCTGGCCAACCTCGACGCGACCTTGCGCGACGAGATGCGGACCTTCATCCGCGACCTGCAGAAGCGGGTCGGCATCTCGACGCTGTACGTGACCCACGACCAGGCCGAAGCGATGACGATGTCCGACCGCGTGGTCGTGATGTTCGGCGGCCGCATCGCCCAGGTCGCCGAGCCCGAGGCGGTCTACGACCGCCCGGCCAGTGTCGCGGTGGCCCGCTTCGTCGGCCAGGCGAACATCGTTTCCGGCATCGTCGCCACCGGCGCCGACGGCGTGCCGGCCATCCATGCCCGCTTCGGCGTGCTGCCGGTGCCGCGCGGCCCGCGGCCGGCCAACGGCAACCGCATCTCGGTGATGGCGCGGCCGCAGGCCATCGTGCTGACACCCGCGGCGAGCGCCGGCCCCGGGCCGGTCGACCGCGTCACCGGCACCATCGCCGCGCGTTATTTCCACGGCGCCTTCATCGACTACCGGGTCGATGTCGGCGAGCAGACCTTGGCCGTGCAGGCGCCGGCGCCGGCGCTGCACGCGCCGGGCGATTCGGTGGTGCTCGGCTTCGACGCGGCGCGGCTGTGGGCGGTTCAGCCGTGATCGCTACGCCACGCGCCCCAGGCGCCCCAGCCGCACGCCGCCTGCGCCCGCTGCTGCTGATCGCGCCGGCCGCCGTGCTGATCGGCGTATTCCTGGTCCTGCCCTACCTCAACATCGTCGTCATGAGCCTGCGCGAGCCGGCGACGAACACGCCCTACGGCCGCGGCTTCTCGGCCGCCGGCTACGCCAAGTTCTTCGCCGACTTCTACTACGCCGGGGCCTTGCTGCAGACGCTGTGGATCGGCTTGCTGACCACCGCCGTCTGCGCCGTGCTCGGCTTTCCGCTGGCCTTGCAGATCGTTCGTTCGTCGACGCGCTGGCGGGCCTTGCTGTACGGCGTGGTGCTGTCGCCGCTGCTGGTCGGCATCGTCGTGCGCAGCTACGGCTGGACGATCCTGCTCGGCAACAACGGGGTCGTCAACCGAACCTTGCTCGACCTCGGCTGGGTCGAGCGCCCGCTGCCGCTGATGTACAACAGCTTCGGCATCGTCATCGCGCTGGCGCACGTGTTCCTGCCCTTCATGGTGCTGCCGATCATGGGCGCGCTGCAGTCGGTCGACCCGGCACTGGAGAACGCGGCGCGCTCGCTCGGCGCGTCGCCGGGCCGCGTCTTCCGGCGTGTGCTGCTGCCGCTGGCGCTGCCCGGCATCCAGTCGGGCGCGACCCTGGTCTTCGTGCTCGCGGTCAGCGCCTACGTGACGCCGGTGCTGATCGGCGGCATGCGCGTCAAGACGATGGCGGTGATCGTCGTCGAAACGCTGATCGACCAGTTCCAGTGGCCGTTCGGCTCGGCATTGGCCTTGATCCTGTCGGCGGCGGCCGCGCTCGTCGTCGTGCTGTTCATGCGGCTGACCCGCATTCGCTGGCAATGAGCCGCCCGCGCTGGCTGCTCGGCCTGCTCTGCGGCCTGGTCTGCGTCTATCTGCTGGCGCCGATCTTCGTCGTCGTCGGCGCGTCGTTCAACGCCGGCGCGTTCCTGACCTTCCCGCCGCGCGGGCTGTCGCTGCGCT
>Ga0307513_10006151_pt1 | contig 15750 bp, 14 predicted proteins | sample 15_EM_MG_FD_202174 | JGI IMG/M metagenome (GOLD analysis project Ga0307513, IMG submission 202174) | Populus trichocarpa ectomycorrhiza microbial communities from riparian zone in the Pacific Northwest, United States - 15_EM | ecosystem: Host-associated > Plants > Roots > Unclassified | place... | reverse complement strand
AATATTGATTTACCTCGAAATTATCCAACAAACCATTTACAACTTCTCATAAATATTAAATATTCATTATCAATTATCAACGTCCATACAAATTAATACATATAAATTTACAGAAATTACAACTCCGTAATACCATTGATAAAAATTAAAACGGACCTGTTAAACAAGCTATTAATTATTTCAAAACAACACATGTAATTCGGTAATTCAATAAAGTTTCAACAATTTACAAACAAATACAATTTTACAAAATCTAAAACAAACCATAACAAGTATGAAATTATACATTCATATACTACAAGTTTGTTTGAGAAATAAGAATAAAACATGTACATATACTAACAAAATACATATACTAAAAAAACAATAAAATTGTCATTTAAATGTTAAAATTTTAAAAGATAGAATTACTTACAAAAACTGATAAAATTCGTCGGTAAATCAGAACACAGATGCTGTGACCACAAAACTTCAAGAAATATGACTTGTTGTGCTGAGAAGAGGGAGATTTTGTTTTTTGGGGGGGCTGGTTGTTTGTAGTAGGCGAGAGTTGGGATTGGGAAGAAGAAGAATAGAGTCGGCAAAGTGGGCATATATTAACTTTTGCCGACGAATTCACCAACAGAATTATTCCGTCTGTGATTCCATCGACCATTCTAACGGTAAACAGGGCATGTCACTATATGAAAATTTCGCTTTGAATCCCTCGGTGATTCCGTCGGCATGTTAAATTGTGAAGCGGTCACGTCACCGTACGGATCTGCCGTTTTGAATCCCTCGGTGATTCCGTCGGTAAAATCACCTGCAAAAACATCCACGACAGCGAACCGCCTTTTTTTTTTAATTCTGTATATTTCGTCCTTCATTCCGTCGGTAAATACCGACCAAATGTGTCCGTCGGTATATACTAGCGGAATGACGGACGAAAAAAATTATGTCAGTAATTGTGACCTTAAATTACCGACAGCAGTAGGCTGTCAGTAATTCCGTTAGTATTAAGCGAATTTCTAGTAGTGAGAGAGGAAGGGAAAAGGAAGAGACATTTTGCTCTTTAGCACCTTATTCCAAAGAACAGGTGGAGAAAATCACATGCAAGCAAACACATGAGAGAAAATAAGAGGTTTGAGTGAAGATTAAAGCATCAAAAGCAAAAACAAATTGAGGGCAAGGAAGAGAGGAGGCTAGCGGCAATAGAGGAGTGGAAAGCGACCAAGAAAATCTGGGGAGAAGCGTTTTAGGGAGTAGAAAATGCAGCGAGGATAAACCCAAAACCTTCCTAGAACAATTTCTAATACATTGGGTAAGTGTTGTGCAAAAGTTTTACTATGGACGTGTTTACTATGGACTATGAGCGATTTCACTATGAATTGCACTATTTCGAATCACTGTGGATTGTGATTGATTTCACTATGGATTGCACTATTTGGGTTTACTCTAGTCTCTTTCAAAACGTATGAGAGTGGACACAGACACATTGCATTGTGGACGACACTGTAGGCATAAACTATTTTAATTATGAACATCACTGTAGCGCCCCGGGGGGCGTTCCTCTACTGTGTTTTTGGTAAAAAATTACAGTTGGGGGCGTTTCTTTCTCTGCCAAAAGCTATTGGGTTTGACATGACAGCGAGACCCAACGTTGTTGGGTCTGGCTGCCAAGCCAAATCCAAAAATCTGACTTGAACCTTCCTCGTGGGATCGACCCCTTACTTGCTCTATACTATCTTGTGTGTTGTGTTTTAAGCTAGGGTAATTAATTTGTGCGACCGCGACATCGCAACAAAGCTCCATCAATATAAAATTTTAACAACACAATGGAACACTTTTCTTTTCTTTCTTTTTTCTTTTTTCTTTTTTCTTTTTTCTTTTTTTTTTCTTTCACCTTTGGCAACTTTGCCCATTCTTTTCATTAAACATCACTTTTTTTCTTTTCACATAATTTCCAACAATAATCCCATGAGATATCATCAAGTATAAGCTTTACTAATCCTTGGCCAGGGGAAAAGAAAAACATATAAAAAGTTAAGGCTTACACATGGGTAAAGCAAAGAAAAGATAAACAAGTTCAAAGGGCTCACTAAAGATAATATACTTTAGGATGACTTTTTGGCTTAAGTTGTTAAAATTTATAATGCGTTTATCATCTTCATGTACACATGTAATGTGAATATAATCTCAACAAGATATGAAGCAAGTTCTAGAGATACATATCATTGAAAGAATGCACAATCAAAGAATATAATATTGAAGGCTCAAAAGCTTGCATTGGTATAACGCTATAAAGTTAACATGGCAGATTTTCAAAGTCATTTATTCCAAAAAATGATAATAGCGTTGGGTTCTGCTACCCAACAAGACCCAATAGTTTTGGGCCACACCCAAAACACTTTAAGAAGAGGCTGAGTTTGGCTAGGCAGCGGGACCCAATATCCTTGGGTCTGCCTGCACAACCATACCCGAAGATATTATTATTTGTATTATAAATATTTTAAAATTTATTATTATTAGTATTATTAATATAAAAAATATTATTATTTGTCTTATAAATATAGTTATTTTTATTATAATTAATATTATCTTATAATCTTATTATTTTTATTATAATTAAGAAATTTGAAAAAATATATCATTAATTTTGAAAAACAACCATAGATTTGATTTGAAGGGTAATAATAATAATAATAATAATATTTTTACCCTTCAAATCAAATCTATGGTTGTTTTTCAATATTAATAATAATGTTTTTTCAAATTTATTAATTATTTTATTAATAATATTAATTATAATAAAAATAATAATATTTATAACATAAATGATAATATTTTTCATATTAATACTATTAATTATAAAAAAAATAATGATATTTATTACACAAATAATACTATTTTTCATATTAATACTTTCAATTATAATATAAATAATTATATTTATAACACAAATAATTATATTTAGAAACTTAAGACCCAGGAACCTTGGATCCTGAAGAAGGACCCAAGGGAATTGGGTGCTGACGCAGGACCCCTTAGCCTTGGGGCCTAACGCTAGACCAAAGGATAATAATAATAATAATAATAGTAGTAGTAATAGTAATATAATTTTACCCTTTAGATCAAATCAATGGTTGTTTTTCAATATTAATAATAATGTTTTTCCAAATTTATTAATAATATTAATTATAATAAAAATAATAATATTTATAACACAAATGATAATACTTTTAATATTAATACTATTAATTATAATAAAAATAATAATATTTATAACACAAATAATACTATTTTTCATATTAATAATTTTAATTAAAATAAAAATAATAATATTTACAACACAAATAATAATATGTTTGATATTAATACTTCGAATTATAATAAAAATAATTATTTTTAGAAACCTAAGACCCAAAAATCGTGGGTCTTGAAGAAAGACCCGAGAGAATTGGGTCCTAACGCATGACCTATTAGCTTTGTGTCTTGATGCCGGAAACAAGAGAATTGGGTCCTGATGTTGGACCAAAGAGCATTGGGTCTTGACGCAAGACCCATTAGCTTTGGGGCCTGAAGTAGGACCCAATAGAATTGGTCCTGATGTATGACCAAATTCTAAGGGGTCCTGACGCTGGACCCAAGTGTAATAGGTCTAGCGTGGGACCCACATCTAATGGGTGTGGATACCAGACCCAACAGAAATGGATCTGGAAGCAGGATCCAAGGCTCATGGGTCCTACGCAGGAACCAACAGAACTGGGTCATGTTGCAAGACTCAAGAGAATTATAATAATAATAATAATATTTATAATACAAATAATACTATTTTTAATATTATTACTTTCAATTGTAATGAAAATAATAATATGTTAACCACAAATAATAATATTTTTGATATTAATACCTTTAATTATAATAAAAATAATAATATTTATAGCACAAATAATAATAATTTTTAATTTTATCCTTCAAAACAACTATATGGTTTTTCTTTGGTAGTAATAATATATTTTTTCAAATTTATTAATGATAATAATAATAATAAGAACAATAATTAATACTTTTACCCTTCAAATTAAATCTATGTTTGTTTTTCAATATTAATAATATTTTTTTCAAATTTATTAATTATTATATGAACCATATTAGCTATAATAAAAATAATAACATTATAATACATATAATAATATTTATCATATTAATAATGATATGAAACTTCTTTAACCCAAGTTTTTATAGTAATAATATTTTTTTCCAAATATATCAATGATAATAGAAAGAACAACAATACTAATAACTCTTGTTATATTTTTTTCCAAAATCTTTTGAATTTGTTATTCCTTTTTTCAATTTCTTTTGAATTTGTTATTCCTTTCTACGTGGTCTGCAAACCCAGGAGCCGGTCAACAAACAAAGACAAACCCAGGTGCGTGGGTCTGCTGACCAAGCTGTGTGAGCCTTGAACCCTTGAGGGGCTTTGTAGACCCCAGGTGGGGGTCTCCAGACCCCGGCGCTCAGGTGTGCCACCTAGGCACGCGGTTGACCCTAGCACTCAACGTATGACAGTCCCAGCGCCACGTGTCTGCAGGCCTAGCATGCCCCTATCAAAATCAGATCTGACTATTTTCTCCCTAACCATCCCTTCAATGTCAAATGCATCCCAATGAAAAGACAATGCCACCATCCCCCTACAGTCTTTCCAACTTTCTATGGCAAGGGCAGCTCAGCCATTATACTGCTGCAGTCCACAGTAACAAGGGCTATGATCCCTTTTAGTATATTGTATAATTTATTAATATAATAATATAATATCTTCACCCCTAGAAAAAGACAAAAAAAAAAGGTGTGCTATAACATCCCCATTCCCGAGATAAAACAACAATCTCATGTCGAATGAAAAACAGGGTAATTGCTTTTTTGTATATATGATTTTCATATACAAGTCTATCAAAATTCCTACTGAAATTTCGGCAGAGTCTCCACTACACCGGGAGGTCCCAAGTTATCAACATAGAACCTGTTTACACTTCCTAATATCTCACATCTCATAACTCAATCACGACCCAATCATCCTAGGTCTCAATCCCACAAACATCATCGTCAACACAACCACAATATTTATAACATACATTGAACAACAAATATCATTATAAATGAATAAATGAGATAAACACGCATACATGGAACATGATTATATGAATTTCAGAGTTAGGTTTATCTATTCAAGTTTAAACATCAAATATACAAATTACATTATATAAATATTGTAATAATACAAGATACAAGGATATGCTCTCTAGAAATAGATAACAAAATGTGAACATAAGCTAGGATCTACTCCTGTCGTGCATGCGATGGTCCTGAAACAAAATATGTATTATTGAAACATGAATATCACAATAAGTATAGTAACACAATTATCCAACTATTTTAAAAAAAACAAGCATGTATTCATATTCTATTCACCTCTCCCTTCTTGTTTTCATTGCAACTCTTTCTCATTCAAGATTTCATAAGATCAACCATGACTATTTCCACCTAACACATTGCCGATACCAATTTCACCGGTATCATCATCACCTCGTAGGTGTCGACACATAACGATCCCCTCACCCGCAGGGGTGGAATTAAAGGGAGGCAAACAGGGCCCGGTCCCCTGCAAAACATTTTAATTTTTTTTGTTACTTAGTATTTAAGTGTGGGAAGGTGAAATATTTTTTATTTTAAATAGGTGGGCCCTTCCTATAGTAAATATATTTGCTAAATGATATAGGATCACTTTAAAAGTCCTATCTACGTGGAAAGAAAAACATAAAGTTATAAACCTTTTCAACTAAATTGACTTTGCCGTCACTATTTGGAGCCCTCAAATAAAAGTTAAAAAATAGAAATAAGAAAAAAAATAACAATAGCAAGCGAAAAGGCTAAATTAGACATCAAACCCATTAATTAATTCATCTTTCATCAAACAAAACAAGGTAATTGGTCATTGGTAACCCAAACTTAAAATTTATTTTTGTTTTGTTTTGGGATGTTTGTTAATAATTTGATGATGTTTTATATATATAATTATATATATATATATATATATATATATATATAATTCTACTATTTTTGTTTTTTTTTTCCTCAGATCTGCTAGTTTTAACAATTGTTTTTGAATTCTTGTTATAGTGATGTTTGTTTTATAATTAATTGGATATATTTTATGGGTTTGTTTTGATTATGCTTGGATTTTTTTTATGTTTTGTTTTAGCAGAGCCACCAAAATTATTAATTTTTTCTCACGATATATGTTTTGATTTAAAGTTGAACCATGAACAAAATAAGAAGAATTGATTTTTTTTTTAGAAAAAGAGGAAAAATATTGATAACTCACAGCCTAGTGAACCAATTGTAATGTGTAATGTTAAAGTTATGGTTGAGCAGCCCCAATGTGCTTCATTTTATGAACAACCTGCATTGATTAGTGAACCACCTCTTAATAGAATCAACATTGCTCATTTAATTAGAGATCCAATCAATCGTCCTTAAATTTGAGAATACCCGGTTAATCAACAAGATGAAATTCGAAGGGCATAAATTAATTTGAGGCCATATTAACCTTTGATGTCTGAATATCCACTGACTAGTGAAAAACATCCCCGTCAATTTCAATCTCATTGGTTCAAAAGTTATCCATGGCTTGAATATTTAGAGAAAAATATTGCATTTTGTTTTCCTTGCTATCTATTTTCAAGTAAGCCATCTAGAAAGCCAGGATTAAACACATTTACTGTTAAAGGATTCAGTTGTTGGAAGAAAGTTAATGATGGGGAACAGTGTGCTTTTTTTGACTCATATGGGAAAAAGGTCCAAATTCCGCTCACAGATTTGCTACCAAGTGCTAGGAAATTTTGAAAAATTAGTCATGTCATATTGAGAAGGTAGTTAAGAGGCAAACTACTCAAGAAATTCTAAATAATCAATTGCGTATTAAAGCTTCAATAGATATTGTTCGTTGGCTCACATTTGAAGCATGTGCTTTTAGAGTGCATGATGAATGTCCAGAATAAAAAAACCAAGGTAATTTCCTTGAAATGATGGAACTTTTAACATCTTACAATGAGCAAGTAGGTGCTCTTGTTTTGGGTAATGCTCCATAAAATGCTAAATACACCACACATCAAATTCAAAAAGAAATTTTGCATGTCTTTGCTAGAAATGTTCAGTCTCTAATTCATCATGAGATTGGTGACGCAAGATTTTGTTTAATTGTTGATGAAGCTCAAGATGAATCCATAAGAGAGCAAATGACCCTTGTTATTAGGTTTGTTGATAGAAGTGGATTTATACGAGAACGATTTTTGGATATAGTTCATGTCAAAGATACAACTGTTTTAACTCTTAAGGAAGAGATTTCCTTGTTTTATCTCATCACAATCTTGATGTTCAAAATATTAAAGGTCAAGGGTATGATGGTGCTAGTAATATGCATGGAGAGTGGAATGGTTTGCAAACTTTATTCAAAACATTATGTACATTGCTTAGCTCATCAATTACAATTAGCTCTTATTGTTGCAACTAGAGAAATCTCTTATGTTCACACTTTCTTTTAGAATTTGATTTTTATTATTAACATTGTTAGTGCTTCTTGCAAGTGTAATGACAAATTACGAGTTTTTCAAGCAGCTATAATTGAACATCTAGTTGATATTGGTGAGATTGAAATAGGTAAAAGAGTTAATCAAGTAGGTGGTTTGCAAAGACCTAGAGATAGCAGATGGAGTTCACACTTCAAATCAATTTGCAATTTGATAAAAATGTATGGGGCAACTTGCTTGGTTCTTGAAAACATTGCTTTAGATGGATCTACTTATTCTCAACATGGTGATACGGCATGTTCGTTTAAGTTGCTAATGTCATTTGATTTTGTATTCATCTTACATATAATGAAGAATGTTATGGGAATTATTGATATGCTTTGTCAAGCCTTGCAACAAAAATCTCAAGACATTTTAAATGCTATGCATTTGGTGACTACCACAAAGACTTTAATTCAGAAGTTAAGAGATGATTATTGGGAAACTCTTTTAGAAGAAGTGACATCATTTTGTAAGCATCAAGACATTGAAGTTCCTGATATGGATGCTTGTTTTCCTAATGTGGGACAATCTCGCCGTAAAAAAAATCAATAATAGTTGAGCATCACTACCGAGTTGATATACTTACAGCTATCATTGATCAATAATTGCAAGAGCTAAATAACAGATTCAATGAGCAGATGATCGAGCTTCGTAAGTTGAGCACAACTTTAGATCCTAGAAATAGCTATAAATTATTCAATGTTGAAGATATATGCTTACTTGTTGACAAGTTCTATCTTGAAGATTTTTCTGACCAAGAAAAAATTCATTTGAGATTTCAGTTGCAACATTATGAGTTTCAATCATCCAAAGTTAAAGAATATGTCATCGATTGCTGATTTATGTCAAGGATTGGTTGAAACATAAAAATCATCAATTTATCCACTTATTGATAGGTTGATTCGACTTATTTTGACTCTTTTTATTTCGAAAACAACTACTCAACGAGCTTTCTCAGCGATGAAGATTGTTAAAACAAGACTTCACAATTGGATGGAGGATGATTTTCTTGCAAATTATTTGATTATCTATATAGATAAGAAAATTGCTGAAAGATTCACAATTGATATGATAATCGATGATTTCTATTCTATGAAAGAACGACGAGCATAATTAAAATAAATATGTAAGAATCATTCTTTATTCTTTATTATTTTATTTCAAAGTTTATCAAACATAAATAATGCTTAAAGATCATTATATGTTTTGTAATACGTTCTTTAAATAAAACTAAATCATGCAGTTTTTATTTTATTTTTACAACTCATGTATAATAGATTAAAAAAAATATTATTTCTTATTATATTAGTTTTGCCCCTCTAAGAAATAATCCTAGCTCCGCCCCTACTCACCCAAGACCCTAACATACACTAAATATATCTAGTCGATGCATGGTGATCCCCTTACCCGAGATCCTAACATACACTAAATGTATGCTAGTCCATGCATGGTGATCCCCTTACCCCGGATCCTAACATACACTAAATGTATGCTAGTCCATGTCTTATAGGCATCGATGTATAGTGATCCCTTTACCCGGGATCCTAACATACACTAAATGTATGCTAGCCAATACATGGTGATCCCCTTACTCGAAATCCTAACATACACTAAATGCATGTTAGTCAACACCGCATATCACATTAATATTTCCTATGTTAGCGATAATTTCATTGCTTGGTAATTTCACATAAGGATCATTCACTTAAAACACACATACATTCAGACTACTATTGTTGCGGTATCATGGTCGCACAAATTAATTACCCTACCTTCAAACACAACACACAAGTTAGTATAGAGCAAGTAAGGGGTCGATCCCACGAGGAAGGTTCAATTCAGATTTTTATACTAGATGATATGTGATTTGGGGGGGTTAGAGGTTATCTAGGCAAAAGCAAATGTAAACAGAAAGAAGCAATCAATGCTAAATCAAAGAAAACTAAAATTTATCAAGAAAAACAAACCTTGGTCGTAAGTAAACGTCCACCTACAGAAATCAGAATTGATCATGGAAATGAAATGTCAATTTATACTCTCACTATTTATCTTTTCTTATGCTGATTAGTTAACAGATTCGTTGTATAACTAATCCTAACCATCAGATAACCACAGTGTTCGCATTAGTAATTTAATTCAATGGCAGCCTTAAGAACTAGATGAGTTGATTAATCTAGACAACATAATTGTCCGCATTCCATGTTTGATTTGATCAATCGAATGTTCTCCCTAAGGTTAATAACGTAGATCCGCCATAATTATTAAACTCAGTTGCTTCACAAGTTCATATACCACAACTCTGGTTTTGATATCGAACTTAGCAATAGATTGTCTACAATAATAACTTAGAGTCCGCTCTAGCAATTACAATAAACAATCATAGGAAAAATAAGCATAGGAGAACAAACATATTCATCATATAAACTGAAAAGAAAAGGTAAACTAAATCTCACAGTTCTTGAAATCTGAAGGTTTTCATGTCTTTGCCATCAAGAAAAAAGGTTTAGCCTTGCATGTCTACTAAACAATTAATCAAAAAGAAGGAAGAAAACATGATTTGCGGTTCTATCAAAGGAAAGGGGCTTTTTTTTTCTCTTAGCTGGTTGCCCTCTCTTTCCTTTCTCTCTTTCTTTTTATATCTTAGGAAACCCTAATCCTTTTTTTACAAAATTGTCCTTTCCTAAGTAGACAATTTACATTTAAGTACTTTGACTTAGAGAAATAGCCTTGCATAAAATCTTCAAGCTTTGACTTTTGACTTAGAGAAGCTAAATTGCCAAAATAAAGACTTGGATGATGTTTGGATACTTTGAGAAGTACTTTGGACTTGTTTCCTCACAAAACCTGTCTACTGATAAAATTCATGTGTCATCTTAGAAAAATCATATCTCTCTCATATGAGCTCTTTTTCTACTGACATTTGGTAGGCTGATAGGTCTTTGAGTCAAGAATCCAAAACAATTGAGTTTGCATCTAATGGAGTTCTGTAGCTCAAGATATTCAAGTCGGAGTGGCCGAAGGTCAACACTAGCAGAATGCAAGATTTGACTTTGAAGGCTGTGATTTCCATGCTCTTTCTCTTTTTATTTTTCTTTCCTTATATGTGTAGAATGGTATGGATGTTAGCTTTCTAATTCTACTGGAATCACTTTGTTTCAACCTCTAGAGCTCAAGCTCTATAGAAAACATTGACTGAGGGTCAAATCTGTCAATTATCTCCAATTTACTTTTTTTTGAATTTTTCATCCAAAAGTGTCTTCAAAACATAAAACAAAGAATATCAAGACATTTTATGTATAAAACATAGGTAAATATGGGTAAAACTATCAAATAATATGGTTGCATCAACTATCCAAAATAATAACATCATTACGCAAACTTTCATCATTTCACAAAATATCCAACATTTGCTAATTCACATTTCACATCAATAACATATTAAATCATGTAATTTAACTACAAAGTATAGGTGTGGTTCACTTACCTGCAGTAGAAGCTCTACTTGTGCTCCCCTATTGCTGCTACTGCACAATGCCTGTGGTTCCTCTTGGTAATCACATGCATATCTCATAAGTTATCCTCATTCAAGGATACATTTCATAATAACCATATTAACAGCCAATTTTGGTCTTTCTTTCAATTATTCCTTTATTTATATTTTACATTCTCTCATTTCATGCATTAATATTATCATTCTTTTTCCAACCATCATTATCATTATAAATTTTCGTTTTGAATATGGCTTGTTTCTTCTAATGGTTTATGAGTCAACGGTGGTTGTGTGCGTAGACAAATCCATGTGTTTTGTAAAACCCAACAAAAAAAATTTAATGTTAGACCAGCCTATTTTAAGGAAAGTTGGTGGGGGAGTAACCGACCTATCCTAGGAGGGGATTATGGAGGATATAACTAGCCATAGGATAAGTCAACAAGGAGATAGAGACCAAGGATAACTAGCACCCAAACATCCCCTCTCATTTAATAGGGGTATAAATGCAGGAGGGAAGAGAAGGTGACCCTTTCTCTTCCCCAAAAATAGCCGCCTAGTAGCCTTGGCTTCAGCAACCCCTCTTTTTTCAAAGCAAAACCCAGTTGCATGCAAGCCCTTGATTGCTGTGTGAGGAGAGAGTTAGAAGAAAGGAGAGGAGACCATGAAAGGCAAGTGAGATGGAAGGGTCGACTGCTGCAACAGAGAGGGAAGAGAAGAAAAACTAAAAGTAGAGAGGAGGAAGAAGAAGAAGAACTACATAAAAAACCTATCTAGGACAACCCAAGATTGTGAGGTAAGGAAAGAACATCACCTCATTACTTGCCTTTTGGAATTTTGGGACAGAAAAGAGAAGGAAACCATAAGGGTTTGGCTAGGGTTCTTACACCTATTACTTGAGAGGACTGATTAGTACTTAAAAGTGTATTTTTATCAAGGTTTTATATCATCATATTGCACTTAAAGTATCATTAAATTCCCTAACTTGAGCATGTTTTATAATAGCAAGTACGATAACATAAGACATCTTTTATTTATGGTAAATGTTTATTTTGAATGCAGGTTTATCCCACAACTCAAAGGATTGATTGATGTGATTAACTATTAAAAGTGAAGAGACAAAGAGAAGACTAAGCTTAGAGAAGAGATGTTGGTTCAATTCAAACTAGAACACCATTCGATTATTGGATCATAACTAGAGTTGTAGACCTTGGATTTAAGTCTGGTTCATCTTGATGGAAAGCTAAGACATAGGTCTAAAACTTTTATGAGGAGTCCAAGATTCAAATCTTCCATTTTCAAGTTCAACTCTTAACATCAAAATAGACATCTGAATCTATCCTGTAGCCCAGACACTATTCAGTATTCAACCTATATATCGAGTTCTAGAAGTCCAAATGAGCTCTGGTTTTTTTTGTTGAAAAGCTGAGACAATTGCCCACAACTTTTATGGAGACTATGTGCTCGAATTCTGATGTTAGCAATGATGTTTTGGCCAGCCAACAATTTCAATGGCCAGCCACCAAGTCAATGGTTGGCCACCAACTAAATAGTTAGTCATCTAATCAATAGTTCCGAATTTTAGCCTATAAAAGGAGGCATTTACCATGTATTTAGGCATCTTGTTTTTCAGATCAAGATCATCTTCTTGCTTTTTCTCTTTGTAATGTTCAAGTTTTCTTTCATGTTATATTAATCTCTTGTTTATGCTTTTTCATTTCCTTTCCTATACTTAGTTAACTTATATCATAATCATGTTCTTATCTTGTTTATTCATGTTTCTCTTCTTCATAATGTTTAGCTAAGTTCATTATGTCAAGGTGAAAAGGTTTCACTAGTGGTGTTAGAATATGTATAATATAAACTCAACATGGACTTCAATGTTTATATCCAAGAAAGTTTGCTATTAGCATGTCTTATCATTTTTATCTTATTCACTCCTAATACCTTGCTTGTTAAATGGTTAATCTAGATTTATAATGTATAACACTTAGTACAATAAATGCTCCATCCTTCATAGTCTTCGGCCGACATCATTGTTATAAGAGGAACTTGATTTGTTGTTAACATAAGTTAGCATCATGAATACCTGACAATATTTACAAGTATGGTGTTACTTAGATAAGATGATTAATATGATCATGTCAATAATTTATAGTGAGCTAATAACGATAAATCATTCAATTGGATCCTCCTTTGTGTGTGGTTTTCATTTGAGTAATAAAAAGAGTTTATATTATATTTATTTGAAATACCATTAGTAGATCCTCTAACCTTGACAACTGTTTTTATCTTTGATTAAATCTTTACATCAATATCACATCTCAAAAGTTCTCTTCAACTTTTCTCCTTTTATTATTGATAATTTATATAGTTCACCTCCCTGTGGTTCGACCCCAGTCTTGCTGAGTTATTTATTACTTTGACACTCCTGCACTTGGGATAAGAAATCAACTCTTTGATCGTGTCAAGTTTTTGGCGCCGTTGCCAGGGAGGTAAGTTATTGTATAAATTATATATTTCTTTTATTTTCTTTTGTTTTCACTTTTATTTGTTTTTCTAATTTTTGTTTTTTTTCTTTTCTTTTTCTTTTCTTTCCTTTTGCACTTGTATGAGAGTTTGGACACGCACATTAAGTGGTAGACTTTATAGGAAATCCTCATTTTCTTAAGAAAACATGGCCGAAGAAGATAACCAGTCAATTCATAATGAGAATAATGAGAATAATCGTGTTAGAACACTTAGAGATCATATAAATCCAACAAGAACAAGTACACCATCATATATAGTTCTTCCTCCTGATGTATCTCATTTTAATTTTAAGCCAGGTATTATTCAACTTTTACCCACTTTTCATGGCTTAGATCTAGAAAATCCATACTTTCATTTGAGAGAATTTGAAGAAGTTTATAACACTTATAATGACTTAAATTGTAGCATGAACACCATCAGATTAAAGCTTTTTTCTTTTTCATTAAAAGATAAATCTCAAACATGGCTACAAAATCTTAGGTCAGGATCCATTCGTGCTTGGGATGAAATGCAACAACAATTTTTGAAGAAGTTTTTTCCTTCTCATAGAACAAACTCTTTCAAAAGACAAATCTCCACTTTCACTCAAAAACCAGGAGAAACATTTTACTAGTGTTGGGATAGATATAAAGACTTGCTTAATACCTATCCTCATCATGGTTTTGAAACATTTTTATGAAGGGTTAACACCTAAAGATAGGTAAATGGTGGAATTGATGTGCAATGAAACTTTTGAAGATAAAGACCCTGATGAAGCAATGGAGTACCTGGACTTGCTAGCTGAAAATGCTCAAAATTGGGACACTACAGGCACTTGTGAGGCACCAGGTAAAACTCAACCTCATACATCTAGTGAAGGCATGTACAACCTTATGGAAGATCATGACCTCCAAGCCAAATTTACATCTTTAGCTAGAAAAGTCGAGGCACTGGAATTGAAAATGAGTGGTCAATTAAAATATGTTCAAGAAATTATGTGTCAAATCTGTGAAATTAATGAACACTCAACCAATGATTGTCCAACTTCTCCTTCTTTTAAGGAATGTCTCCATGAACAAGCCAATGCTTTAAATAGTTTCCAAAGGCCAAATCATAACCCATACTCGCAAACGTACAACTCTGGTTGGAGAAATCACCTAAATTTCAGTTGGAAGAGTGGTAACAATAATGCACAAACTTCACAGCTACAATTTCAAGCACACCATAATTTTCTAAATTCTCATGGATATACACCTCCTTATGCTCCCCCTCCTAGAAGAAATCTTAAGGAAACTTTGCATGGATTCATTAAAAAGCAAGAGACAATCAATATTCAAAATGCTCAAAACATGGTAGATTTGAAAGATATTCTTACAAAGTTCACATCTGCTCTCAGTTTTCAGGAGAAAGGTAAGTTTCCATCACAACCACAACAAAATCCCAAGGGGTAGTAAAATGCAAATGCAAGTGGTTCCAAAAGTCAACACATGGATTAAGTCAAATCAGTCATTACTCTCCGCAGTGGTAAGGTTATTGAAAAATCCATTCTTGAACCTTATGAGAAAGATGATGAGTCAATCTTTGAGGGTAAGGGAAGGGTTAAACCTGAACATTGCAAAGAAAAAACTGATTCATTGATTCATTGATAAATTTTTACAGATCTATCATTAGGATGGACCATAGCTGACATAAAAGGAATTAGTCCTTTGATTTGCACACACAGGATTTATTTGGAGGAAAATGCTAAACCCTCTAGAGAAATGCAACGAAGGCTTAATCCTAATATGAAAGAAGTAGTGAGGAATGAAGTCATTAAGCTTCTAGATAATAGAATCATTTATCCTATTTTTGACAGCAAATTGGTAAGTCCTACCTAAGTTGTATCTAAAAAGTCTGGAGTTACTATGATAACAAATGAGAAAATTGAGTTAATTCCAATTAGGACTATAAAAGTCAACACATGGATTAAGTCAAATCAGTCATTACTCTCCGCAGTGGTAAGGTTATTGAAAAACCCATTCTTGAACCTTATGAGAAAGATGATGAGTCAATCTTTGAGGGTAAGGGAAGGGTTAAACCTGAACATTGCAAAGAAAAAACTGATTCATTGATTCATTGATAAATTTTTACAGATCTATCATT
>Ga0307513_10006150_pt1 | contig 15751 bp, 13 predicted proteins | sample 15_EM_MG_FD_202174 | JGI IMG/M metagenome (GOLD analysis project Ga0307513, IMG submission 202174) | Populus trichocarpa ectomycorrhiza microbial communities from riparian zone in the Pacific Northwest, United States - 15_EM | ecosystem: Host-associated > Plants > Roots > Unclassified | place... | reverse complement strand
GCGTGAACCGGCCCGGGAGCTCGGTCATGTTCAGCGGGCCTATCCACCGCGACAGGGTCAAGGCCTGGGTGCTGCAACTCGGGCTGGTCGGCGACGACGGTACGGCCTTGAAGGTCCACCGCGGCAGGATCCGCACAACGCACCTGGCCATGCGTGATCGGCGATCGTGGGCTGGACAGGGCAGGGCGACCATCGACCCCAACCACAGCCCGCAGGTCGAAGGCGACCACTACCTGACCGCGGCCACGCCGACGCAACGGCAAGCGGTCGACGCCATCGTCGAAGACGCCCAGCATGACCTGCTGCGCCGCGCCCAGCCACCGGCAGTTCTGGCCGACGAGGATGCCGCCGCGCTGGCCCGGGACTACCCCGACCTGGTCGCGGAACTGCACCTCGATGACGCCGTCATCGCCGAGTTGGTCGGCGGAGCCCGGGACGTGTTCGTCGCGGGCTGCGCCGATCAACTGACCGGGCTGCACGGTCCGAAGGGCAAGCCTTGTCCGGCACGGCCGTGGGTCTGTCTGTTGTGTCCCCTCGCAGTGTTCGCACCCCGCCATGCGGCGAATCTGCTGCGGTTGAAGGCGTTCTTCTCCCGCCAGTGGCGGCAGATGCCCGCCGCGCAGTTCATGGCCGTCTTCGGCCCCTACTCACAGCGGATCGGCCTGATCCTGGACCGGTTCGACCCCGCCCTGCTGGCCAACGCCGGCCTCGAGATCAGCGATCACGACACCGAATTGCCGCTGCGACCCGAGGAAGCCACGCAATGACCGCTGCCCGCATGCCCATCACCCTGGGACGCACCCGCGTATCGGTGTTCACCGGAGCCGATATCTGCCACGAGGCCGGACTGACCCTGCCGAACGGAATCCCACGGCCGTTCTTTGACGACGACAGGTGGGACCTCGCCGAGGTCGTCGGTTTGCCGGTCCAATTGGCGTTGCAGCACCGGCGGTTCGATTTCACCGCCATTGGTGATCCGCTGCCACGGGCGGCTCGCTGAACTGATCCGCTTCCTGAAGTGGCTGCCCACCGGCGGCGTCAGGAACCTCGCCGACCTCGACAGCGACGACTGCGACGCCTACTTGGTCCACCGCCGCTACCACCGCGACGAGCACGACACCGTCGTCGGCGAACGAGGCCCAGGAACCCGGCGGCTGGCCGCGCTGATCGTGACCGACCTGCTCAACTACCGAGACCTGTTCACCGCCGACCGGGTCCCCGCCGACCTTCGCCCCTGGGGCGGCGCCACGCCGACCACGATCGCCGAGGAGGGCGGCCGCGGGCAGAACAAGACCCCGCCGGTCGCCGACGAGGTGTTCCAGCCGATGCTGGCCGCAGCCCTGCACCTGGTGACGGTGCTTGGCCCGCACGCAGTCGAACTGGCCCGCCAATTGAACGCGGACCGGGCATGGTCCGCGCGGGCCGCCGGGCTCAAGTCCGCCACCCGCGTCCCGCTGGCGGAGATCACCGCGGTGCTGGCCGGCTACGAAGAAGCTGGTCGGCCGCTTCCCCTGCTTCCAGACCACTACGTCCAGGACCGCCTCGACGCCGGCTGGTCACCGGACGACCCGCTGGCTCCGATCGCGTTCGGTCTTCTGGCTCGCCACGCCGGGTTCCGCCAGTTCCACACCGCATGGCTGCCGCACCTTCGCGCCCCGGTCGAGTCCACGTTGACGGCCGTCGGCGCCGAAAAGCCGTTTGGTCGCAACGCGGCTCTCGTCGAGCGGGCGGACGGCAAGGGCCTCGTTCCTTGGACATTGCCCCTCCACAAACTTCAAGCGACATATCTGATCAGCACCGTCCGCACCGCCGCCATCCTGGCGCTGGCGGCGATCACCGGCATGCGCGCCAGCGAACTGATGGAGTTACAGGTCGGCTGCCGGTGTCCCGCCGAGCAGTACACCCCGGGGCTGGTCCGCTACCGGCTCGCCAGCAAACTCGTCAAGGGACAGCCGCTGGGCGGCATCCGCGACGAGTGGGTCGTCATCGAACCCGCCTACCAGGCCGCCGCGCTCGCCGAGCAACTCCACGACGACCCTGTCGATGGGGCACCGTTGTTGGGTCGCTTCCACATCGTTTCCCGCTACCAGTGGTTTCGTGACTGGGTGAACGGCCCGGCCGGGCAGCGGCTCGGCCTCGCCCCGATCCCCGATGGCCACCTGAACGTGAGGATGCTGCGCAGAAAGCTGGCGCTCGAATTGGCTTTCCGTCCCGGCGGCTTACTCGCCGCGAAGATTCATCTACGCCATGTCAGCGCGGCCACCACGGAGGGTTACGCTTCGCGGCCGGGAGGTGCTCAAGCTGAGCTGCTCGCTGAGGTCAGCGAGCACGAGCAGCAACGCAACCTGGACCTACTCTGGGCCGAATTCCGCAACTATCAACAGGGAATCATGCCCGCCGGCCCGGGAGCCTACGAGCTGACCGAGTTCTTCGCGCACATCGACGGCAAGGCCGCCGCGGCCGTCGGCGAGGCTGCTGGATCACCGCGAGTGCAGCGCAGCGACCGGGAAGTCCTCAACCTGCTGTCCAAACGCGCCAAGACCTTGCACCTGGGCACAGCGAACTTCTGCTGGTTCACCGACCCGTCCCGGGCATTGTGTTTGAAGCTCGCCGGAACCGTGCACGCCGACCGGCCGCTGGCGGGCCTGTGTGACTCGGCCCGCTGCCCGCAGGCCACCCATCATCCTTGCCATCGACCCGTTTGGGCTGATCACGCCGCCAGAACCAAGACCTTCCTCGGCGAGCTGGGGGCCACCCGCAAGGCCGAAAAGACTCGGCTACAGCGCGAGCACGACCGGGCCACCCGCGTCCTCGCCGAGATCGACGCCGCCGCGACCAAGGAGTAGACCAGTGCGGATCAGCGCTCAGCAGCGCCAACAGAACGAAGGCCGCATCCGAGCCGCCATGGACCGGCTTCTTCGCAGCGAGATCCCGCCCGGCGGCAAATGTGACATCACCACCCTCGCCCACGAAGCAGGTGTCGACCGGACCGCCTTCTACGGCGCCCGCCCCTACACCCACCTGCGCGAGGAGTTCGAGACCCGACTGGCCAGGATGCGCGAGGCCGGTAATCCTGTCGACCATCGAGAGACCCAGATCAACCGCCTGAAAGACGAGGTCGCCAGGCTCAAGCAGCGCCTCGCCGACCGCGAACAGACCATCACCGAACTGGCCGACCTCAAGACCAAGGCCCTGTCGCAGCTCGCGGCCCAACACGACGAGATCACCCGGCTACGCCGGCACGGAGAACAGCCGTCGGGCCGCGTCCGTCACCTGCCAGTCCGCACGCCGATGATCGGCTCATGCAGCTGATGAACGCGATGTCCGCGCCGTTGACTCCCTGTCACACACCGTTACGGCAGCTCATGGCGCGTAGGTGCACGGATTTAGCCGATGAGCGGATGCCGTCGAAAGGCACGGGGACAATCCGGTGGTTGCGGTCGTGGGATCCTGGGCGGCATGGCTGAACTGGACGCGAAGGCGAATCTTCATCGGTATCTGCGCGAGGCGCGCGAGGCGTTGCTTGGCAAGCTTGAGGCGCTGTCGGAGTACGACGTGCGGCGGCCGCTCGTGCCGACCGGGACGAACCTGCTCGGCCTGGTCAAGCACGTGGCCCTAGTGACAGCCGGGTATTTCGGCGAGGTGTTCTACCGGCCCTTCCCCGAGCCCGTTCCGGGTCTGGACGAGGAAGCCGAGCCGAACGCGGACATGTGGGCCGGCGCCGACGAGTCCCGCGACGGCGTCATCGGCCTGTGGCACCGATCTTGGGCGCATGCGGACGCGACGATCGAGGCGCTCCCGATCGAAGCACCCGGCTCGGTCCGGTGGTGGGGCGACACGCCCGTGACACTGCACCTCATCCTCGTGCACGTGCTCGCCGAGTTGAATCGCCACGCCGGCCACGCCGACATCGTGCGCGAGCTGATCGACGGCCAAGTCGGCTGGCGGCGGCCCGGCGACAACGTGGTCGCGGGCGACGAGGCATGGTGGGCCGCCTACCGCGAGAGGCTGGAGTCCACCGCGCGCGAGTTCGCCTCATGACAGTGTCGTTCAGCGGTCCAAGAACCGCGCGCATTCTGCGGACGGTCGACGCAGGTCGAAGCCAAGGTCACATGCACGGATTTGCCGCTGTCCGGGTGTTGAGCCTCGGGCGTTCCTTCGCCTGTGATGGTGCTGATATTGCGCGATCTCCGGTTCGCGCCCTGGCAGTACGGGCTGGCGTTCGGCTGGCCCAACGCCGGCGGGATCGTCGCGACAACGGCCATCGATCAAGGGTCGCGGTTCGCCGCCCCGAACACAGATCTGTGGTCCCCCTACTCGGAGGGCCTGGCACCCCCGCAGTCTCACTGCCGCGCTCTCACTTACTACCGCGGTACGCGAGCCAGCCCGACATCGCCCGCACCCCATGGGCGATGGCATGCTCGTCCGGGTCGAAGCTGCCGAAGTGCGGGTAGCTGGTCTCGATCGACGCGCCTGGCCGGCGTACCCCCAAGAAGCTGTAAGTCCCGGGGACCTGCCGGAGGAACACGGCGAAATCGTCGCCGTTGAACGGGACCGAGGCGTGCAGCCGCATGACGGTCCCGGGCAGCTGCCGGCCCTCGGCGCGGGCGAGGCGCTCGTCGTTGACGACCGCGGGGAACGGGTCGCCGGCGTAGGTGACCGGGGCCGAGCCGGCGAGCCGCTGCAGTTCCTGCCGGACGGCGGTGTAGCGGCTCTCGGGCCAGCAGCGGTACGACACCCGCACCTGGCTGCCGGCGGCGGATGCGGTCATGTACAGGAACCTGGCGAGCGGGCCGTCTTGCGTCTGCAGGTCGGCGATGAGCTGCTCGAGCTGCGCCGGGCTGCTCAGGGGGGCGACGGTGCCGAGCGCGTTGACGGCGGCGGCCAGCGACTGGGCGGCGTCGGGGTCGGTCGCCGCGATCGTGGCGTGGTCCTGGCCGGGCAGGCCGTAACCGGGCATGACGGCACAGGTACCGACCGGCAGTGCCATGCAGTGCAGCGCGTGGATCTCGGCCGGGCGGGTGCGGTCCAGGACGTGGTCGGCAAGCATTGCCGTGGCCCCGGTCAGCGCCTCCTCACCCGGCTGGAACACGAACACGAACGTGCCCTCGAGGGCACGGCTGCGCCGCGACAGCGCCTCGGCCACGCCGACGCCCACGGTGGTGTGGATGTCGTGCCCGCAGACGTGGGCCGGGTCGGGTCCGCCATTGATCTGATTCTGCGGGGGTACCGCATCCATATCCGCCCGATAGGCGACGGTCCGGCCCCGGCGGGCTCCGTGCAGCACGCCGACCACACCGTGCCCGCCGACGCCAGTCGTCACGTCGAGCCCCGCGGCCCGCAGGCGCTGCGCGACGACGCCGGAGGTGTACATCTCCTGCCCGGCGAGCTCCGGATGGGCATGCAGGTCCCGGCGCAGCGCGATGAGGTCCCCGGCGCCGGTGCCGGCGCCCAGGAACGGGATGAGTGAGGCGCCGAGCACGGCGCGGCGAGTGATCGACATGCGCCTCAGCGTGCCCAACGACCGACAGAAACACAGACCTGCTAACCCCCGAACCCTCGGCAGGGTTATCCCCACCACCGACCGGCATGATCGGACGATGACGCGCGGAGCCCGGCTGCTGCGACTGACGGGCTGGTCGTCCACGTGGGTGGCGTGATCGCGGCGGCGCCACAAGGTCGAGAGTCCGGATCTGCCGCCATCAGGACACTTGCGGGCCGGGACGAGCGAGGCCGGCGAGTCCATCTGACAGGGGTCGTCCGCTGCGACGGGCGAACCCCGCTTCCCGATCCCGGACGGCCGCCCGGACCTTCGACGTCCGGGCGGCCCTGCGTTTCAGTCCACGGGATCGAGCCCGGGATCCACATTAGGATCGTCGGGTGACGTCCGGGCATTGGCTCTGCTGATGCGCTTGCGCCACTTGAGGACCACGACGAGAACCACCAGAAGCCCGCCGACGATGGCGACGGCCACGCTGCCGGCACTTCGCAAGCCCTGGGCGACAGCGATTGCGAAGAGGATCGGCAGCGCTGTCGCGACGGCGACTCCGGCTGACACCGACACGAGGAACATCCGGTGGGGCACGCCGGCGGCGCCGGCCACGGCGGGCACAACGTCGCGGACGAACGGGATTATGCGGCCGACGAACACCGCGCCCGAGCCATGTTTTCGCAGCATACCCGTGGCTCTGTCCCAGTGCTCCGTACCGTGTTTCCGGATGAGTCTGGTGTCGCGCAGCGCTGGCCCGACCCGGCGGCCGATCGCGAAGCCCACGACGTTGCCCGCCACGGAGCACGTCACGGCCACCGTCCACAGGACCATGAAGTCGGTCACGGAGCTGACCGCAGCCGCCGCGATGAGCAGAGCCGCGTTGCCCGGAATGACGAAGCCGACGATCCCTTCTCCGATGAGGAGCACGCCGGTACCGGCGAGCAGTGCGGGCGCAGGCAAGGTCTGCAACCAATCCAGCACATTGGACATAGCCATCAGAGGCAACCCCTTTGTAAGCCCCGTGCACGGAAGTGTCAGTATGCTGCCAGATCTTGCGAGCATCAATGCTTCACCGAACTCACAGACACCGGTCCACACCCACCGCGCCCTGACCGCCATCACAGACATCGCCGCCCGGGCAAATCCGGACGGCGATCGTGCAAGCTCCACCAAATGGCAGTCGCCTGCCACTTTTGCTACTGTGATCGAATGCTGACGGAATCCACGGCCGCCACGGCGGCGGCGACCCGGCCACCGCGATCGGTGCTCGCCGCACTCAGTGGCCTGCTGCTGGCGCTGTTCGTCGCCACGCTGAGCGGCACGGTGATCTCGACCGCGTTGCCCGAGATACTCGGGCGACTGCGCGGTTCGCAAGCCCAGTACACCTGGGTGGTCACCGCCGCCCTGCTGACCGCGACCGCTTCGACGCCGATCTGGGGCAAGCTCGCCGACCTGTACAGCAAGAAGCGTCTGATCCAGATCGCCATCGTCGTGTTCGTCGCGGGATCGCTCGCCGCGGGCCTGAGCCAGTCCATCGGTCAGTTGATCGCCGCACGGGCGTTTCAGGGCATCGGCGTCGGTGGCCTGCAGGCGCTGTCGCAGATCGCGATCGCGGCGATGATCGCCCCGCGGGAACGCGGCCGGTACAGCGGCTACCTCAGCAGCGCCACAGCGTTGTCGACGATCGGCGGCCCGCTGCTGGGCGGGGTCATCGTGGACACCTCGTGGCTGGGCTGGCGATGGTGTTTCTTCATCGGTGTTCCGGTCGCCGGGGCGGCGCTCTTCGTCCTGCAGGCGACACTGCGGCTACCGGTGATCCATCGCTACGGCGTGAAGATCGACTACCTGGGCGCGACCGGCATCACCGCGGGCGCCGGGCTGTTGCTGATCTGGATCTCGTTCGCGGGTGACACGTTCGCCTGGATGTCGTGGCAGAGCGCGGCCATGGTCGGCGGGGCGCTGGCGTTGCTCGTGCTGGCCGGATGGGTCGAGACGCGGGCCGCGCAGCCCATCGTGCCGCTCGGTATCGTGCGGCAACGCATCACAGCCCTGGCCATTCTCGGCAGCCTCGCCGCCGGGACGGCGATGTACGGCGCCGCGGTCTTCCTGGCCCAGTATTTCCAGCTCGGACGCGGCTACTCCCCCACCGTCGCCGGTCTGCTGACCATTCCGATGATGGCCGGCATCCTGGTCGCGTCGATCGTCGCCGGCCGGCTGATCACCCGTACCGGACGGGTCAAGCCATTCCTCGTCACCGGCGCGGTCCTGCTCGCCACGGGGCTCGCCGGCCTCGGCCTGACCGACCATCGCACACCGCTGGCGTTGATGGGCGTGGCCATGCTTTGCGTCGGCGCGGGCGTGGGCATGACCATTCAGAACTTCGTTCTCGTCGTGCAGAACGCCGTGCCGCTCAAGGATGTAGGCGCTGCCAGCTCCACGGTCGCGTTCTCCCGCTCCCTGGGCGGCACGATCGGCGTATCGGTGCTGGGTGCGATTCTCGCCCGCCAGATCAGTGATCGTCTGCACACCGACCTGGCCGCCGCGGGACAGACGATCCCCGCCGGCCAGTCACTCGACGCCGACACGCTTCCCGCTTCCGTTCAGGCGATCGTCCATGTCGCGTACGGCGACGCGACGGGCACCGTCTTCCTCATCTCCGCCGCCATTGCCGTCGTCGGTGTCATCGCCGCAGCCGCTCTTCCACCGGTCAAGCTGCGCACCAGCCTGGACCTGGCCGAGCCGGCGCCGCAGCCTGAGCCCACGTCGCCGCCCGGCCGGTGAGCCGGGCGGCGACAGGTCGTGGTCGCGGTTCCAATGCGGGGTTTTGCATGGGAGTTTCGCCGCGGATCGGCCCTAGCCCCAGAACGCCAGGGCTTGCCGACCGAGTGACGCCTGGCCGGTGGTGTTGGCGTGGCAGCCGTCGGCGACCTCGCCGGTGTGCAGGTGGAACTGGCCGGGGTAGAGCACATTCTGCGTCGTGTCGGACCCGGCCTGCTTGGCGAGGCTGTCAGTCAGTTGCGGGCCGCCGGCCCCGGCCAGGGAGCAGGTCTGGCCCGGGTCGTAGAGCGGCTGACCGGTGATGTAGATCGTGGCAGCCGAGGCCGCGTGCTGGCGCGCGTTGGCGATGAGCCGCTTGACCTCGTCGTAGGTCGCTCCGCTCGAGGCGAAGATGCAGATCTGCACCCAGACGGCTGTCGGCCTGCCGAACCGGCTCACCTGCTGGTCGAACTTCTGCCAGGCGCTGGAATTGGGGTCCGTCCAGGACTGCACGACCAAGCCGCCGGTCCCGTACGGACCCCACATACGCGTGCCGCCGTCCGCCACGTAGCCCTGGGCGACGTTCTCGGCCATCGAGCAGCCGATGAACCCCATCGAGTTCGCCGCCTGCGGACCGCCGGTGGGGCTGGTCGTGGGTGTCGATGTCGGCGGGGTGGTAGACCCGGTGCAGGTGACGCCGTTGAGGGCGAAGGTCGTGGGGATCGGGTTGGTGCCGGTCCAGGAGCCGTTGAAGCCGAAGCTCGTGCCGGCGTTGGTGGCCAGGGTGCCGTTCCAGGACACGTTGCGGGCGGTGACTTGCGAGCCGTTCTGGGTGACGGTGGCGTTCCAGGCCTGGGTGACCTGCTGGCCGGCGCTGTAGGACCAGGTGAGCGTCCACCCGGTGAGCGGGTCACCCAGGTTGGTCAGGCTCACGGTGGCACCGAAACCACCGGACCATTGGGAACTGACCGCGTACGTGACTTGGCAGCCGGCGGCCGCGGCATGAGCGCTCACCGCGACCAGGCCCAACGCGGCGGCCACCGTCGCCGGCACGGCGGCGGCTAGCAGGCGGAATCGGGACACGCGCATACAGCCCTCCTCGAGTGCGTACTTCAGGACCGGGCGAAGGAGGCGGACGCCTTGACAGGGGCGACTTCGGTCCCCCGGATAGCGGCGGACCCTCGGCCAAAGGCATCGATGAACGTCGCTTGATGGCCACTGTATGACATCTTCGTGACGACAGTCAATGCCGCCGTCAATCGCGGGCCGACAGTCGGTCGGGTGGAAGAGCACGGGCGATCACCGAGCTTGCCGGCTGATCTGCCCCCACTCCCGGGTCGCGGCCGGTAGCCATTTCGCATGTTGGCGGTGGAACAGCTTTGCGGCACGCGCGCCGATCCAGCCCTCGGGCAGCAGATCGGTGGGCAGCGCGGGATCCAGCAACGCCAAGCGGCGCCAGGCGTGCACGATCCTCGTCAACCGCACTAGCGGGTCATCGGAGGGCTGGCTTGTGAACTCTGCCAGGAACGCCTCGTACTCCCGTTCGACGTCGTCGAGGTCCCACGCCTGACGCACGATGACGGCAGGGTCGCCTCCTGCGAGGTACTCGGAGAGGAAGATCTGGCAATCCTCGAACACCCCGGCCTCGCGCAGGACGGTCTCGGCGTCCTTCGCTCGATCGGCGTGGGTGCTGATCCAGACTCCGGGCCCGAGGGCGCCGAAACCGGACCAGCGCAGCCGGGTCCGCACCAGGTGCCGGGCAGCTCGGTTCGTCTCCGCGGCACGCGTCACCACGACGAGCCACCGGCGATCCCAGTCGGGTTGGGTCGCGGTGAAACCGAAGATGCGCTCGGCGCCGATGGTGAGGAACTGCTCGAATTGCGGGCTCAACTGCCACCAGGTGAATCGTCCCGAACGCGTCGCCACGAGCCAGCCGTCCGCAGCGGCCCGGTTCAAGGCCTGCCGGCAGGCGGGGTCCTCCACTCCGAGGCGACTCATCACCTCGATGAAGGCCGAAGTGGGTGCGGCCTGCCCCGCCGGGCGCACGTAGTCGCCAAGCACCGTGATCAGCAATCCCCGGACACCGCCCAGGCCGGCGGCATAGCGGCGCGACCAGACGAATCGCTCCGGCGACCCCGGGGAAGGCTGGCCTGCCCCCGATGCTGGGTCGGGCGGCTCGGTCATGCCCACCCCAACGACCGGGACCGTGCTGGGGGGACATGATCACGACGCATGCCGCGCATTCTATTGCCACACGTCGGCGCGCCGACTGCGCGACCGGAGCTCTCCGGCCCTAGGACGACGGGAGGAGATCGTCGAGCTTGACCGGCTGTGTCAGTACGCCGTCGCCCTTGGCCAGGTCGGCCAACGTCTGCACGGACGCCTTGTTCACCGCCGGCGGCCACTTCGGCAGGATGAGCTTTGCCGCCTGATCCGGCGTGATCTTCGTGTAGGTACCCAGCGCCGTACGAACCTCGTCGGGGTGCGCGTCGGCGTAGGCGAGGGACTGCTGCATCGCGGCGGCGAACCGGGTCACCAGATCGGGGTCGCTGCCGGCCAGTTGCTTCGAGGTGAAGTAGGTGGCGACGGTCAGATCCGGAGCGGTCTCGGCGAACACCGACGAGACGACCCGGCCACCGGCACCGAGGACCGCGGTGACGAACGGCTCCACCACGAAGATCGCGTCGACCTGGCCGGCCTGCAGCGCCGCGGCCATGTTCGGGAACGGCATCTCGACGAAGCTGACCTTCGCCGGGTCGCCGCCGGCCTTCCGGATCGCCGCGCGGGTGGTCGTGTCCCCGATGTTGTTCAGCGTGTTGACCGCGACCTTACGCCCGGCCAGATCGGCCGCCGTCTTGATCGGGCTGTCCTTCTTGACCATGACCGCGCCGTAGTCGTCGCCGGCCTTGCCGGTGGAGGCGGCGCCGTTGCAGACCATCTTCAGGGGCAGCCCCTTGGAACTGGCCAGCAGCAGCGAGACGACGTTGCTGAAGCCGAACTGGAATTGCCCGCTGACCACGGCGGGCACGATCGCGGCGCCACCCTGCGCAGCGGTCAAGGTCAGGTCGATGCCATGTTGGGCGAAGAAGCCCTTCTGCTCGCCGAGATAGATCGGGGCCACGTCGACGATGGCGATGACGCCGACGTTGACCTTGTCGGGCGCGCCGCCGGAAGCGGCGCTACCGGTGGGTTTGTTCGATGAGGATGAGCCGCAGCCAGCGGCGAGAAGGAGAACCGTTGCCGCAAGGACCGCGGCGATTGGTCGACGCATATGGATACTCCGTTGCTGTACGGGAAAGCCAGGTCGGGTGATCAGCTGAAACGGCCGAGCCACCGGAAGTGGTCGTCGACGGGTGCTGGCGGGCCGGCGGCCACGAAATTGGCCGCGTCGTCGGTGCTGCCGCTGCCGCGGTAGCGAGCCACCAGCGGATACGGGAAGACCGGACGGGTCCGGACGCCCGGCAGGGAGGCGACGACGCGCTCGGGCGCGGCGCCCGTCTCCACCCAGCTGAGCAGCGAGGTCAGCAGGTCGAAGGAGAACGGTCCGGTACCGCCGAAGCAGTGGTACATGCCGGGGAACATGAACAGCCGGGCGAAGGCCTGGGTGGCGGCGAGACCGCCCATGCGGTCCTGGACCGCCTGGTAGTAGGCGACCGTGCCGGTGGGCGGTATCGCCTGGTCCGCCCAGCCGTGCCAGAGGATGAGTTTCCCACCGGCCCGCTTGAAGGCGCTCAGATCCGGGTCGGTGGCGTCGTAGAGTTCGGCGAGCCGCTGGACCCGCTCGAAGGTCGCCCGATCGAACGCGATGTCGTTCGCGGTGAAGCGCAAGGGCGGGTTCGGGTCGAAGGCGAGGTACTTGACCCAGCCGTTGCCGATACGCCAGGCGATGGTCGAGTTCTGCGGCGCGGCCGGGCCGGGCGGGATCATCCAACCGGCCCAGACCAGTTCCGATCCGAACGGCTGACCACCCGGGTAAAGGTGTTGTCCGCGGGCGTCCACCGCACCGGAATAGATCGCCTTGACCACGGCGAGCTGCGCCCGGGTGAGGCAACCGGCGTTGTCGGTCTTCGCCGGACACGTCAGCGTGGCCGGGTCGAACGAGCAGCGCCTCGGATCGTCGATCTGCCCGTCGACCAGACCATCGATGCCGTCGCAGCGAGCCATCACCGCCGCGTGCAAGGCGGGCAGCTTGCTCGCCGGCATGATGACGCGGCCGGTGGCGTCGAAGTCCACCCGCGCCAGCCACGGCTGGTTGAAGCCGTTCAATTCGGTGGTGATGGACGCGGGGGCGCCGGCGAGGATGCCGTCGAAGTCGTTCGGGAAGCGTTGCGCCTCGGTCAGTGCTTCGTGGCCGCCCTGCGAGCAACCGTCGAAGTAGGAGTATTCGGGTCCCTTGCCGTAGAAAGCGGCGATGAGCGCCTTCGCGGCCAGTGCCGTCAGGTGGTCGGCCCGGTACGCGAAGTCCACTCGCAGTACGCGATCGGTGCCGAAGTTGCCGTCGGCGCTGCCGCCGCCGACGTGGCCCTGGTTGTCGGAGGCGGTGGCGAAACTGCCGTCGGCCAGCGGGGCGCAGCCGACCGCGGCGGGCGCAGTGATGGCCAGTGACCCGCACAGCCCGCCACAGCCGGTCTGCAGGTACCGCTTGCGATAGGTCTGGGTGGGCAGCTGCACCTCGAACTGGATCTGCGGCGCGATGACACCCTTGACGTCGCAGATCGGATACCCGCCGGCCGCCGACGCGGGCGCGGCCGAGACGATGCCGGTTCCCGCTCCGACGGCGGCCGAGACGTCGACCCCGGCCATCGCCACGCAGTCCACGACCGGTGTCACGACCGGCGGCTGTACTCCAGCCACCGGTCGCGTGACGGAGTTGCTGATCCCCGCCGCAGGGGCCCCGGCGGCGGGGATCAGCAGCACGACGACCGCGAAGGCCAGGGAGATCCATCTCCGGAGCCGTCCTCCGGCCGGGCGCATCGGTCGCGGGCGCTGCTGCATGCCGAGCCTCCTCCGCCGAGACGAGGCTCACCGTACGACGTTGTTGTGTCGGCGGTCAATGTTTCTGTCAAACGACCGGCGGGGTCGACCCGGGCGGAAATACACTCCTTTCACGAGCGCTCGACGAAGAGGCGACGGCCGTTGGTCACATGCCGGACACCTGCACCAGCTGCCACTGCTGGTCCAGCGAACCACTGCCGGTCCACTGCACCACGTTGGCTCCGTCCGCGGTCGAGCCGCCCGACACCCCCAGATACAGGCCGCTGTTCACGTTCTGGACGGTGTAGTAGGGGCCGCTGGAGGTGACGGTCCACTGCTGGTCGGCCGCGCCGGTGTTGCTCCACTGCACCGTGCGGGTCCCCGCGCTGGTCGACCCTTGGTACACGCCGACGACCTTCGCGCTGTTGTTGTTGGTGATGACCGCCTTGCCGCTGGAGTTCAGCGCGACGTTCCAGAGTTGATCGGTGCTGCCGGTGTAGGTCCACTGCACGATCGAGGCTCCGTTGGCGGTGCTTGCCCCGGACACCCCGAGGGTCTTGCTGGAATTGCGATTGACCACCTTGAAGTAGGCGCCCGCCGTGGTGGCGAGGTCGATGACGAGTTGCCACTGCTGGGTGGTCGCGGTGGACAGGCTTTGCAGGTCGACGGCCCCACCGGCGGTCGCGGCGGTCGCGTAGAGCGCCGTGTTCGCCGTGGACTGCAGACGGTAGTAGCCGTCGGTGGTCTGGACCAGATTCCACAGCTTGTCCGAACTGCCGTCGTCGACCCACTGGGTCAGCTTCGTGCCGGCGCTCGCGTTGCCCTGCCAGATCCCGACGGCGCGGCCGCCACCCTTGTTGAGCAGCGTCACGGAGCTTCCCTTGCGGGCCAGATGCCACCACTGCGCGGCGTTCGCGTCGTTGCGCGCCTGGGTGATGACGTCCGGGACGTTGCCGGTGAAGGCCGCGTCCTGGGTGTTGCCGTTCTGCGGGCTGAGCACCTGCCCGGTCGAGCGGTTCACCAGCGCGTAGTAGACGCCGTTGGAGTTGCCGAGGTCCACCTGACCGTAGGTGACCGGTCCGGTCCCCCACGGGGCCCGGATGATCGTCATGCGCCCGGTGCCGCTGACGTATTGCAGATTCCGGCTGTAGCCGGACGGCATGGATGTCTTGTATTCCTTCCACGCGCCGGAACTGCTTCCGCTCGGGTTGACCCAGACATCTGCGCTGCCGGCCGCGTTGTAGACCAAGCTGCCGTCGGGCCGGGCGACGAGGACCGGGCTGCCGCCCCGGGCGAGGGTTCCCGACCCCGAGGACACGGGCAGGGCGGTGATGCCGGTGCCGGCCGCGCCGCCGGTGGCGTAGAACTGCAACGGGCTGCTAGCGATCTTGTAGCGCACGTTGTCGCCGCCGCCCCAGTACTCGTACGTGAGCAGCCATTTGCCGTCGGTGGTAGGCACGATGTTGGTCATGCCCGGACGCCCGCCGCCGATCTCGGTCTTGCCGCCACCCATGCTGACCGTGTCGCCCGCCACATCGACCACAGGGCTGCTCCACGCGCCCGAGCCGCTCCACGTCTTGTGCAGCAGGACCTGTCCGCCGGAGTCCGTGGCCGTGGTGTTGTCCGGATCGATCGTCGGCACGCCGGTGGACGAGTTGTAGCTCAGGTAGTCGTTCTCGTCCGAGTAGTAACAGACCAGTTGCCCCTGATACATCATCAGGTACGGCTCCCAGACCGGGTCGTTCGCCTGGTTGCGCCCCGTCGCGATGGTGCTGACCACGCTCCAGGTAACCCCCTGGTCGGTGCTGGCGTAGAGCACGATCGCGAGGTTCTGCCGGTTGCCGCCGCCGCTGTCCGCGCCGGACACCACGTCGGCCAGTAGCAGCGTTCCGGCGGCTAGGCTGCCGACGGCCTGGGGCAACACATAGAAGTAGGGGTTGGTCCAGTTGCTCGTGTACGCCGCGTACGCGGAGTCGCTCGTGACGTAGGCCGGCGCCTTGAGATCGGTCAGCTTCTGCCAGGTGTCGCCGAGGTCGTCGCTGGAGTAGATCGGCATGCTCTGCCCGACAACCGCGCCCTCGCTGTCCTCGAACGTCATCACTAGCCGGCCGCTCGGCAGCTGCGCCGACTTCGGGTAGAGGATGCACGGACTCTTGTTGCAACTCGACGGGTTCTGCGCCGTATACGCTGTTTGCTCGGTCGGCTGATAGGCGGCGGCGCTCGACGCAGTGGCCAGGGCGAGCCCTGCCGCCAGCGCGAGGCTCGCAACGCACGCGACAGCCGCGCGCGCGAGTCTCCGCGCGCTGAATGCTCTTTTCACCAGAGGCACCTTTCGGGAGAGGACACCTGTCGAAGGGACGTTCGACAGGAGGCAAAGGACCTTTCGAGTACGGCCCGGCAACCGACACGTGTGGCGGTCAGGCCCCGGTTGCGGCAGACCATTGCGGCCCGTCGGGAAAGCGGAACGCGGCCAGGGTTTCGGCGTGGATCTGGGCGCTCATCCCGGGCGCGGTGGGCGCCAGGTAGCGG
>Ga0307513_10006149_pt1 | contig 15752 bp, 13 predicted proteins | sample 15_EM_MG_FD_202174 | JGI IMG/M metagenome (GOLD analysis project Ga0307513, IMG submission 202174) | Populus trichocarpa ectomycorrhiza microbial communities from riparian zone in the Pacific Northwest, United States - 15_EM | ecosystem: Host-associated > Plants > Roots > Unclassified | place... | reverse complement strand
CCCGCAGTACCTCCCGCCAGGATCTTCATCGACCCGTCGTACAAGGTCTTCAACCAAGGCGGGCTGTTCAGCCTGACCGACCCGGTTCTGAATCGCGACGGCCAGCTGGAGCCCTTCCATCGGCTTCGGACGCTTAAGACTGCCCAGGGCATCGAAGTAGAGACGGCTGATCGCCTGCTTGAGGGTGCCAACATCGGCCCGCCGGGGACCGTCGACTACTACTCGCTTGGCATCACCGACAACTTCGAGCGGGTGATCGCCGCGAACAAAGCGCGGCTACGTGCCTTCGTCATCATGGAGCCACCGGTAGTCGCTCCGGAGCTGTACGCGGCACTGCCGCGGCTGACGGCCGCCTTCGACAAGGTCTACCTGCCGAACACGACCGGCGACGGCTATTCGCTCGCCGACGTCACGCAGCACAAGCTGCGCCGCCTGCACTGGCCGATTCCGTTCCGCAATGCGCTCGAGCCCTATTGGTCGAACTCACAGCGTCTGAATCGGCTCGTGGTCATCAACGGCATCCACAGGCCGAAGAGCCGCAACCGCGAGCAATACAGCTTACGCATTGAGGCGATGGGCGAGCTGTCGAAGTTCGACGCAATCGATCTCTACGGCAGGGGGTGGCACCGCTGGTGGTCCCGCAGCGCGTTCTGGAAACCGTACTGGAAGAACGTGCTGCCGATCATGTCGATCTACAAGGGCCCGTGCGCTTCCAAGTTCGATGTGCTGAGTCAGTATGATTTTTCGTTGTGCCTGGAGAACACGGCAATGGACGGATACATCACCGAGAAGATCTTCGACTGCCTTTACGCCGGAACGATTCCGCTGTACCTCGGTGCGCCGGACATCCGGAGTTCGATCCCGCCCGAGACATTCATCGACTGCCGCGACTACGACAGTTGGAGCGACATGTGGAAGAACATTGGCAAGCTTCCGGCGAGCCGCAAGCAGGAGATCCGCGAGGCTGGCAGGGAGTTCCTCGGCGGCGTCCGCGGAAACCAGTACTTCGATTCGCTGATCGAGATCTTCGGAGACTGAGGTGGGCCTTCCAACGTTCGGTCAACAGGCAGCATCGGCGGATGCGCCCCCGGTATGCATCTGCGTGCCGACGTACAACGCCGCGGCCACGATCCAGGAAACGCTCGACTCCTTGCTGCAGCAGACATACCAGAACCTGGTCGTCCACGTGGTGGATAACGCGTCGGCCGACGCAACGCTAGCCATCGTCGAACAGATCGACGATCCGCGCATCGTCATCCATCGCCGCGAGTCCACTGTTGTCGCGGAAGCCAACTTCACACGCTGCATCGAGCTCGCATCCGGCCGCTACACGGCCATCTTCCATTCCGACGACGTCTACGAAAGAGACATCGTCGAGAAACAGGTGGTGTACCTTGATACCCACCCCGGAGTCAGCGCCACGTTCACCCAGGCCACGCTGATCGACGAGCAAGGCGTACCGTTCGGTTCGACCGGCGGCTACCCCAAGGACGTGCTGCACGACAGGCAGATCACGGTCGGGGAACTCGTGAAGTCGATGCTGAAGCACCACAACTACCTCGTCTGCCCGAGCGTAATGGTGCGCACTGAGATCTACCGCGACCACATCCGCACCTGGGGCAACGAGGAGTTTGCCTCGGCCTCGGACGTGGACATCTGGATCCGGCTCGCGGAAGCGGCCCCGATCGTGGTGCTCGCTGAAAAGTTGATGCGCTACCGTATCAGCAGCACCCAGTTCTCTCACCGCAACCGCAATCGCACCAAGCGGCCCGACTTTTTCACAGTGATGGACTACCACCTGCGGCGACCCGAGATCCGGGCTTTGCTAGTACCAGCCGACCTCCGGCATTACGCTTGGCTGCAACGGCACGATTGCGTGGCGCGCGCGATGAATCTATTCGGTGCCGGCCAGGCGTCCGAAGCGAAGGATCTGCTGAAGGGTCTGCTCGGCCGGGACATGATCCGTGCCGCCTTCGCGACGCGCCGCGGATTCGTGACCCTGGCCGGCTATGCGTTGCTGAAGCTCTTGCTGCCATTCGGACAGTCGACACGTTGCATGGCCTGGATCCGGTCAGCCAAGAGGATCTCGTGGAGATAGTACGCACCATGACATCTTCCTCAAGTCACCGGTGCACAGTCGGCTCCTGAGTCGTCGCTGCCATGCTCGTCAACCCCGCAGTCCTGTACTCCCTCACCTGGATCTTCGTCCTGGGTCTATACAGCCTCGGGCTGAGCGCCGTGCTGGAGCCGCTCGCCGACAACACCATCGTGCTAGTCATCGGTACCTCGATGACGTTCATCCTGGGTTGGGTCCTTGAGTCGTTGCCGTATCGCGGCCGACGGGCCAGTTCAAAGATCGACATGGCGCCGCTGGTCTCGACGATATGTTCACGACGCGTCGGCGCCCGCGCTCATGGTCTGTGGACCTTCTTCTTCGTTGCGCTGCTGTTCGAGATCGCCATCGGCGGCGGCGCTCCGATCCTTGGAACGCTCGGCATCGGTCCGGAGATTCTGTACACGGACTTCGGCCTTCCCGGTTTTCATGGCTTGGTCAATTCGGTCTTTTATGCGGCCTCGGTGCTCACCTTCACGCGTGCGCTGCTGCGCTCATCGCCGCGCGTGCCCTGGCTGATCCTGGCAACGATGATGTACCCGCTGCTGGGCATGAGCCGGCAGGTAATGATCTCGCTGTGCGTTCAGTACTTCTTCGTGTACATCAGCGTGCGGCGCCCGTCGACCGCGATAGTGGTCCGCGTGTGCGTGCTGTTCGTCGCCACCTTCCTTGCCTTCGGCTACCTAGGTGACCTGCGCAGCAGTCGCGAGGCTATCGTTGCGTGGCTGGCTCCTGACCTCGACTACCCGGACTGGCTGCCAAGCGCTTTCCTCTGGTTCTATCTGTACGTCTCCACCCCGCTCAACAACGTCAACCTGAACATCGGCATCGCGCCGAACTATTTCCCGCTGGAAACCGCCAGTACGCTGATCCCCTCGTTCGCGCGCGAAGGGTTCATGAACGCCTTCGGTGGCCCGCGCCAGTGGGACCTTGTCACCGACACGTTCAACGTCAGTTCACTACTGCAATCCCTGCTGACGGATTTCGGCGTAATCGGAACCATACTCTTCACCCTGCTCTGCGGTATCGCTTTCTCGCGTCTCCTGCGGCGCGCGCATTACAGTCCTGGGGCGTTCTTCGCCGTCATCGTGCTGCTGCACGGCATCACGCTGTCCTTCTTCGCGAACCTGCTATTCCACCTAGTGTTTCTCTGTGAGATCGCACTGCTCGCGTGGGTGGTCTCAGGGAGACGCAGGAGATGACCTATTCAGTGGTGATACCTGCCTTCAACGCCGAACGGACACTCGGGGCCTGCCTGGCGTCGGTGGCAGCGCAGACGCTAGCACCGCTCGAAGTGCTGGTGGTCGACGACCGTAGCGCGGACGGGACCGCCGGGGTGGTGCACGACTGGCAGGCCAGCTTCGCTGCGGCCGGGATCAACTGTAAGTACCTGGCGCAGCCGGTCAACCAGGGGCCTTCGGCTGCCCGCAACCGCGGTGTACGGGAAGCCAGCGGCGTATTCGTGGCGTTTCTCGACGCAGACGACACGTGGATGGAGGACAAGCTGGCGATCATCGATGGCTTCGCCATGCAATCGGACGCCAGCCTGCTGTGCCATGCCTACACTGAAACCGCGCCGCCGCAAGCCAACTTGCAGGGGCAGCACCGCTCACGCTCGCTGGTGCTGTGGCAGTTGCTGCTGAAGAACCCGGCGCAGACATCCTGTGCAGTGATACGCAGGAGGCCGCTGCGGGTGTTCGACGAGACGATGCGCCATTGCGAAGACCACGACCTCTGGCTTCGAATCGCAGAAAGTTCGCCGGTGCTCCAGTTGCTCGGCCGTCCGCTGACCCGCCTCGGTCGTCCGCAGCTGTCGGCCGGCGGATTGAGCGGCAGCCGCTGGCGCATGCGCGTCGGCGAGATGCGCAGCTATTGCAAGTTCTGCAGCCGGGATTGGCTCCGCCGGGGCTGGCTGCTCCCTTTCCTGTTGACCTTTTCGCTGACTAAGCACCTGCTGCACGAAATCCGCAGGTGGATGAAATGATCGTCCTGCGATCGCGCATCGCCGTGTTGCTGACCACGCACAACTGCAAAGCTTGGGTCGATGAACAGGTCTTGCTGGTCAAGGACCAGTTCGCTCCAGACGCCGTACGGCCGGGACAGGCGTGACTTCCAACCACAATCCCACCGTCTGCGTCTTGCTGGCCACCTACAACGGCCAGCTCTGGCTGGAGGAACAGCTGGACAGTCTCGCCGGGCAAGCCGGCGTCGAGGTTTCGGTCGTGGCCAGTGACGACACATCTACGGATACAACCCGGGAGATCTTGCAGACCTCGCGTCCCGGGCTGCCTCTGCAACTTCTGCCCGCATTGCCGCACCGCCTGGGCAGTGCGAACCGCAATTTCCTGCGGCTGGTCCGAGACGCAGACATCGACAGCTCGGGCTTCGTCGCCTTCGCCGACCAGGACGACGTCTGGCTACCCACCAAGCTGCAGCGAGCCGTCGCCGAGCTGCACAGAACCAGCGCTCAGGCTTACTCCAGCAACGTCACGGCGTTCTGGCCCGACGGCAGCGAACGACTGCTCGTTAAGTCTGGGCCGCAGCGCCGATTCGACCACCTCTTCGAGTCTGCCGGGCCAGGCTGCACCTTCGTCTTCACGCGCGAGGCCTTTCTGCAATTGCGCCGTTGGGTGACCAGCCAATTCAATGACCTCCAGGACGTGCGCGTGCACGACTGGCTCATCTATGCCCGTGCACGTCAGCTGGGCTGGACTTGGCACATCGATGCGCAATCACACATGCGCTACCGGCAGCATGCTCTCAACGAAATGGGCGCCAACCGCGGGCGTGCGGCCGCCTTGTCCCGTTGGAGGCAGATCCGCAGCGGGCGTTACCGTGAAGATGTCGTGAAGATCGCGAGCCGGGTGGGCGACCGGTCGGTGGTGCAGGCGGCGTTGCGACGCCTGTCGCTGACAGATCGGCTGCGACTCGTCCTGCTTGCCCGAGAGTGCCGCCGCACGGCGAGCGAGGCCGTGCTACTCGCGCTCTTCTTCCTCGCGTTTCCCAAGCCACAGCCGAATTCCGCGGACCGCTGAGCACCACGCGGACGTGGCCGCCTATCAACGAGCAGGTTGAGCGAGAAGGAAGACGTCCTTGTTGCTCTCGATCTGGGAGAGGACCGGGGATGGCTCGCCTGCCACGATCAAGGGCACCCGGTCGTCCTTCCACTCGGGTGCAAGCGGGCAGCCGTTGTGCTGGTACTGCGTGCTGCCACACCAAAGGCCTTCGCGCAGTGGATGGTCTGAGAAGATCACGATGCGGGCCCGGCGGCCCGGTACCTGGTGGATCCGCTGTGCGATGCGCCCGACCAGAAGAGCGGCACGTTCGACATTGGTCCGGTAGTGCTCGACGAGCGACCCGCCCGGCTTCTCACCAGGTGGGTGGGGAAGCGGCACGTGCGCGAAGAGGAACCCGCCTCGCTCCCACACCGGTGCCTGCCATAGCGCCTGCTCGACTTGCACCGCCAAACCATCCCAGACCACCCCATTGAGGGCCGAGCAGTCCCGTTCCGTGTGGCCTCCAGTCATCGAACTCAGCCAGCCCGATCGCCGCAGCGCCGCACACCACCATCGTTTCACGTCGAAGGTCGGCGACGCAGGCGCCAGATGCGCACAGGAACGCAGGCCCTGGATCGCGCAATAGGGGTGGTAGAAGCCGACGACATCCACGTCCGGACGACTCGCCACGATCTTGGAAAAATCCAGCACGTTACCCTGACTGCAGATCGTGTTCAGGCCGCAGGGCTTGGCGTTGGCAAATCGGCGCTGGGTGAACATGGCCGGAACCACTTGGCTGGTGGAATCGTCGATCGCCGACAGCGGCTTGACCTGCATGACCCAGCCCTCATCCTTCAGGGCTTGCAGGATCGGCCCGCTCGACTTCGCATTGAGCTCGTCTAGCAGCAGAAACACAGTCACCTCGTTGCGCGATGGAACGTCGATGTGCTGCCTGCGCTCCGGCCAACTCAGCACAGGCGCGCGAAGGTAGGCCACCGCCGGCTGGCTGGTCACGAACAGCAGGCAGGCCACGGCGGCCACGCGCCGAAAGGAGCTCCAGTGGCGCTCCGGAAACCATGGGGTGCCGACTGCACCTGCCGCCAGGACTAGGCTCACCGCAATGACCGCCTCGCCCGAGAGCGCCGGAGCACCGAACGCGTAGTACAGCGCCGGGCTGCCCACCACGGCCAGCCAAGTCCCGAGTCCCACCAGCACGGCCAATCGACTGACCCAGAGTGCGTCGGGCGCAACCCGGCGGGCGATGCCGACAACCGCCAGCACGATCGCACCGATCAGGCCGACCATCATCAGCCGCGGCATTTCGGCTGCCAGCTTGAAGTACAGCTCGTTGATCAAAAGTTCTTCGAACGCGGAGATCAGGATCACCCCCGCCCACAGCAGATTCGGTTCGAAAAGCCCCTTCGCTTTCATCGTGCACCCACGCGCAGCAGCGCCAGAGAACGCCGTGCTGGCGCCAGGTCGACCTCTAGTTCGACCCTGAAACCGGCGGCCACGAACGCGTCACGCTGACGTGCCCTCGAGAACTCTGCCGTAGACCGATCTCGCTGACCACACAAGGCCAGCAGCTGGGGATCGTCCTCGTCGAGGAACTCTACGATCGCATGCGACCGCGTGCATGCCTTCGCCATCGCCGCCACCGCCGCCAGGGGAATCGACGCTCCGACGGCGAGGTGGTGCACAAGCGCCAGCATCATGACGGCGTCGACCTGCTGGTGCAGGCGCTGCATCAACCCCGGGTGCTCAGTGCCGGCCCAGCCACGCCCCCCCGAAAGGTCGTCGAGGCTGGCCAGCACGGGATGCACGCTGTGCTTCGCAGCCGTGGTGCGGTAGAGGTGCTGCACGCTGTCGTGATCGGCGTCCACGGAGATCACCTGCGCCCCGCTCTCGGCGGCCAGCTCGCTGAACTCGCCGCGGTTGCAGCCCAGGTCGGCGACCCACCGCGGCTGCAGCCGCCGCAACCATTCGGCAACAGTTGCCTTCTTCTTCTGCAGACTGTCCCCGGCATAGTGCGCCCGGTTGCCCTCGTAGTCCACCCACACGGACCTTGACGTGGCACCGGATACCGGCCGGACCCCGTCCGACATCCACGCCAGGCTCGCGTGCAGGCTGTCCCGGAAACGCTGCAAGTCCGCGACGTCCACCGAGGAAGTGCCACGCGCGGCAGGTGACTTGCCTCGGCGATCCCCGCCCTGCGCGGCCACGAACAGCGGCGCACAGCGGCTGAAATAGGCGCCGAATCCCAGCAGTCGTCTCGCCTGTTCAGGAGCCAGCCCGTCCCGGGCCATCGCGAAGAAGTCACGCGCATTCAGACCCCGCCGCTTCGACGCCAGCAGCGGCATCAGGAAGTGCCGCACGTACTGCCCCATGGCCCACCACGCACGCCGCTCCAGAGGCTGGAACGACAGCAGGTCACAGAAAATCGGGCGACATCCAATGAAGATGACGTTCCACGCGGAAGCATCCTTTGCGTCGTAGCCCGCCACCACGGCCTCGCGCTGGAGATTGAGCGTCAAATGCGCTGCATCGAAGAACTGGGCGTTGCACCACTCCAGGGGCTGCGAGACGAAGGGCACGCGCGGCGACTCGATTCGCAGCGGGCCGGCAAACGTATGACCCACCATACGACGCTCCTCGACCCAACGCGCCGCCAGCGCTGACCGCAGGAAATGGCTGGGTGCCAGCTCGTGCGACAGCGTGCGAACGACGCGGGTCGCCTCAAGCAGCAACGCTGCGTCGGGGTCCCTCATTTGCGGCGCAGACGCGCTATCAGCCTCTTGACCTTGTCCCACGGCCTGCGGACGAACACCAGGACGGCCCCCACGGCAGCGATCAGCCCTTGCCACAACAGCATCCCGCTGCCAGGGTCGATGTAAGCGAACGCAGTGGCGGGCAGGCAGCAGATGCCGACCAGAAGAAGGGGCCTGTTGATCTTCAACTCAATCTACCTTCACGAGGGACCGACGGTGCCGCCGCAATCGCGGCGGTATCCAGAAGCGTGGGATTGTCGCCTCGATCCGACTCCTCCGATGGCTGGCCCGCCTTGCGTCTCAACAACGTTGCATCACCCCCGCTTGGGCCGCTTAAGATCCGGGTCCCCCGCCAGTTGACACGGCTAGGGCCTTCGAGTCCCTCCTTTCTAGGGCGCACGTCTACGTAGCCGCATGCACGCATACCTCCTGACCTTCAGCTTTCTCACGTCGTTCGTCGTCACCCTGCTGATTGTCAGATCTAGCCGTCGCCATGGCCGTCTGTCGGCGGACCACGACTTGTCGGGGCCGCAGAAGTTTCACACCCGTCCCGTTCCGCGGATCGGTGGCGTTTCCATCATGGCGGCATTCCTGGTGGGCGCAGGAATCCTGCAATGGAGAGGGTCCAACCTGGCCAATGCGCTCTGCCTGCTCTTAGCAGCCAGCGCCCCTGCCTTTTTATCCGGGTTGGCGGAGGACCTTACAAAAAATGTGTCGCCGCGCAGGCGCTTGGTTTTCACGGCTGCATCCGCATGCTTGGCCGTGTGGTGGCTGCAGTCTGTCCTGGTCCGAACTGCGATTCCCGGCATGGACTTGCTGATGCCATGGGCACCGTTTGCCATCACGATCACAGTATTTGTTGTGACGGGTGTGGCCAACGCAGTAAACATCATTGATGGGTTTAACGGATTAGCCTCGATGTGCGTCCTCATGATGGCTGCCGCAATCGCCTACGTGGCATCCCAAGTAGGCGATAACTTGGTCATGACCTGCTCTCTCATCCTCATCGGCGGTGTCGTCGGCTTCTTCTTCTGGAACTTCCCCTCCGGCATGATTTTTCTGGGTGATGGCGGCGCCTACTTCCTGGGCTTCATGCTGGCAGAGTTGTGTGTGTTGCTGTTGCATCGGAACCCACAGGTCTCGCCCATTTTCACTCTGCTGCTCTGTGCCTATCCCGTCTTTGAAACCCTCTTCTCGATCTACAGGAAGAAGTGGTTACGAGGCATATCACCTGGCGTTCCAGATGGCGTGCACCTCCACATGCTGGTCTACAAGCGCCTGATGCGCCTCATGGTAGGAGCCCCAATCGATCGCCGGAAGGCCGTCCGCAATTCGATGACGTCACCCTATCTCTGGCTGCTATGCCTGGCCTCAGTTATCCCCGCCGTGCTTTGGTGGAATAACACCATGGTACTGACGTGCTTCCTGGTGCTCTTCATGGTGTCCTACGTGATGCTTTATTGGAGCATCGTGCGGTTCAAAACACCGAAGTGGATGGTCTTCAGACGCTAGGCCGGTATTCCTGCACGAGGCGCTTCAGCGCGCGCCGGCATTCGGCTGATGACAGGGCTCCGTCCACCGTCTGAAGCCAAGCCAGCAGTTCACCCAACCACGCTTCGCTGACGGGTTCACGCAGTTGGGCAATGCGCAGCCGCGGATGGGCCGATGCAAGCGTGTCATCGGCATCGGCCAACAACTCCTCATACAGCTTCTCACCCGGCCGCAGACCGCTGAAGACAATCGCGATCTCGCCATCGCGGTGCCCTGACATCCTGATCAGGTCGCGCGCCAGGTCCACGATCTTCACCGGCTCGCCCATGTCGAGCACGTACACCTGGCCGGACTCTGCCAGCGCTGCCGCTTGAAGCACCAGCCGCGCGGCTTCGGGGATGGTCATGAAGTAGCGCGTGATGTCCGGGTGCGTCACCGTCACCGGCCCGCCCTTGGCGATCTGTTCCTTGAACTTCGGGATCACGCTACCGCTGGAGCCGAGCACGTTGCCGAAGCGCACTGCGGCAAACGTGGTGCGATGGCCTTGCGTGGACAGGTGCGAGAGCAGCATCTCGGCAGCACGCTTGCTGGCGCCCATCACGTTGGTGGGGTTCACCGCCTTGTCGGTCGAGATCATCACGAAACGCTCGGCGCCCGAGCGCGCGGCGGCGTTGGCGGCATGCCAGGTGCCGAGCGTGTTGTTCTGCAGCGCCATCCAGGCGTTCTCGTCTTCCATCAACGGCACGTGCTTGTAGGCAGCGGCATGGAAAACGAGGTGCGGCCGATATGTGTCGCAGGCATGGCCGATCTGCTCGAGGCTCTTCACGTCACCGATCAGGCGCACCAGCGGCAGGTGGGCATGCAGTTCGGTCAGCTGCTGCTCGATCTGGTACAGCGCGAACTCGCTCAGCTCGAACAGCACCATGCGCGCCGGCCCGTAGCGCGCCAGCTGTCGGCACAGTTCCGAGCCGATCGATCCGCCAGCGCCGGTCACCAGCACCGTCTTGCCTGAGACCAGCTCGGCAATGCCCGCCTCGTCGAGCTTCACCGGCTCGCGGCCCAGCAAGTCTTCCGGCTCGATGCTGCGCACCCGCTCGATGTGCGCAGTGCCGTCTTGCAGCTCACTGACCGAAGGCACCGTCAGCACGGGAAGGCCAGTGGTTGACGCCAGGTCGACCGCCCTGCGGCGTTGCGCTGCGGTCCCGCCGGGCAAGGCGACGATCACGTGGGTGGCTCCCGCATGGACGTCGGATCGCGTCACGTCGGCCAGCGTGCCCAGCACCTCGACGCCACCGATGCGTGCGTGCTGTTTGGCCGGGTCGTCGTCGAGCAGACCCATCACGATCCAGCCTTGCTGGTGGATGGTGGCGAGCAGTCGCTTGGCGGCCTCGCCGGCCCCCATCACGATGGCGCGTCGCACTTCGGCGTCGCTGCCGGTGATGCGCGATCGTGCGTGCTCGTAGAGCATGCGGTAGGCGGTGCGCACACCGCACAACCCCATCAGCGTGATGAAGGGGTGCAGGGCCAGCACAGCACGCGGCACCTCGGCCAGCCGCGCCATCGAGACGACGATGGCGCACAGCGCACCGGCGCAAAGGCACGCCACCGTGAGGCGTTTGATCTCGTCAAAGCCCGAGAAGCGCCACATGCCTCGCGGAATGCCGCCGATCACGAAGGCGACGAGGTACACCGCCACCACGCCGAGCATTACCCACGCGTCGTAGTGCGGCCGGGCACTGAGGGAACGCTCGAAGCCGAGGCGGAACAGGTAGGTGATGTTCCAGCACAGCGCGATCACCAGCCCATCGATCGCCAGCGACAGCGGCCGGCGGCGCGGTCGCACGCGCGCCAGCAGGCGGTCGAGGCGGTGCCAGAAGCTGGGCGTGGCGTTGGCAGCGTCGCTCATCTGCGGCCCCACCAGATCAGCCGCATGGTCTTCAAGATGAGTTGCATGTCGAAACGCAGCGAGGCATGGTCGACGTAGTGCGCCGCGAGCGCGAGCTTGGCTGGCATCACCACGTCGACGTACTCGCGTTCCGGGTCGGCGGCGCGGGCGAGCAGAGCGTTCTCATCGCGGTATTCGATCGAGGCCACGTCGGTGATGCCTGGGCGCACGCTGAGCACCTTGTCGCGCACGCTTTGCGGGTACATCGCCACGTAGCGCGGCACCTCGGGCCGCGGGCCGACGAGGCTCATGCTTCCGAGCAACACGTCGATCAACTGCGGCAGCTCGTCGAGCTTGCTGCGGCGAAGGAAGGCCCCGGCTTGCGTGATGCGCGCGTCGCCGCCCACGGTGAGCAGAGAGCCCGAGCCGCCATGCGTCATGGTCCTGAACTTGTGAATGCGAAACGGCACGCCGAAGCGGCCCACACGCTCCTGGCGGAAGAACACCGGCCCCGGCGAATCGAGCTTGATCCAGGCCGCCACCGCCAGCAGCAAAGGTGACAGCAGCAACAAACCCGCCAGCGACAGCAACAGGTCGAACAGCCGCTTGGCCATCGGCATCAAGCCAGCGCCGTGCGCACGGCAGCGACCACGCGCTTCACGTCGGCATCGGTCATGCGCGTGTAGAGCGGCAGGCTGACCATGCGCTCGTAGGCCTTTTGAGAATGCGGAAAGGCCGCGGACGTCAGGCCATAGCGATCACGCCAGTAAGGCTGCTGGTGCAGCGGGATGTAGTGCACGCTGCAGCCGATGCCGGCGGCAAACAGGCGCTCGATGAATGCATCGCGCCCGACGTTCACGCCATCGCCCAGGCGCAGCACATACAGATGCCAGGCATGCACGTCGCCCGCCGGCGGCAGCGGCGGCGTGATCACCGGCAGGCCGATGAATGCCTCGTTGAACTGCTGCGCGATCTCTTCGCGGCGTTTCTGAAAGGCAGTGAGCCGCTTCAGCTGGTGCAGGCCCATGGCGGCCGCAATGTCGGTCAGGTTGTACTTGAACCCCGGCGCCACGATCTCGTAGTACCAGCTCGGCACCTTGGCGGTAAAGCGGTCGAAGGCATCGCGGCTCATGCCGTGCAGGCGCATGGTCTTGATGCGCTGGGCGAGCGCGGCGTCGCGCGTGACGACCATGCCGCCTTCGCCGGTGGTGATGGTCTTGTTGGCGTAGAAGCTGAACACCGTCACGTCGGAGTCGAGCGTGCCGATGAGCTTGCCGCCGCAGGTGGTGGGCAGCGCGTGGGCGGCGTCTTCCACCACCTTGAGGCCGTGCTTCTTGGTCAGGGCCAACAGCGCCGTCATGTCGGCCGCGAGGCCGCCGTAGTGCACCGGCATCACGGCCTTGGTGCGCGGGGTGATGGCGGCCTCGACGGCTTTCACGTCGATGCAGAGCGTGGCCGGGTCGATGTCGACCAGCACCACGTCGGCCCCGAGGTAGCGCACGACCTCGGCGGTGGCAGTGAAGGTGTGGGTGGTGGTGATGACCTCGTCGCCGGGGCCGATGCCCAGGGCTTCGAGCGCCAGGTGCAGGCCGGCGGTGGCTGAGTTCACGGCCATCGAATGCAGGCCGGCATCGCCCAGGAAGGCGGTGAAGTCTTCTTCGAAACGCTTGGTCTTGGGGCCGGTGGTCACCCAGCCGGAACGCAGCGTGTCGACCACCTCGGCGATCTCTTCTTCGCCGATCTCGGGCAGGGCAAACGGGAGGAAGGGCAGCTTGTCAGTCATTCTTTGGCGATCCAGCACAAGAGGTGCGTACGGAGTGGTGGCAAGGCGTTGAACACAGTGTAGAGCGAGGGGTGAAGCCGAGACACGGCTCGGGCGATCGGCGGTGCGAGCGTGACGCGGCGCGCCTGGACCCGGGCCTGCGGGAACAAGGCCTGAACGCGCCGCAGCGGCACGCCGCGCACGTCGCGGTTGCGCGGGTTGTCGACGGTGAAGTCGTACCAGAGCACGCCGCCGCCGGGCTTGACCGCGGCCCACATGGCAGTGGCCAGATGCTGCTGAAACGCATCGTCGAGCAGCGACGAGAACACCGTCGACTGCAGAACGATGTCGACGCTGCCGGCTGCGGGCATCAGCACCAGCGCATCGCCTTGCGCAAGCGAGACGGCTTCGGGCAAACGGGCTCGCGCCACGGCATGGCGTTCGGGCAGCAGCTCGATGCCCGACAGGTGCTCCGGCGCAAAACCCACCAGCACGCATTCGACGAGGTTGCTGCCGGTGCCGCTGCCCACTTCGAGCAGCTTGAGCGCCGACAGATCGGACCGGCCCAGTCGCTTGAACAAGGCCAGCATCGCGCGCTGCCGCTCCTGAAAGGCCAGCAGCGCAGCCGGGTTCAGCAGGCTGTAGCGCGGGTCTTGCGGCAAGCGGCGGGCGTAGCGCTCGCGAACGGCTTGCGCTTCGGCGGATTCGTCGCCCGGCTGCATCGTCATCTCGTGAGCTTGGCGAAGCGCTCTCGGCCCGACCCGTGGCGCAGCGCGTCCCACCAGCCGATGACTGAGCCGATGCCGTAGCCGAAGTGGTAGGCGGCGATCACCGCGGGAATGCGCAGCAGCACAGGCATCGCGAGCGTTTGAGATTGCGAGACCGCCACCGTCATCACCAGCACGCCCAGGGCATACAAGTCGACGAGCGACCCAAAGAGCATGGCGCCGAAGCCCAGCAGCGCCATCAACAAAGACAAGGCCAGCAGCGCCACGAATACGCCCGGCACCGCATGCCGCACTGACGCCGGCTGCCCGTGCTTCTTCATCACGAACGGCTTCCAGTAGCCGTATTGCAGGTACTGCCGGAACACCTGCGATAGGTTCGCACGCGGACGGTAGATGCTGCGGATGCGCGATGACTGCCACACCCGGCCGCCGCCCTTGACGATGCGCAGGTTGTGCTCGTCGTCCTGGTTGCGCACGAGTTGCTCGTCAAAGCCACCGAAGCGTTCGAAGGTCTGGCGCGGCCAGCTGCCCAAATAGACCGTGTCGACCCAGCCGTCGTAATCGAGCTGGCGTGACAAGGCGCCGCCCGCCACCCAGCGCGACTGGAAGGCCGCAGCCACCGCCTGCTGCATCGGCCCGGCGTTCTCGTCGGCCACCGCGTGCCAGGGGCCGCCCACGTTGTCGGCGCTCGTCTCGGCATGCACCGCCAGGCACTGCGCCACGTAGTCGTCCGCATACTCACTGTGCACGTCCATGCGCACGATGATGTCGCCGGTCGCGAGCTTCAGCGCTGCGTTGAGGCCCGTCGAGACGATGCGCGCCGGGTTGTCGATCCACTCGACGCGCGGGTCGTGCTGCGCGATGGACTGCAGCAGCTCGCGCGTGCCGTCGTCGCTCTGGCCATCGGCGACGACCAGCTGGAGCTGCCAATCCGGCGGCAGCTGTTGCCGCATCACGCCGGCACAAAAGCCTTCGATGTAGCGAAGCTCGTTGCGGCACGGAACGATGATCGACACCTGCTTCATGCAGCCGCCTTGTAAGCGTTCTTGACGGCCACGTCGCGCACGAGGGCAGTCCACCGCGCCTCATGTTCTTGCTGGCTGAAGACACCACGGCTGCGCGCAATCGCCGCACGGCCCATCTGTGCACGCAGGTCGGGTGAAGCCAGCAATTCGACGAGTGCGGCGGCCATTGCCCGCACATCACCCGGCGGCACGAGGCGCCCGGTTTGTTGGGTGAGGATCTCGCCCGGTCCGGTCGGGCAATCGAACGCCACGGCCGGCACGCCCAGGGCCTGTGCTTCGAGCAAGGCCAGCGGCATGCCCTCGTAGCGCGACGAGAGCACGAAGACATCGGCCTGGCGATAGAAGCGCTCGATCTGTGCCGTGGGGTCGAGCCATTCCACCCTGCCCGCCAGGCCGAGTGTCTGCGCAAGGCGTTCATGCTCGGCGCGCAAGGGCCCATCGCCGACGATGCGCAAGCGGGCGAGCGGCGCCGACTTGACGACGATGGCCCAGGCCTGCAGCAACAGGTCGAAGCCCTTCTGCGCCACATGCCGGCCCACGGCCAGCACCCATGCATCGTTCGGCAAGGCCGGTACCTCGGCGGTCAGCGCAGCCGCGTTGTAGATGACACGGGTGTTCGGGTTGAGCGCGCGAAAGCGCGGTGCATCGGCCTCGGTGAGGCTGACCAGTGCACCAACCTTCGGGTACAACCACCGGCGCAGACGCCGCCATAGCGCAGAGCGTGCGCCGAAATGGTTGTGGTCACAGCAAATGGTGCGCGAGGCAAAGCGCCGGTCGAGCGCGAGCACCGAGCAGGCGGTGGTCAGCCCGTTGAGCACCACCACGTCCGGGCGATCGGCGCGGATGAGTTGCGCCAACGCACGGCCAGTCCGCCACTGCGTGCGCAACAACGCCCAGGCACGCCCCAGCTTCGAGGCAGGCACGACGGTGCCGGTGCGCAGGCGCGCTTCTGCGCCCGTCAGCACTCGCACCGACGCATCGAGC
>Ga0307513_10006148_pt1 | contig 15752 bp, 10 predicted proteins | sample 15_EM_MG_FD_202174 | JGI IMG/M metagenome (GOLD analysis project Ga0307513, IMG submission 202174) | Populus trichocarpa ectomycorrhiza microbial communities from riparian zone in the Pacific Northwest, United States - 15_EM | ecosystem: Host-associated > Plants > Roots > Unclassified | place... | reverse complement strand
AGGGGGCAAAAACACAGCAAAAACACGGCCCCTTTCCCCCCTCCGAGACAGAAAAAAAAACAAAAATTTCTTGACCTTACTAGGAGAGGAAAGTCCAACGACATAGCACACCGTCCAATTATTCAAGATTTTTCGGTACGGTACAAGGAGGAAACAATGCATTGTCGCTGGTGTGAAACCGCCTTTGTTCCCGGGATATCACGTGCGATTACGGAGATTCTGGATTGCGTGCTTTGTGGGGCCCGGGGCCCCAACGGTCGAGGGGCGGCTCTGGGATTCTCGATGGGAATTGTGTGATTACCATGGAGGGTTTTGGTATCTGCGCGCCAGATTTTCGAATGCAAGTTGAAACGATACAGGAGGTTTAGGATGTTAGATATTAGGGTAGCAGTAGGTACGGGTAGCTATCCTCATATGTGTTGGGGTTGAGCAGTAGGGTTAGTAGAACCGGTTGTTGGCTTTTGGCGGTCATGTATCTCTATATATACCTTCGGTCATAGATAGGAAATACACTAAGTCATTCTTCCACCACCACCACGTTCCTACATAGGAAGCGGGCACCGACTGTGATGGATTTTTACATTTAGTCACACCTAGCCTTCTCGCAATATAGAAAAGCGTGCCATTACTGTTCCCCGCGGCACCTCATTTCTTCACTCTGCTCCTTAATCCGCCGGAGCGCCGGGAAGATGGTTAGGATGGGTCACAGTTTAGCGCTCTAGTAATTCGGCTCCGATATATGAATGAAGAACTGATGGATAAATAATTTATCCCTTCTATAATACCAGCCTTGTAGCCTTGGGTAGGGCTTCGCTTCGTCGATTTAATTACCGGTAATCCTAGGGCTGGTCTGTTAGGGTTAGAAGAGTGACAATTCTTGATGTTTGGAGGATTCCACATTCGCCATTTATCCTTTAAGAGGGGGTAATTCGCTGCCAAGGAATAAAGCAGGTGGTTCTCCTAGAGCATTGTCCCGGTTGCGCCCGAGTGGAAACAAGAGAGCTCGAGTTTTGATTTCACAAATTCCTGGTCAATTGATTGGGTGCAATTGGGTATCGTACCGGTAGTTGCAGCGCTGGGCGATGAACCCCACTTTTCTCAAACCTAGTGGAACTTTCCCCGCAGATCCAAAGCTCTTCAGCACCTTATTCTCTACAGAATTTCAAGCAACGAAAAACGAAGGATGTCTCGAGCTTTTACCGAAAACATCAATTCTTTCAACGTGTCGAATAACATTTTCCTTACTCCTCCCGATGATGAGTCCAAAATCTTGGCCTGGTTGTCACCCTTAGAGGCGCATGTGCGACACCTGGATATATGCGATCAGAGGGTGGATGGTATAGGGAGCTGGCTACTGGAAACAAAGGAGTTCAAGGACTGGTATAATGGTAGCGAGAAGGAAGGATCTGATCATGCGGCCTTATTTTGCTATGGGGACCCGGGGGTCGGCAAGAGCTACATCAGGTAGGTGAGACCACCAGTGAGGGAGAAACAAAAGACTTTATTGCTGACAGGTCGCGATGGCAGTTCCGTGGTGGTGGACCATTTATGCGATCAGGCGGCGGAACAAGATATGGCGGTCGCTTGTTTTTACTATGATTTCGCTTCCCGGGAGGCCCAGTCTCCAACAAATATGCTGGGCTCCCTGCTCAAACAACTCCTGAGTGTGCTTGGGGCAATCCCGGTGGAAATCGTGCAGAAATTTCGGAACCAGAAGAAGGTGATTGGTAGTCGAAGACTTCGACTTCCTGATATTGTGAAAATGTTCGGGACTGTCCAAAATCTACAACGCACATTCATATGTGTTGACGCTCTTGACGAATGCGTTCCGGAGCACCAACTGGAGGTTCTTGATGCATTGGGACAAATTCTCCAGGCGTCGCCAAAAACTCGAGTGTTCATGACCGGGAGGTCACATATCCGGGGAGCGATCGAGAGGGTACTGGGGGGAAGAGCAACAAGTGTATCGATTAAGCCCCAGGACCACGATATTGTCACATATCTACGCGCAAGGCTAGGGAAGGACACAACTCCCGAGGTGATGAATAGTGGGCTAGAGGACGCTATCATGAAAAGCATTCCCAAAGAGATCTCTGAGTCGTAAGTAGTAGCGTAGGATCAAGGAACCCTTTGCAACATATACTAACACGCGTAAATCCAGATTCCTACTAGTTTCGCTCCAGACGACAACGATCTTAAGAGAAACGACAATCCATCGGAGGCGAAATAGGCTCCACGCGGTGCGAGATGGGTTAGGGTTGGGGGGTGCATATGAGGCAACACTGGAACGGATAAGAGGTCAAGAAGGGGAGAAAACAAAACTTGCGATGACCACATTGATGTGGATATGTTATTCGGAGAGGCCATTACGGGTAGACGAATTGTGCCATGCACTAGCTGTGGAAATTGGATCTACATATTTCAATAACGACAATGTTCCTGCAACCGAAACGTTGCTCTCCTGCTGTCAAGGACTAGTCGTTCTCGATAAGGAAGCCTCGACCTTCCGGTTAATACACCACACACTCCGCGAGTATCTCTGCGCTCATGGTAGCCTTTTCCCACGGGCTCAGTCGCTAATGGCGGAAACCTGCTTAACTTATCTGAATTCAGACCAGTCCAAGGCCTTTCCTGCTAAGCCGCAACCGGACCTCTCAAGCATGCCCTTCCTCAAATATTGTTCGAGATATTGGGGCACCCATGCAAGGTGGGAACTCTCAGATCACGCAAGATCTCTTGCAATGGGGCTCTTGGACCGGTATGGGAACCACGTAGCCGCCAACTCACTTTTTGAGCAAATATTAGATCCATATGGTTCCCATAAAGTCAATGCTCCTTCGCTGTTCACTGGACTACACTGTGCATCATTCTTTGGGATTGTTGATATAATGAGTGGTTTGCTAGGAACGGGTGACTGTGATGCCAACCGGGGAGATTCTGGGGGCATAGTACCACTCGCATGGGCCGCGAGGGGTGGGCAGGAGCAGGCAGTGGAGCTATTACTGGGGCTGGAAGCCGTCGACCCGGACAAGCTAGACAACGATGGCAATACACCACTTTGGTGGGCTGCGGCGAATGGGCATAGATCTGTGGTGAAACGGCTTTTAGATCGGGGAGACGTCAATCCGGACAAGCCGAACAATGAGGGCCTTACACCCCTCTTCGGTGCTGCAGCAGAAGGTCATCAGTCAGTGGTGAAGCTACTTTTGGACCGGAAAGACGTCAACCCCGATAAGGTAGACAAGCATGGCAACACACCCCTCCTATTTTCTGCATTATTTGGGCACGAGTCAGTGGTGAAGCAACTTTTAGACCAGCAAGACGTCAACCCCGACAAGCCAGATAATGAGGGCAAAACACCACTTTTTTGGGCTGCAATGAAAGGGTACGAGTTAGTGGTGAAGCAACTTTTAGACCAGCAAGACGTCAACCCCGACAAGCCAGATAATGAGGGCAAAACACCACTTTTTTGGGCTGCAATGAAAGGGCACGAGTTAGTGGTGAAGCAAATTTTAGACCGGAAAGACGTCAACCCCGACAAGCCAGATAATGTGGGCAATACACCACTTTCATACGCCGCAATTTATGGGCACGAGTCAGTAGTGAAGCAACTTTTGGACCGGAAAGACGTCAACCCCGACAAGCCAGGTAACGAGGGCAGGACACCACTTGTGTGGGCGGCGAATTATGGGCACGAGCCAGTGGTGGAGCAACTTTTGGACCGGAAAGACGTCAACCCTAACACGCCAAACGATGAGGGTAATACACCACTTTTGCGGGCTGCAATGGAAGGGCATGAGTCAGTGGTGAAGCAACTCTTGGACCGGAAAGACGTCAACCCCGACAAGCCAGACAATGAGGGTAGGACACCACTCCTATGGGCTGCAGTGAAAGGGCACGAGTCAGTGGTGAAGCAACTTTTGGACCGGCAAGACGTCAACCCCGACAAGCCAGACAATGAGGGTAGGACACCACTCCTATGGGCTGCAATGAAAGGGCACGAGTCAGTGGTGAAGCAACTTTTGGACCGGCAAGACGTCAACCCCGACGAACCAGATAACGAGGGCGAAACACCACTTTGGTGGGCTGCGAGCCAAGGACACGGATTAGTAGTGAAGCAACTTTTGGGCCGACAAGACGTCAACCCCGACAAGCCAGATAACCATGGTGTCACACCCCTCGGCGAGGCTTCGGCTAGTGGGAAAGAGCGAGTGGTGAGGCAACTTTTAGACCGGGAAGAGGTCAACCCCGACAAGCCAAATAACAAGGGTAGGACACCACTTTCGTGGGCTGCGGGTCAAGGACACGAATCAGTGGTAAAGCAACTTTTGGACAGGAAAGACGTCAACCCCGACAAGCCAGATAACGAGGGCAGAACACCACTTTCGTGGGCTGCGATTAAAGGGCACGAGTCCGTAGTGAACCAACTTTTGGACCGCGAAGACGTCAACCCCGATAAGCCGGATAACGAGGGCACTACACCACTTTGGTGGGCTGCGAGTCAAGGACACGAATTAGTAGTGAAGCAGCTTTTGGGCCGAGAAGACGTCAACCCCGGCAAGCCAGATAATGAGGGTAGAACACCTCTCGGCGATGCTTCAGCTGGTGGGCATGAGCGAGTGGTGAGGCAACTTTTGAACCGGGAAGATGTCAACCCCGACAAGCCAGATGATGGGGGCAGAACGCCACTTTTGTGGGCTGCGAGTAAAGGACACGAGTCAGTGGTGAAGCAACTTTTGGGCCGAGAAGACGTCAACCCCGACAAGCCGGATAACGAGGCCAGAACACCACTTTGGTGGGCTGCGAGTAAAGGACACGAGTCAGTGGTGAAGCAACTTTTGGACCGAGAAGACGTCAACCCCGACAAGCCGGCTAACGAGGGCAGAACACCACTTTGGTGGGCTGCGAGTCAAGGACACGAATTAGTAGTGAAGCAGCTTTTGGGCCGAGAAGACGTCAACCCCGACAAGCCTGATAGCCGTGGAATCACACCCCTCAGCGAAGCTTCGGGTGGCGGGCATGAGCGAGTAGTGAAGCAACTTTTGGATCGAGAAGACGTCAACCCCGACAGGCTAGACAACGAGGGCAATACCCCACTTTCCTGGGCTGCGATTAAAGGGCGCGAGTCCGTAGTGAATCAACTTTTAGACCGGCAAGACGTCAACCCCGACAAGCCGGATAACGAGGGCAAAACACCACTTTGGTGGGCTGCGCGTAAAGGATACGAGTCAGTGGTGAAGCAACTTTTGGACCGAGAAGACGTCAACCCCGACAAGCCTGATAGCCGTGGAATCACACCCCTCAGCGAAGCTTCGGGTGGCGGGCATGAGCGAGTAGTGAAGCAACTTTTGGATCGGAAAGACGTCAACCCCGATAAGCCAGACGATGAGGGGAGGACACCACTTTCGTGGGCGGCGGGTAAAGGGCACGAGTCGGTGGTGAAACAACTTTTGGACCGCGAAGACGTTAACCCCGCCGGACCAGACAACAATGGTCACATACCACTCTGGCATGCGTCTGCGGGGGAACATGATGTAGTAGTGGATCTACTACAAGCCTGGAAACCTCCAATCCCACCCTGGTTTGCGGTCGACGAGCTCCAAGCCTCTTTGCCCCCCTCGAGTCTTTGACCGCTGCCATCTGCTATTCCCGTATCGTTCCCACGACCTTCCCTCATGACCCCCGCCCCTCCTCCAAGCCTTCCCCAGTCCTCTAGTTCCTACCCTCTGGTCATAGCCTCTTTTCCTCAATGTGCTCTTTCTTTCCCTTCTGTGCAAGCCCTATCCCTATGCTTGCCAATTCTGTAGGCGTTCAATTTGCTATCATATCCCCCTGGAAAATAGGGCACATATGTGGTTACCGGAAACCTCCCGGGTGTTTCGTACCACGATCAAGTGAATAATTTCGAGCCTGTTACCGGAGGCTGGGATAAAGTGGTGGGAGGGTATTTTCATATTCTATTTTTGCCCTTAGGCCTTCTGTTCCGTTTCATTTATCATTGTTTTGATTTCCCAGTATAGATACCCCCTCTTATGTATGGCATGATCGCTTCTTTTCACTTGTCTACGTTTTAGATCATTTCTTCTTCTCCATTCTCCTATGGATAATAGATTGATATCCTTTGTATAGTGTAGTTAGGTTAGTTTACCACCCAGATTACCACTCATCCACTTCTCTTTCCGTCTTTGGGCCAGGTGTCTGTACAGATTTACCCACCGCACCCTCACCCCTTGCAGTCACCCGCCAGAGACCCTTGTATAAGGGAATTTTCCATTGATGGAGGTCTTGGTGGCCTAAGCGGAGGGGGTGTCGCACAATTGGGGCTTCTGTGCAGGAGGGACCGCATTCCACCGGAAAAGAGAAATTCTATTTCATGGAGACTTTTTGCCGAGTGGCTGTAATAATACTTTAACACAGACTTCATTCAACTATGTATCCCAAAAGTACCCAATCATCACAAACGATCCACTTAACTTATAGCAGTAGATTATCCCCTCCGACGACCAGAAACTTCCAAAGCAAGTTTCCGGTATTCTCCCTTTCACCAATCTGCCACTAATGAATGTTATGATATTTCGTCCCCTAGACTAGCCAGAAACCCTCCAGACACTAGCAGGGAGGACCTACTCTGCGTATCCCCGAGAGGGCGGGGGATGACTGCGCATCCACCTAATCCTATAGGACGAGGGATTGTGGGTTAAGAAAATGGTGAAAGAAAGGACTTCAATGCAGAACAGCCCGCCGGGTATATCCTGATTGAGGTGGTGGCACAATCGTGTAAGTCTAGTGATAGGGGAAGGATGTCGTGGTGTCAATTTTCTATGGATGTTGCTAGCTAAAGGTCACTCGAGTAGTGAAAACTCTACGTACATAACCCCATACATCTGTTCATACTATAGAAAAAACGTTCATTCGTCCACACTTTAGTGTTCCTCCATCTCATGTGCGCTTCCTGTTGCCGCGCTCCGCTCTCCTAACACAGCACTCTACTGCTAGGATTATTATACCGTCATATTTGATAACGGATTTCTCACGGGGGATACCGGTAGTATTTCATAGGCATGGTACCCAGGAAATAGCGTGTGTGGGAGCCAGAGGTCTACGAGATCTTGCTTATCACCTGGAGAATTGAGGCTACCTACTATCCGGAGTGCGCTCTGCTCGCGACAGAAGTGCCTGATATTCGTACTAGCATCGTCATGGGAATGGCCGCTGTGGCGGAATTGTGGAGAAAACATAGGTGAGAGAGCCTCAGGAGTGGACTGGTATGAACGGAACAAGTACAATATGAAACGTTGGAATCTTGAAAGTAGGGGGCTGCGCTGGACTCGAAAACTTGTATATGCTCATTGCTATTCCTGTCGTTCTGTTAAGATACCGTAGCGATATGGGAGGCTGCAGGGTTGGTTTCGGGTTACATTGCGGGCTAGCAGGACATCAGTACTTATGCCCTTAATTGCTCCCTGGATGTCCTCTATCCCCTTTCCAGTTAACATCTCGGTTAGGGCTAGTGGGTATTATCGTGGTTCCTATGCTTATTCTCTTGTTCCATACTCCGTATATTCTTTAACTCGATCGCACGTTGTGTGCGAGCAGTGAAAAGCGCCTTGGGAACGGGGGGTTGGTGGGCGGGGGGTTGGGATGGTGTCGGTGGTGTGCTGGTTCTAGGATGTGAACTCGGCGATAGTCTGCCAATTAGTTGAAGGATGGTGCAGTCACTTGGTAGAAGTCTTAGTGAAATGGGGATTCTTGTTGGAGGGGACTACCGAAACCTGAGGGGGAGCGGGGGTATTGCGCAATTGGGATCAGTGCGAGGGAGAGTTCTGTTCCTTGGATGGAAGAGGTATCCTGGCCCACAAAGACTTCCGCTGGTAGATACAACATATTGTGGGGACGAAAGCGTGTTCGCTGCTTTTTGTGCGTACCCTCATTCGTGTCCCTTCTCGTGGCTAGTTTTCTGTGAGGCTGTGGGAGTGATGATTTCTGAAAGGTATGAAGGGGCCGTTTTTCACACCTACCCCGCTCTTGCAAACATCCATGACATCCAGGAGAAGGACGACCACGGGCATTTCCCACCACATGACGGCAACCGCAGCTCACTTGTTTTCCCTCTTCAATGCCTCTTCTTCCCGTCTATTCTACTCTTCCTGCCCCCCTCGGCTTACCGTATGCGAACCTGTCGGTTGAAGAGTGACCTTAAAGACTCGAACGAGGAAGCCTTAACCATAGACCTGCAAGCGAGGACATTTGATAGAAGGAATTTGATTGTAGATCTCCGAGTGTGAAGCCGGTGACACTCTCCTCCCGAGGTTGTGTGTATTGCTCAACACATACCGAGTCGCGTTCCTCTCCGGACCAAGTTCGGTTCCTTGGATATGAAGCGATCGTTCTCGCTTACATAACCATGTTAATGCGCAGCCGATCCGTGGAACGACACTCCCAAGACTTTACCAGTCACGGGATCAGTTTCCCTAGCGAGAGGACTAGGATAACCGGAATTCTATATAAATTTACTACATAACAATTGTACGAGTACTTCTCTCCTGGCCCTATTATTATCTCAGCGCCCTATTCGCTACTTGATTGAAGAGCCTACTAGAATGCGCACTAGCATCTTGCCCGTCTACCTATAGACGAGCCTCTCGTGCAGGAATGTGCCTTGGAAGCCATACGCAATGCTTTGGGGGTCTTGTAGATGGCATGCTAATTCCTGATATGGGCGGGAACAATCGGGCTAAGGTGCGGACTGTAGCAACAGAAGGTGTCACATCAGAGATTGAGGATGTTCGGAGAAAGATGCGAGTGATATTTGATGATTTGAGTTGGGTGTACTAGTGATCCGGTGAAGGGGGCAAAATAAATAGCGAAGGAGATTAACCAAATCCCCAACGACAAAATTGGCTGAGCTGCTGGGAAAAGAGAAGAGAGGTGCTGTAGGTATTCCTGCAGCCTGTATATACCATCTCGCTTAAGCCTAAGGATCATATTTAGGGGAAGGTCGAGAGCTGGAAAGTATCTTTCTTTAATCGGCGGTTAACCCTAGTTTCAGGCCCAACCGTTATTTGGTCTCTCTCTTGGCCGTAGCGATAGGCGGAGGGGTGGGGCATAGCGAGACTCTCGAGCTGCGAGAATTGGCAATTCCCTGCTGTCTAACTAGTCGAGATTTGTTTGTGGTGCTTATCTTCCGTGCTGGTACTGTACCAGCGCCCGTACTGCTAGACTCTCGCGATGCTGGAACAGATCGCAAGCCAAATTTATCTGTGCATAATTTGGCCCTGGGGTACTTCGTTAAGCCTTTTGATAATAAGTTTCGATGGGTCCGCCCCCCCAATTCTCTCAGTCCTAAATGCCCCTTAATTCCCTCTAGCCAGGAATGCTATAGTCTGTGATGTGTGTGTTGTGGGAGACCTCAATGAGCTCTGAAGGTGGCCCTTCTTGTGGATGGAAAGAATCATGTAGGTTATAAATAGAAATAGGTTACTGCCGAGCCTCGCTTGTGGCTGACCCTCAACCCTGTGGCAATGAGGATAGCATTCCCTACAGGTACTGTACGAGCTACCAACACTTCTCAGGTGACGACTCAAACGGTGTGCCGCTGTATTGAGATCCCTTTGTGAGTGGTTGTATGTTTGGCTTGCTGGTTGATTTCCTACTACGAGTATACCTTGTTTTGTCTTGGCTTCTGGCTCTGGGTGGTTCTAAGAGAAATGTACAGTCGTGTAACAAAATTCCTGGCACCCCCGACTGAGCAATGGGACAAGAATACCTCTAAATTGACCACCTAGTATGTCCTCCCTCAGCTTGAATTAATGAAGAATAGAAATTACAAGGTCCTGTTTGCCGTGACCGCATTTTTACTTTGAGCATGGGTATGTGGAGTTGTTGAGGTGAAGCAAGGTGAATAATAAAATTTTACCAGGGTGCCAAGTCTTTTGTTACAGGAGTGTATAGTAAAAAACCTGTTCGTATCTGGGCCCCCAAATAAAATATACCCTGCTGATTCCAGGCACTGCTTGCCAGTGACGAGTAATTGATAGCTAATTGCCCGAGTTTCAAGCCGAGAGATTGCTCCGCCGATCTCTTCACTTAAACAGGGCACCGCTCGTTTTTTTTCCAAGTTTTTTCTCACAGCGTGAGACTCTCCAGTTGCAGGAATAGAGAGTTTGCGCAAAGAGACCTAGGTATCAGGAAAACAGGTTATTTTCTGTTAACCTAAAAGTCTTGGACACCTAGGGGGGTAGTGAGACCTGGAAGAAGTGTAAAATCGGGCTTTCCAGACCTGAAGAAATCCGATCACTGCAGAACAATAAATCAGCAGCAACACAGTACTCTTTTTACATTTTATTAAAAGGTCCTACTTATGACAATGTTGGGCATTCAGTAGTAGATTATCATCTGTTCTATAGCAGTCAGTATAGTTAGTACCCAACTTGTGTATCTTGGAATCCTAATTTGAGCAGGGAACAAGTTTGACGGCAATGCGATATCACCCTACCCAATCCCCATCTTCCAGCTATCATACCAAGCTATGATACCTACACCTGTTGCGCAAGCTCATTCTTAGACCTAGGTCCATTTCCTATTAACCGCGACCTAGGTCCACATGAGCAAACTCTCTAAAGGGTATCGTAAGTCTTTATGATCTGATCTCCTGGGCGGATACAGTGCCCGCAGTGCCAGAATCTCCCGAAGCTAGAACAGACTGTAATCAGAACTGGGGTACGCCCCCCGATGGGATGAGGTAGAGACTCGAATGATGCGAAGTCGCGGTTTTTTACCATGGCGCCGCACAATTTGGTACCGGGGTAATTCGTTCGTCCATTTTACAAAACCTCTATAGGTTTGGCGGGGTTTATTTTGAACCTCTAGTGGTCTTGAATACCAGTCTCTCCATCCATCGAGAAACGGTACAACTGATGGTCGAACACGTTGTAGGGGACTTTCATGAGTTTTAGATTATGAGTTCACGAGGTAGCCCTCGCAAGCACGGGATTTCAGAGCTACGGCCCCAGATTACAAGGGGGTATGAGTGTCGGGCTTCACTCGCGGCTCACACTGAACCTTGCAATCATGGGGGTAGCATCCTGTGCTTGATACTAACACTTCCGAGGTGCTGACTAAGCGCTACCCCACTGGTTGTGATTCTCTCTATGCTTGGTTTTACGATATGTCTGGTGTCGTCCGGGGATTTTTTTATACCTGAGTATAATGCCCCGTATTTGCCTAAGCTTTCGGAACTAGGTCTCGAACTGCACAAGGAGGAAACTGCATTGCCGGTGTGAAACCGGATGGACCCCTGTTGTTCCGGAGATATCACGTGCGATAACGGAGATTCTGGATTGCGTTTGTGGCCCGAAGCCCCAACAGACGAAAAGAAGCTCTAAAATTCTCTATGGGAATTGTGTGATTACGGAGGGTTTTGGTATCTACGCGCCAGATTTTCGAATACAAGTTGAAACGATACAGGAGGTTTAGGAAGCGGGCGCCGACTGTGATGGATTTTTGCATTTAGTCACACCTAGCCTTCTCGCCAGATAGAAAAGCGTGCCATTACTGTTCCCCGCGGCACCTTATTTCTTTACTCTACTCCTTAATCCGCCGGAGCACCGGGAAGATGGTTAAGATGGGTCACAGTTTAGAGCACTAGAAATTCGGCTCCGACAAATGAAGGATACTTCCCAAATATGGTTGTTTTCTCCACATGTCTCTTGGGCGCAACACATGAAGAACTGATGGATAAAGAATTTATCCCTTCTAAAGTACTAGGACAAAAGGGTTCGTCCGATCGGTGGTTACCGAGCAACCCCTCAAAAAACCCCACCTCCATGATCAATCACCCCTCAACAACCATGCCTCCAGAAAAGTCAGGCTACCTGACAGACTTTGAGAAGGGGCAAATTGTTGCTCTAAAGGAAAAAAATCTTTATTTTTCTGAAATAGGACAACTGTTACATTGTCTCAAGAGTACTGTTTAAAGTTTTCACAACAGGTATCAAAAGAGGAGTGTTGCAAAAAAAGCTCCCATTTACTGGAAGACGCAAAATTATCGATACCAGAACCTGTCGACGCCTAGTCAGAGAGTCCAAGAAGGCACGCCACCTACCCCTATCAGAATTGCGCAATGAGGTTGCACCACATGCCTCTGTCAAGACAATCAAGAGAGCTTTGGCATCAGTCGACATAAAGAAGTCGAGAGCTAGGAAGAGAGCATTTCTGAAGGATGAACATGCTATTAAGAGGTTAGCCTGGGCAAAGGAGTATAAGAATTGGATAAAGAAAGACTTTGAAGAGGTCATCTGTAGTGATGAATGCATGGTTGAAAAGTCTAAAGATCCTAAGGGTATTTGGGTCTTCAGAACACCTGAAGAAAAGTGGCACAAGGACTGTATTCAAGGGGTTACAAAAGGGCCTGTGATAAAGCTGATGGTCTGGGCTTGCATTTGGGGCAAAAATAAGGGTCCTCTGATTCCTATTTTTGACAGGAGTGTTGATAGATTTGTATATATTGGAGTTTTGGAGGATGGCTTAGTTGATGTCTGGCAGGAGGTGGAGGACACAGTTGGAGATCCTATATTTCAGCAGGATGGTGCAAAGATACATACTGCAAGAGATACTGTGGCTTGGTTTGCAGAAAACCATATACAGGTTATGGAATAGCTCTCACGGTCCCCTGATGAGATACGTGTTGGGATAACTTTGGTGTTCTTTCTTTTGTTACACGGTTGCTATGAGGGATTTCCTTTGTAAGGTTTACAACAAATTGTATTGTTTCCTTGGTTACACGGATATGCGACTCATACTGGGGTATGAGTCGGGCGGCAAAAGGCTGTGCTAGGATTTCCTTCTATATAAGGGTGGCTTCGCCCCCTATTTCCTTCATCTTTCTCGTCCGCTCCACCTCCAGCGATTGAAATCTCAACACCATGGGAAATCATCGTGAGAGTGTCCTCCGCCTCTGGCCTCCCCGGATGGCTTCTGCCTAGGAGTGCTACGCACCCGTCTTCTCCTTCCTCTCTCTGGGGTCCCTGGCCTCCCCTCCCACGGGGTTCTTGATTCTGTCTTCGTTCAGCTTGCTGGCGTTGGTGTTTCTCCCCCTTACCCCGCACTTCGCGACGCGCCTCGCTTAGCGATTTGCACGGTCGGCAACCCTCTTTCCTTCGTCAACACACGGTCGCAGTCTCGGGCTATCGGTGAAGTAGTTGCCCTGGTGGCCCTGCTCTCTGGTATTGCACTCTCTCCTGAGTTGCTCGGTCGGTACGGTCGGCATTCGAAAAATCGTGACCCTGTCTCGGTCCTCCGTGTTCGTACTTGTTGGTTACTGGCGAGCCTTCCCTCTCCCGCTTCCCACGCGTTAGATCCGCTTGCACCGTACTGCTACACCTAGCTGGCACCTCACTGCCCCCTCCTACTACCTCCTCCTCGGGTCTCCCCCTCGTCCGGGATCCCTTCCGGTAGTGACGCTCTCTCTCCTGTAACAAGGGACCACATGAGAGATGCGGTAATTTCGTCCGGTCGGCCCTTGGTCTACCCGCTGTGGCTGGCATCCCCTCTGCTGAGAGGCTCTCCTCGCTGGGTGACTCCCCTCGTCCTTCTCCCTCTCCCGCGATTTACTCTACGGTCGCACCCTGTGGTGGTTACGGTATTCCATGGTATAGCACTACCTCCTTGGATGTTCCTAATGTCTGCAGCTCGCCGAATACTGGGGACAGTCCGTCCCCGACCCGCTCGCCCCTGTAGCCCTTTAGGGTTTGGGGTTCAGTACGTTTTTCCGTTAGGGCACCCGGCAACAGTAGTTTTATCCTTCCGCTCCGTCGGCCCTGGGCCGTGAGATTCCTTTCTTTTGTTTCGGGGGGCCTGCTGAAGGGTTTCTTTGCTCCTGTACATTTCGTTGTTGGTTTTCTTCGTGTTTGGCTTTCCTATGCTTTCCTCCCCATTAGTTTAGGCTGATGGCTGGTGTGCGGTTAGGCCCATACCATAGGGTCTTGGGGGTACGGTTTCGGTCTTCATGTTTGATTGCTTGCATACGGGTGGGGGGTATTTGTTTGTCCCATGACGAGGTGAAGCGGGCCGTTGGATTGTTTTATAGTTTTGTTTCGGCCATAGCTAGCGCTCCATGCTGTTTCTTGTACTTAACAACGAATACATGATATAAAAAAAAAAAAAAAAAAAAAAGAAAAGCCCCAAATTTCCTTGCATCTTTCTCGTCCGCTCCACCTCCAGCGATTGAAATCTCAACACCATGGGAAATCATCGTGAGAGTGTCCTCCGCCTCTGGACTCCCCTGATGGCTTCTGCCTAGGAGTGTCACGCACCCATCTTCCCTTTCCTCTCTCTGGGGCCTCTGGCCTCCCCTCCCACGGGTTCTTGATTCTGTCTTCGTTTAGCTCGCTGGCATTGATGTTTCTCCCCCTTACCCTGCACTTCGCGACGCGCTTCGCTTAGCGATTTGCACGGTCGGCAACCCTCTTTCCATCGTCAACACACAGTCGCAGTCTCGGGCTATCGGTGAAGTAGTTGCCCTGGTGGCCCTGCTCTCTGGTATTGCACTCTCTCCTGAGTTGCTCGGTCGGTACGGTCGGCATTCGAAAAATCGTGACCCTGTCTCGGTCCTCCGTGTTCGTACTTCTTGGTGTACTGGCGAGCCTTCCCTCTCCCGCTTCCCACGCGTTAGATCCGCTTGCACCGTACTGCTACATCTAGCTGGCACCTCACTGCCCCCTCCTCCTCCTTCCGCCTTTGGCCTCCCTCTCGTCCGGGATCCTTTCCGGTAGTGACGTTCTCTCTCCTGTAACAAGGGACCACGTGAGAGAAGCGGTAATATCGTCCGGTCGGCCTTTGGTCTATCCGCTGTGGCTGGCATCCCCTCTGCTGAGTGGCTCTCCTCGCTGGGTGACTCCCCTCGTCCTTCTCCCTCTCCTGCGATTTACTCTACGGTCGCATCCCGTGGTGGTTACGGTATTCCATGGTAGAGTTCGTTACGGGGCGGACGGGGCCCCGGAAAACGCGGGCCCCCGGCCCTTTTCCCCACCCCGCCCCGCTCAACGGCCTGGGGCGAGGTGTCTTTTTCGGCATTCCCTGCCCCTGTGCCCGCTCAGGCCCCCGCCCCACCCATACCCCGGACGGGTCCCCGTTAAAAATGTGTGGTAACAAACGGGGCCCCGTCCAGGGAATGAGTGCGGGTGGGCCCCGGGCGGGGGCGGGCTGGGGATTACCCGAAAAATGCCCCCCCGGCCCCATGTAAGGGCGGGGCCTGGCGAGTGAAAACCCGCCCCGCCCCGCCCCGTAACGAACACTATTCCATGGTATAGCACTACCTCCGTGGATGTTCCTAAAGTCTGCCACTCGCCGAATACTGGCGACAGTCCGTCCCCGACCCGCTCGCCCCTGTAGCCCTTTGGGTTTGGGGTTCAGTACGTTTTTCCGTTAGGGCACCCGGCAACAGTAGTTTTATCCTTTCCGCTCCGTCGGCCCTGGGCCGTAAGATTCATTTCTTTTGTTTCTGGGGGGCCCGCCGAAGGGTTTGTGTCTTTCCCTGGTTTCTTTCCTATACTTGTCTTTCCTTACGTGTCTGGAGGAAGGTATTGCTCCGTCTTGCTTTCGTCCTAGGTGCTGCGAGGGGGGAGGATGGGCTCTGGGTTGGAGGGGTTGGATTTTTCCCATGAGGGGGTGAAGCGGGTCGTTGGATTGTTTATAGTTTTGTTCACGCCATAGCTAGCGCTCCACGCGGTTTCTTGTACTTTAACAACGAATAC
>Ga0307513_10006147_pt1 | contig 15753 bp, 9 predicted proteins | sample 15_EM_MG_FD_202174 | JGI IMG/M metagenome (GOLD analysis project Ga0307513, IMG submission 202174) | Populus trichocarpa ectomycorrhiza microbial communities from riparian zone in the Pacific Northwest, United States - 15_EM | ecosystem: Host-associated > Plants > Roots > Unclassified | place... | reverse complement strand
GAACCGCTTCAGGAAGGTTATGTGCTTGCTGGAAAGTATTTCGACCGTTGTTGATTGGCTCCTGGAAGAAGCACCGAAAATAGTTGACGTGGGTTATGTGTGTCGATATTTTCAGACCTGATAACGCATCTGGTTTGTGAAGGGTTTGAATGTAGTTGGGATTCCATTCGATGACATATAGAGATAACTCGTTTTCTGGATCTGAGATACCGTGTCCAGCGAGAAATATGGGGAGAACCAGAGCATGAAGCCGTCGGGAAACGAGGGCGACAATGTAAAGGTCTTCTAAAGGGAGTGTCGAGAGGATGTAAAGAAGCAATTCGTTGGGTAATGCTTCTAGGGTAGCGCTCGAATCATTCAGATGCTTCGACGCACCCTCGGCATCGTAGAGGGAGGATGCTTTCCAGCCCGAATCACAATCATCCTGTCCGATAATCATTTTACTTGGAGATAACGTTCATTAGCTACAAGCCTCGTTTTCTCCTTTTGCAACCTTGCAAGAAAACTCACCAATTTACACTCCGCTGACGTTGGACGACACATCTCGGTGGTGGTAAATGTTAAACAAGGAGGTCTCAAACATGGGATCCATGCCAGCAGTTGATTAGTCAGTCTTTAAGATAAAATTATCTGGCTTTCTGTTGGATCGTCCACACGAGCGATTTTCGCTGGACTGTTCGGTGTTGGTGCGTTGGATACTGGTGGGAAATTTGTTCTGATTGGTGTAAGATCTATTATTTTCCCTGCACGTGATCAAGTCGCGTGAATGATTGAATCACTTTGTTTTTTATTGTCATTCGCTTCGCATTATTGTATCGAGCATGGCAGAACGCAAAGTAGGGAGGGATAAAGGTATATATCCTTTTGAAAAGGGGACTACAAAGCGCAGCTAAACGTATTAATGGCAAATTTGAATAAAACTTGAGCGCACTGTTGAAGATATTCCAAAAATATGCTGAACATTTCGCAAAAGAGATGCATGGGAAATATATGTCAGTTTGTATTCGGTAGCAGGATGGGTTGGCGCGAATACTTCTACCAGCCACGTGCTCTCTTTTTATCAGCTCAGCGCGTGAGTAAGTGGTACAATGTTTTTTTGTTAGCGCTTAATTTACAATATAGCGGACAAAACGACTTCTGATATACCTTGCAATCCTTTTCTGAAGGCACAAAACCCAATGAGATTATTCGCCGTTTACTTAATGAGGTAACTTGAAAGCATTTTCGTTCTTCCTTTCGTCTTGAACTACATCTGATTCCGAGCGAAGGGTTGGTTTTGATTCTTGTCGGTTAGCGTTGACACCTCCGCGGTAAGTCCACCTGAATGTAATAGCCAAGGGGGTAGAATGATTATAATCAGGAATAGACCCACCATAAAGTACTCATGGGACCCGTACATCGGACAAACTGACCCAGGATTCAGACAGGGTCGAATATCACTGGAACATTGCCCTTGCCAACATGGCCGTAGATATGGTTTCGTTGGTGGTTTTGGGGGAGATGGATAGCTGAAAAATCTCAGGCTATCGGCCATCTGAGACCTATACAAGTGAAGAAGTTCGGAGCTTGGTTGCTCCTCCTAGTTAAAAAGCGAATTCTAGATGGATCAATTCAACTTGAAATTTCTTCCCCTAATTCACAAGAATGATTGCCTCCATGACAAAGACCATACTCTTCTCTCTCGTCGTCTGTACTACTGGCGTGTTGGGTTCGCCCCCTCTCGAAAAGCGCGGTGGGCACCTTCACTAAAGATACGCGTTCTCGATATTCATCCTCGACATTCCAGATGCGTGGTCTGACCAAGTTGTCAGTTTGCACAACCAATATCGGGCGCAGTATGGCGCTCCAGCTGTTACTTGGAGCAGCTCTCAATACTCCAGCACCCTATCCTACGCCAAGAAGTGTAAATTTGCTCACAGGTATGAGCAGCTGTTTTTCGTATGACTAAGGGGAAAATGCTCATTTTTATAGCAATTCGCAAGGTCAGTATGGAGAAAATTTGGTAGGCCATTCTGTCTTGAAATTTTTGGAGGTGGTTGACGGTCAAATAGTACGCAGGAACTGGTAGTTTGGGAATCAACGATGCCTTGCAGGCCTGGATGAATGAAGCATGTAAGCGGTTTAGTCCAACTCCATTCCCACAACCAACTGATGGTGGAAAACTCAGCGAAATATGACTGTGAGTTGGCAAGCGACAGGTCCAATTAACTCACATAATTTACTGATTTTCAAAAGATAATAACCCTGGGTTTTCCTCCGCCACTGGCCACTTTACCCAAGTCAGTCCTCGACATTTTGAAACATTTTGTGTCTTATTCAGTCGAAATTTCAAAGGTAGTCTGGAAGAGTACAAAGCAGGTTGCTTGTGCCATAGCAAATTGCCCTGCCGGTACCATATTCCCAAGCAGCGCCTCCCATTTCATTGTCTGTCGTTATACGCCTCCTGGAAACTACCAAGGCCAATTTCCGTGAGTACTCCGTATATCGGCCTCTAAACACCATCACACCTAATAAATCTGTTGCCAGACAAAATGTTGGTAGACACGTTTAGAATACCGATATCAAATCTGTCACCGTCATCGGAAAACTCCCTCAACTATTGCGGAATTAGAATGTCGTACCCTAACCCTGTCCCTCTTCACTCCCATAAGCGTTGCTCTTATGTTTGGGGGTGAAACTCCACGTCTCTGGTGCAGGACCCAAAAACATCTCTGAGATTTTAACCCAATCATTACTGTCTGGGCTCGCCAACAGCGTTTCTACGAAAAAAGAACAGGTATTCAGAGAAAATGTCTAGTCGAGTAAACAAAAAATGATTTACCAAGCTCGTTTCGACCTCTAAACGCCGGAGCGCGGTCATTGATTCTCCCTGGTAGCTGTTCGAGGATGCCAATGGGGACGTATCGGTACTGGAAAGAGAGTGCCTCGCAGAGGTACCGCCGTGATGCGTTCACACCTGTCGTGTCTGACCCAAAATGACTGAGAAGCGCAAGTCAGAACCTTCGTTATCATAGAGGAAAGAAAAAACCCCACTTCAGGCCATACTCCGCATACTATGATCACAATTTATCACAGTCCAACTTCGAATATAATTTCCTGAATTACACACCTTGCGTATAAGCTCCAACCTTTCTCTCGCACTGATATCCCACTCCTTTCTCTCCTTGATCTCGGTAAATATCCAAGGCTTGATCAATGCTCCCCGGCCGATCATCACGCCGTCAACACCATTGCTCTCAACGTGTGTCCAGTAATCCTGTGAGGAGAAACAGTCGCCGCCTCCAAATATGGGAACGGGGTGTACTTTTGGTATGCAAGTATGAGCAACCAAGAATCTGATGGAAGAACAAGGTAAGATATACGAACAATCCTCTTCGGCCTCCCTTGCGCGAACAGCTTCGACGCAGTGTTTGATATAGTCCCAGTCAGCTAGTCGCGTATAACGCTGTTGTCTTGTCCGACCGTGCAGCTAAACAGTATTACTTACATATATGAAATCATAGATTAGAATAGTTAAACGCACTGTGATACATCCCGCATTCCATTCCGTTGAAAGCCGTGGCATGAGCTTGTGCGCCGTGTTCTTCCCATCCTTCACGCCCGTACGTAATTTAACGGTGACTGGAATTTCCCCTAATGCGCGATTCATCCCGATGAGGATCTTTCCCAGCTTCCCAACGGTATCCAAAACTTCGTCGTGTTAGATTTAATAAGGGAAAAGAAAACACAAACCAAAGCTTACGCGCGGAACCGCTCCCACTCTTGAACACCAAATCAATTGGGCACCCACAGTTCACATCCACGAAGTCGATATTCCCAGCGCATTCCCGAGCGAGAACCTCAGCGGTAGGCACAAGATTCGCTGGTTTGTTCCCAGCGACTTGTACACCAAAGATCGTTTCGGAAGGGTGGCGCCGTACGAGTGACCATTCTTCTTTCGAACCGGAGAGGAAGGATGAAGCAAGACCCACTGGTGGTCTACGTTAGTCGCTGAACCGCATTAAAATAAGAGAGGGACGTACTCTCGCCGCAGGTAATGTCAGCGCCAAGGTCGATGCAAAGCCGACGGAAGGGCAAGTTTCCCACTGTCGTTAGAGGCGCGAGGTCTAGATAATTTTGTTAGTAAGGAAGCGTGGACACTTCGGGTAGTAGACGCACATGTTTTCCCAGCCCAGTGTAGCCTTTTCTTCTCTGCGAACCTTACTTGAGTGTCGGGCGCATCCTGCTGGGACGTCAAATCACCAGTGCGTTTCTCGATGACCTGTTCCATCGTTGGCTGTGGCGGAAACATCTCCACGTCCTCCAATTCTTGCTCTGGTTCCGCAATAACCAACGAATTCGCAGCTGGGACAGGCTTCGGCTTATCATTTCCATCCGCCTCCGCGTTTTCGACTGCAAGTTGCTTGAGATAGCTGTCGGAGATGGGCAGCGGATATTTTCGTGAACGTAGCTGCCTCTGCACATCTGCGCCGACGAAGTTAACTTCGTGAGCGGTCAGAGCAGCGCGGGCTTTTTTGTCGTCGTCTCCCACTAGTGACAGTTCGCCAGAATCTGAGATGCGGACGTGGCCTCCTAGGAAGCGGCATTTGAAACCGTATCTGCACTCTCCTGTCTCTGCGAATACGGGACATATGGTACTGAGGTCGAGGGCTGGGTAGTTGTGGTGAGGATTGCTCAAAGATTCTTGAGGCGGAGCGAAAGGCGATGTATCTGAGAGTTGAGAACAATCGGGAATACGTATATCGTGTGTTTTCGATGCAAGATACGCCTTGACATCGTGCGTAAACCGACACCTGTTAAGAATTAAGTACTCTAGGGATCGAAAAGAATGTAATCAAGGTACTCAACTCATCACCAAATTCACATATCGACCCGTTCGCAATCTTCCAACACAAGTCAAAGTCGTCCCTCACTTTCCCAAATTTGCGAGCTTTATTCTGTCCACGCTGGGCCTTTTTCTGCTCCTTGGTCATCTTTCCACCACGTCCTCCAGATCCTCGAGAGTCTCTAGAGTCCCGAGCATCGCGGTGTTGTCCCCGGTTGCCTGTTGACCCCTCGGCTGCATCGTCATCCGCGACAGTCCCGGGCTTGGCTACAGAAATCAAAAACCTGGGGTGGACGGTCAGATCATTTCTCCGTAAAAATCGGGAGACTTGCTCTGATTTTACCGGCGCTGTGCCAGCAGGATATGGGAAAGGAGGGATGGTGGACTGGACAGACATGATGCGTGATGAAAAATAAAAAATGTTTTTCCAGATCTTATCATGAACCGGCACGTGATTGACGAATAAACAGGCATATCAACTTGAATTATGGGAATCTACAGACGGTGGTCTATATGGAATTCCTTGTTTGCTCAGCCATCCACATTCCAGTCGGCCATTCCTGAGGATTTCATCGACATCTTCCACTCCCAACCCGGGGACCCACGTACTTGACTGCACAATGCGCACACTAAAATATTGCTAAAATATTATTCCGGTCCTCAGACCATCAACGGACTGCCAATTCAAGTTGTGCAAAAAGTTCTAGGTCTAATCCTGCAGCTCTTTGGATATACGTGGAAATGTGAAACACCGCTTGGAATGTTCATCGATTCACAGTGCTGTTCATCTCCGGGCGTCAATACCCTGAGGGGTGACTTCACGTCCTATTCTGGCAACAACAGAGTCGCCGGGCACCGGTTGAAGAAATAGCTCCAACGAAAACAGCTGGGAGTCGTGATCATAGTTCTTGATCCAACGAAGCCGTCCGTGGTACCAGTCCAGTCTCCGTTTGCCGCTCCCCCATCACTGGCCGCCGCGACGCCCGATGCTTTCCTACGCCCAGACAGAAGCCTATTCCACTTCTGGAAGTACCAGAGAGACCGCCACAGATAGAGTAGTTACGACAGCTAAAAGCGGCGCTATATGTGGCAATTGAGACGTTTACCAACCCATCGGTTTGCCCAAAAAGTCTATTGGATGGAAAAACTAGACCGCAGTATCGATAAACTAAAAGGCCAGTGAAAAGCGGGATACAGCATGACTGACGCGAAAATCGCAATTTGGGTTACGCCCGCCCAAGTGAAATATCGCACAGAAGGATTATTTACCGTCCTCCTGTAGCAGTTGGTCATAAGATTATGAGTGAGATTGCCGAGTGCTCCGAGGTTGGTTCCAATAATTGCGCGGAGAAGGCAACCCAGACCTGAAAGAGGTTCAGTGCGTTTGTAAATTGAATCGGAGTGATCAACCATTTGGCATGAGGAAAACGAAATTGATCTGACTCCGCAGTGTGGGGACTCTACTGAGAGAAATCGTGGAAAAAATGTTATTGGAAACATGATCGAGGTCCTATACGAACGTAGTGACGGTCCTAATCTGAAAAGCTAGCATTAATTCCGCCCCGTAAGTTGCATAAGAATGGGAAAAGAGTTGGAGGAGCGCTCTACTTACCAGAGATTGCCCGAAGAGATGGACACATCGTCCATGATATTGGGAGGCAGTCTGGCGGATGGAAGATATGGACCCTTAATCGATGCTACCACGAAATAGAATATACGGAGTGAAGGATTCCACTCCCATCTTACTCAGAAACCTCTCGAAGATTGCCTGTTAGAGCGGGAGCGTTGGTAAAACCATGTGTGAGGATAACGGTAAAAACAAACAGGCTGACTGTTGGTTAATCAGAGGTAAAATGTGTAAATGGAGACGCACTCGTATTGAGAGATGAATTGAGTCGGCGTAGGATTACAGAAGGTAATAATTTTTTACTCACTAATCGGACATAAGGATTAGGATCAGTTTTTCGTTGGCACCAATCCTCTGTGACTCAGAAGTGCAGAAACAGCGATCGCCATCGGGGATTTCTGGCAGTAGTAAAAGTCGTTGAGTCAGGCACTTGTTCAGTCGTGGAGCGCGTACAAATAGGCAATTTCCTAAGGCCAAAGTTGAACGTTGAAGCGTCGAAGGTAGGTATGTGACATTAAGTAGCAAAGCGAAACAGGTGAAGGTGTTTCAAAGGCATGAGGTAGCCATCAGGAAAGCCGTCGATCGTGCACTGGAGTCGGATGTCGTGGAGCTTTTCGTTGAGCGATATTGTCCACAACCGACGTTCCCGAGGACCCGAGCGCCCCCCAAAAAGGTTCGAAACGTGGTGATCAATCATCCCGTGTGATGATCATGATCATAATGGCTATGCAACCTCACGTGCATTTGATTTTGCCGGACTGGTCGCACTGGCCACTGGCTTTTGGAATCAAACAAACTGACGTTGAACGTCGAACGAGCTAATTCATTCCGCCACATAATCACTTCTACAACACTCATGTCTACTATTCCACAAAATGAAGCCACCGCTCTCAAGGACGGAGGAGTGGTAAATATTCAACCGACAAAAGCCACAGCGGACGTCACGGAACAGTCGACACCAGTTGTCGTCAACGAACCAACAACTCCAGGGCTCTCTGCAAAGATTGAAATCCAGGAGACGACAGAGACGAGCGTTGATAACTCTTTGAGCAACACACCGGCGCCTTCAGTCAACGTTGTGATTTCGCCACCGAAGAGTACGGAGGAGCTTATTGCGGCACGGGCATTGAAACGTGCGGCTAGGAAAACCGCAGTGCGGGAAAAGGCAGAGGGGCATAAACGGGCGGTGAGTGTTTGTGCCTCACTGGAAGCGACATTGGTTGACGACTCATGTATTTCAGGGAGATCTCCTTTTCGAATCGAAAAACTATAAGGCGTCGTATCCGCAATACCTAGAGGCTATCCAACTATGGGGTTCGAATCCAGGATATTTCATCAGCCTTGCTGGTGCGTATCGCAAGCTGCAATGGTACGGGGATCTTCTGCCGTCATCAAGCAAATAATCACTGACTAGTTGTTTCGGTTCGTAGGTACGAGGAGGCTGCGCATTCTGCCACTCGCGCCCTAACCCTCGATCCGAAAAATTCCGAAGCAAGATATATACGAGGAGTGGCACGTATGGAGCAGAGGTTGCTAGAGCCTGCCCGAATAGGTAAATCCCTTCAAAATAATGATTTGTCTATATGTATCCCATTGACTTTCCCCACTCATCTGTGACCATGATCCTATTAGACTTCGAAACCGTCCTCGAGCACGACCCAAGCCACTTCAGAGCCCGCGCCGCCCTGACCGAAGTCACCCATTTCATCGCCAGCAGTACCCAGCTCGGTTCACACGACCTCGGCCCTAACCCTGTCGACGAAATGGTGAAAGCTGTTGACTTTGGATTCCCGCATTACGACGGCGAAGCTCTCGAAATCGCCTCCGTGTCGGATTCGAGCGACTGCAACCATGTCGGGAATGGGATCCAATGCCGTTTCTATAACCACGATGGCTGTGGTCGGGGCACAGCATGCACGTTCTCTCATGCACCGGATGAGAAGAGCGTTCGGGATGGACTGTAGGTTCATCTTTTATTTTCATGCACATTATATTGACTGAACCTGTTATTACGCAGCGGGAGGAATGTTTGCATCTATTTCTTGCTCGACCAATGCAAATTTGGCGAAGCCAAATGCATTTACTCTCACAAAAAGGAAGCCCTTCCCAGTGTTGGTTGGTGGACCAGCGAGGAGCAGATTGCGAAGGTCAAGTCCGTCCTCGAGGTTGCGGAGAAGAAGACGCGCGAGCAACGGCAGTTGGAGACTGAGCGATGGAAGGCTCATATCAAGGCCCTCAAAGCCGCTGGTCGAACACCAAAATCTGCTGGAGTTAAACCCTCGGGAAAGAGCGGCGATAATAGCAAGGGCGGAGACACTCCTTCCGTTGCGGAGCAGCCTGATGAAGGGTTGAAGGGGACCGCTCCTGCAGATGTCGCGTCTACCCCCGCTGCTGGTAATCAGAAGGCACCGAAGAAAAGTGAAACTGCGAAAACGAATGGGCGGGGACGTAACTCTCATCCAGGAAAGAAGAAGAACCCCAAGTCGCCTGCGACGGCTAACCCCTCGACGAAGATTGAAGAAACCCCGTCCATTTCTGGTGCCTCCGGTGCAGCCGCTCCAGGGTTTACCGACTATCAATTGAATGTACCACCTGAGGCGGCGAAGCCTGTCGTACCTGTGCGTCCATTTCTTTTTTTTTTTTGCTTGTTTGCTGGCGCTGACGTGAACTCACATCTGCCTCTCCTAGGACACACCCATTGCTTTACAATATTAAACACGCAGAACGTCACAGCACATTTCAATATCTCTTCGATCTTGCTATGCCATCTTTTTGCCATCTAATATCTCTCTAGGTCGAGTTCAAGTTATTTGTCATATACATATGTGTATGCTGCTGTGTAGATGTTGTACATACCACCCTCTATTTTTGTCTTGCGCGAATTGAAGGTTTTCTCCAATTCCTGGACCTTCAGGTTCGAGTTCTCTGCTTCTCAGTCTTATATTATGAAATATGAAAAGAATTTGAAATATAAATTGGGGCCCACAGTGATTTGAATGATAACAAGAAATATATATTCAGTAAGTATGAATCATGGTTTTTGTACATGACTTTGACTATGCTAACTTGAACATCATTCTTTATAAGTACATTCAACAAATATCAATGTCATTACCAGAAATTTGAACAAAATTCCACATCATAAAAAAATTTCTGCAATCCCAACAAATTTACTGTCATTGGCTGGTTAGGCCAGACAGACTCTTGGCTGCCTGCTAGATCTCACAATAAACAGAAAATTGGCAGAACATTTTTAAATAAGTAATACTCTATGGAGAATAGCAACTGCTCCATTCAGGACCTAATTTTGAGGTAGTAAAATCAACATGAGAAACATAAGAATGTGGGATTGTAAGAATATTAGCATCATCAGGCAGCCTTTCACCAGGTGGCACAAACATAAGATATCCTTCTCCTTTTGGGGAGAGAAGCCAGCCAGTATGATTCAGGTCATTTGTGGAGTTGGCTATCTCCTCCTGAATGTAGTGAGATGTGGGTAAGTTGACAGAATAAGTGTGGCTATTTATCATATGCTTTTTCTCACCCAGCAAGGCATCCCACACCCGAACTGAATTGTCCCAAGAGCCAGAGACTATATGACTGCCATCACTTGAAAATGCAACTGACTGCACCCAATCTGCGTGGCCATGCAGCACATGTTTCTCCTCACCAATCAAGGCATCCCACACCCGAATTGACTTGTCATGAGAGCCAGAGACAATGTATCTGCCATCACTTGAAAATGCAACTGAGTTGACACTCTCTGTGTGGCCAATCAATTTATGCTTCTCCTTTCCTGTCAAGGCATCCCACACCCAAACTGATTGATCTGCAGAACCAGAGACAATGTGGCTGCCATCACTTGAAAATGCAACTGATTTTACCCGACCTGTGTGGCCAATCAGCATATGCTTCTCTTTACCAATCAAGGCATCCCACACACGAATTGACCCGTCATCAGAGCCAGAGACAATGTGACTCCCATCACTTGAAAATGCAACTGAGTTTACCTGATCTGTGTGGCCAATCAGCATATGCTTCTCATTGCCTGTCAAGACATCCCACATCCAAACTGACTCATCATGAGAGCCAGACACAATGTGGCTGCCATCACTTGAAAATGCAACTGAGTTGACTGAATCTGTGTGGCCAATCAGCATATGCTTCTCATTGCCTGTCAAGGCATCCCACACCCGAACTGAGTTATCATAAGAGCCAGAGACAATGTATCTGCCATCACTTGAAAATGCAACTGATTTTACATGATCTGTGTGGCCATTCAGCCTAAGCTTCTCCTTGCCTGTCAAGGCATCCCAGACACGAACTGACTTGTCCCAAGAGCCAGATACAATATAACTGCCATTACTTGAAATTGCAACTGAGGTGACTAAGTTTGTGTGGCCATTTAAAAAATTCTTCTCCTCATTGATCAAAGCATCCCACACCCGAACTGATTTATCATCAGAGCCAGATACAATGTGACTGCCATCACTTGAAAATGCAACTGAGTTGACAAAATCTCTATGGCCATTCAGCCTGAGCTTCTCATCACCTGTCAAGACATCCCAAACCCGAACTGACTTGTCCCAAGAGCCAGAGACAATATAAGTGCCATCACTTGAAAATGCAACTGAGGTGACAAAAGAGGCATGGCCAAGCATATCTTGCTTCTTCTTGCCTGTTGTGGCATTCCACACCTCAATTTCATTTGCATCGCTAGAGACAATGTGGGTGTCATCACTTGAAAATGCAACTGAACCCATGCAATGTCTATTGTGATGGTTATCTCTTGAAAATACAAGTGAGTTGACTAAAGTTGTGTTGCCATTCAGCAAATGCTTCTCCTTGCCTGTCAAGGCATCCCACACCCGAACAGAGCTATCATAAGAGCCAGAGACAATGTGACTACCATCACTTGAAAATGCAACTGAAATGACTGAATCTGTATGGCCATTCAATACATGCTTCTCCTTGCCTGCCAAGGCATCCCACACCCAAACTAATTTATCATCAGAGCCAGAGACAATGTAGCTGCCATCACTTGAAAATGCAACTGAGTTGACTGAATCTGTGTGGCCATTCAGCAAATGCTTTCCCTTGCCTGTCAAGGCATCCCACACCCAAACTGAGTTGTCCTGAGAGCCAGAGACAATCTGACTACTATCACTTGAAAATGCAACTGAGTTGACTGAATCTGTGTGGCCATTCAGCACATGCTTTTCTTTGCCTATCAAGGCATCCCACACCTGAACCAAATTGTCATCAGAGCCAGAGACAATGCAACTCCCATCACTTGAAAATGCCACTGCATTCACAGGACTGCCCACATTGAGGTTCATCAACAGCATGCCACCACCCATTAAAGCATTGGAAAATTGAGGAATTCCAGGGAAGTGGCTCTTCCAACCTGAAATAGGATCCAACTTCCTTGGCCATGTTGCTAGTGCAGAGATGTAGAGATGTGGGGTTGACATCCATGCATCACTCCCACTGAAATATAATGCAAAAGATCCAGCCTCAGCAAGGTTTTCTGGTAATGGTGTCTTGCCCTAACCATCCTAGTAAGATTGGCACAAATTATTTATTTCAAAAAAGACTTGCCTTTGACTCAACCACCCACATATGTGCCATTTGAAGCATTGGATGGCAGTGTCTGCGTGAATCCAGAAGATTCATGACTTCAATCCAAAATAATGCACAAAGTTGAAGGAACTCAGTTAATGTCTTATGGAGGGGATCACAAGGGATTGATTTAGTGGCAGAAAGGTGATGCGCCCAATGTTGACAGGAATAGCTCAAAACAGAAGAAATGTTATTTTTAATTTCACCTGCAAGTGCATGATTATCATCATCAAAAATGAATGATGATGGGATATTGGCAATATTAAATTTCAATCCCTCCATGATCTGGAAGCAAGAAACAGTAAGATGTCGGTGGTGCTTTGCTTTGTCACACCAAAACTCTCTAGAGCGAGTGTGATCAAATATGAAGTCAGGAAAGGATTTGTGGTATGAAAGAACCTTGTCATGTTGAAAGTAAAGAACAGAGTGCAAACAGTCAACAACCTTTTTTGCAATTGTGGTATAAGAGAACACTGGGTCTGTTTCTTCAGAATCTTCTGTGAAAAAAAGGCTGGTGGCAGATGAAATTGAGACAGGCTCTCTGGTGCAGAGAAAAGTATATAGAAGCTGGAGCCGGTTAGCACGCTCAATCTCTCCAAGATTGCCAAAAGCATCTACAAGGATCTGGTGGTATAGCTGATTCAGCAAGGATTGCGAATTTTGCAGTGACAATTGCGAGGGAGCAGGGTCAGAGGTGGTAAAAAGCTTGTTGAGGAAGTTCTTCTGTTCCCGTGGTTGAAGCGGTTCCAAAGATTTCACAATTGTTGCAGCATAAATGAACAACCCAGCCACCTGCACCAGAAGCTGGTCCATTTCTGGACGACCTACAAAGTGTGGGAGGTTAGCATTGAGATATGTTGCTACGTCGGCATGGGCCTCCTCCTCCTTCACATCCTGGAGACGGTAGAGTTGCTTCCGCTCCAGGGAATTCACATGGGCAACGAGACCCTGGTCCGACCTACTTGTGACAAAAAACTTGAGGCCACTGAGGCATTTTTCATTACTTTTGTTGATAGCGTCAACGAGATCGCGCAAAAAGTCAGAACCACCTGTCCCATCAATCTCGTCGAGAGCGTCGATGACAATAAGGTAATGCGGTGGCGTTGATGGATCTGCAAGTCGCGCGGCTTCGGATTCCTGCCATGGTCCAAAAAGGAGACCGTCAAGTTGAGCGCGACGGTTCTGAGTGATAGTGTCTAGCCTCCCAGAACGACTGAGAGCGTCGGCGAATGGCTTGCATTTGAGAGCGAGGTGGTACACAATCGTACGAATGATGTATTTCGAGAGTCTCGTCTCCTCGAATTGTCGCGAACAAAAGAAATTGCCTCCCAAGATGATCATGTCGTCGGGGTCACGAGCGAACTCGAAGAGGCGGGCGATAGTATAGGCTATAGTACTCTTCCCGGACCCAGCGTGACCAAAGAGCCAGTAGACGTTTGGACTGTCCGACGAGGTGTTATTGGCCCATGTAACAATGTCGTCCAATATATGGGCACGAGTTCCAGGGGTGCAGACTTGACGACGCAGCAACCGCCTTTCTTCGCCTTCTAGGAGGTAATCGTGGTGGGCAATATGGGAAGGTTCGAGATGCTTGAGGAATAGGACCTTTTGGGATAATGAGCGGACATCTTAGTTGAGAAAGGAGATCTTACGTACCTTGACACTTTGGTCCATTTCGTACACCTTCGCGAAGACTCTTACATCGAGAGCGAGCTACATAGAAGTGACACTGAGAGGAAATGGGTGAACAAGAGGTCATTGTGCGTACCTCAAACTGCTTTCTGGCCTCATTGATACGCACAAAAATATCCTCGATCCGCTTTTGCACGTCTTCATGGTCAAGGAATTTCCTCAAGTTCGACTCGCCACTGACTTCTTCCAGCTTCCGTAATTCTTCCTCGAGGGTACTAAACAGTCGTATAATCATACACTCAATGCGATTAGTACTATGAAACACGTACGCTTTGAAATGATTCATCCACAAATTCCCTTCCTTATTGTCCGGCTTCCAGTCGCACAATGCCTCCTCCACTACCTCCAACTGACCTCCAGTTGACGCTATCTGCCGTGCGACTGCATCGTTGTTGCCTTTCACAGCCTGGAATGATAGTCAGTCAGAATACGGTGTGAAAAGCGATAACGAACATTTTTGATCTCGATGATCGCCCGCACAAGACCTAGAGTGACTTTGGCGGGATTGCTGTCCACGATAGGTGCCGCTCTCGTGATGAGCGTCTGGAGGGCCCTTCCCGTAAGCTTGAGATTCTCCTTTATAGACGATCTGGCATTCGGCTTTGCTGACTGTGAGCTACCCCCTATCCCGGCAGAGATACCGGTGCGTCCTTGACGAAGATTATAGAGTGTAAGCCTCCAATAGCAATGAGATGTAAGCGTATTCTCACCAAAAGACTGACCAGCAGACGCGGTCGTAGTTGGACCCTGTGGAGGTGAAAGATCGTCCAGATCTATCGACAACGATCGGTCTGATAAGCGGCGCAGAGTCGCAAGGTAGTGACACTCACTTTGAACCGCTGAGGGAGTAACCAACGGTTGTGATCCAAATGATGCTGGCGGTATGCGATGATCTTGGTATTGCTGTGAGTCCATCACCACCGAGGAGCGATTTGGAGGCATACCGTCTGGGGCAGGAACAGTTGAAGAATCTACGATGGGGTTACAATTGAGTATATACACGGAGGAGATACGGCACATGCCCAAAGGTATCTCTCCGCCTGCATTCATTGTTGAAGAAGTCAGAAGGAGAAACAACGTCGACTCTATAGGAGACGTACTCGTGAATTTGCTGAAGAGCTTCTGCCTCTTGGAGTGTCCTTGGCTTCCTTCTGACGGAACTGAACGCTGGGAATTATTGAAAAAGCTGGTGATAGGCTCCACGACGGGGGAGAGAAATCTCTTCTTGGAGTCCTTGGGACTCCGTGAGTTGTCGTTTGCCATGTTGATGACGGTGAGAGACAACAAGGGTGTTACTCGGCGTACATGCGGTATCGCACAGCCTTTCGGTTTTCTCACCCCTGAGGACGTCCACTGCTTACACAACCAACTCCTCATGATCACTTCTATTTTTGTTTTGGGAATCGACCTCGTGAAGAAGGTTCTATGGGATAACAGACACCACGTTAGCTGGTCAATCGCCTCTTTCTACATTGCCAAGGATTCACACTACTGACCCTATCACTTCTTTTCGGATAGGTCGGAATATACCACCATAGTCAGCATTATGGTTTGAATGACGGTTTGGGACTTCGTCATTGCAAGGGGTTTTGTTTGGTATTATCATTTGTTGTACATATAACCTTCTCGCTCAATGTTCCTAAATCTCATGGTCTCAATCTAGGTTTCTTTTTTGTCGTTCAGAATTCCCAGTTGCAGAGTTTTCGAGCAATGTATACGGGCGATCTCTCGATGTCGGCTGTGCGTCAGACGAGCTTCCAGCGTGGATATATTCGACAAGTGTCCAAACAAACTACCGTTCGTTTGCCACAAGGTATGTTATAATCTTTTTTTTTTTTTCGTTTTGTTTATCAATCCAATTCCATCAGGCTTCCTCTTTTTCAGGACGACCACGTATGTCGCAGAAACCATCCGAAATCTCCTCGAAGGGCCATCTTGAGAACACCGCCCTATTCAATTCCTTGTGCTCGATTTTGTTGCTGGGGTT
>Ga0307513_10006146_pt1 | contig 15755 bp, 12 predicted proteins | sample 15_EM_MG_FD_202174 | JGI IMG/M metagenome (GOLD analysis project Ga0307513, IMG submission 202174) | Populus trichocarpa ectomycorrhiza microbial communities from riparian zone in the Pacific Northwest, United States - 15_EM | ecosystem: Host-associated > Plants > Roots > Unclassified | place... | reverse complement strand
TGGACGTGGGCAGCGTCGAGCCCGACGTCGACCAACCCGGTCAGCGACCGCACCGGTGCGCACTGCGCCGAGCACCAGCAGGCCGATCTCTGGTTGGTGGCCGGCTCGTTCGGGGAGGTGGTCAGCCGGCGCTGCACCGTGCCTGCCGGTGTCCCGCTGGCGGGTCCGCTGGTCAACAGGATCGCCACCGAGGCCGACTGCGCGACGTTCATGCGAGCGGCCACCGGCGAGGTGCTCCTGGACGGCCAACGCCAGGCCGTCGCGCAGCTCGGTCCGGCCCCGATCACCGTCGACGCCGTCGCCGGCAACCCGGTCGTCGACGGGTCCGGCCGGTTCGACGGGCTCGCGTGCGGGCTGTGGTTCGCCCTGCCGCCGCTGCCGGCCGGCGCGCACACGCTGAAGATCACCGGCAGCAGCGGGGACTTCGCGCTGGACGTCTCGGTCGAGCTGACCGTGGCCGCTCGGTTCTAGAGCTCCGGTGCCGGCCGGGTGTCGGTGCGGATCGGGTGCCCCGAAGGCACCTCGACGAGCACGATCTGTGTCCCGTCCGGGTCGGCGATCCACATCTCGTGCAGCCCCCACGGCTCCAGCTGGGGACCGCGCACCACGTGCTCGGCGAGCTGGGCATGCGCGGCGGCGATGTCGCGCACCTGCAGCCACAGCGCCCCCGGCGATGGCGGGCCGGGTTCCGCGCCGTGCCCGGAGATCTCCAGCTGGCCGTTGCCCAGGAAGAACACGGTGCCGCCGGGGAACTCCCGCGCGATCGCGAGACCCAGGGTGTCGCGGTAGAACGCGACGCTGCGCCCGGGGTCGGCGGGCCGCAGCAGGATGCGGCTGGCGAGGATCTCCATCAGGTGCTCATCCGCACCGCGCCCAGCGGAGCCGGCACGTCGGGGTCGATGCGCAGCGCGGTCATGATCCGCGCCAGGCCCAGGTAGGTGCCCGCCACCAGCGAGACCTCCACGATCTCCCGCGTGCCCAGATGCTCGGCGAGCGCGGCGTAGCGGTCGTCGGGCACCTCGCCGTCGCGCACCATGTCGGCGGCGAACTCCAGCACCGCCCGCTGCTCGGACGTGAACGGCGTCAGGTCGCCCTGATCCAGGGCGGCGAGCTGCTCGTCGGTGGCGCCGCACGCCTGTGCGGCCGCCACGTGCTGCTCCCACTCGTAGCGGGCGGCCAGCCGGCCCACCTGCAGGATCGTCAGCTCGCGCAGCAACGGGTCGAGCGCCAGGTCGGTGAGCAGGGCGCCGCCGAACCGCAGCCACGGCACGAACGCCGACTCCGCGTTGGCGAGCAGGGTGAACACATGCAGGTCGGGCAGCCCACCCAGCGCCTTCGCCGTGTCGGGCGAGGCGGTGGCGGGATCGACGTAGGGGACGCGAGCCATGCCGTCGATCGTGTCAGGCTGTGACATCAGGCGCCTACGGCGCAGGCCCTTCGGGCAACGCCTTCGGCGCTCAGGCGGGATGCGCTTTCGCGTGCGAGGCGACGATCTCGGCGAGCTGGTCGGGCACCTCGTCGGGGATCCAGTGGTTCACCCCGGCCAGCTCGATGAACTCGTACGGCCCGGTGACCTCGGCCTGCGCGCGCACGGTGCTCTGGCGGGTCAGCGCGGTGTCGCCGTCGCTCCACACGAACCTGGTCGGCACCGTCACCGGTGGATCGAACGAGGGCGCCGTGAGGATCGTCGCGCGGTACCAGTTGAGCGCCCCGGTGAGCCGGCCCGGTTCGTCGAACGGGGCCGCGTCGCGCGCGGCCACCTCGCGGGACTGCCCGATCCGGCGCAGCACCTCACGCAGCCGCTCCCCCGAGCCCAGCATGCGCTCGGGCAGCCACGGCAGCTGGAACATGTACATGTACCAGGACACGAGCCCCTGCCGGCTGGTCAGCAGCGAGCGCACGAACGCCCTGGTGGGCGCCACGCTGACCGCCGTGAGGGTGGCGATCCGCTCGGGATGCCGGGCCGCGAGCGACCACGCGACGACCGCACCCCAGTCGTGGCCCACCAGGTGCACGCGCGCGTCCGGGCCGACCACGTCGTCGATGACGGCGACGGCGTCGGCGACCAGCTCGGGCAGCACGTAGTCGCGGCGCCGCGGGGGTCGTGCGCCGGGCGAGTAGCCGCGCTGGTCGGGCGCGATGCAGTAGAACCCGGCGTCGGCCAGCAGGCCGGCCACCGCCGCCCACGACTCCCCGGACTGCGGGAAGCCGTGCAGGAGCAGGACCGGAACACCGTCCGACGGGCCCCAGGTGCGGACGTCGAACCGGAGGTTCCCGCGCGTGGCAGTCAGCGTTGCATTCGACACAGAAACATCATGGCCCTCGTTCCACTTGTGTTCCTGCGCTGGTCTTCGATTGGGTGGGCGCTGTGACATCCGTGCCGAGCTCAGTGCCGAGCCCTCCCCGACACCCCTTCGACATGGAACGATGCAGAACGCTGTTGTGGGTATCGGGAGGAGCACGGTGACGGGTCAGGCGTTCGAACGGGTCGCGATCGTCAACCGCGGGGAGCCGGCGATGCGGCTCATCAACGCGGTGCGCGAGTGGAACGCGGAGGGCCGACGACCTCTGCGCACGATCGCGGTGCACACGGCCGTCGACCGGCACTCGATGTTCGTTCGCGAGGCCGACGAGGCGGTGCTGATCGGACCGGACGATCCCGACCAGGCGTTCGCGGCGAGCCCGTACCTCGACTACGCGGAGCTGGCACGGGCACTGCGCGAGAGCGACGCCGACGCGGTGTGGCCGGGCTGGGGATTCGTGTCGGAGAAGTCCGACTTCGCGCGCATGTGCCGCCAGCTGGGCATCGTGTTCATCGGCCCCACACCGGAGGTCATGGAGCGGCTCGGCGACAAGATCGCCTCGAAGAAGCTGGCCGAGGAGGTCGGCGTCCCGATGGCGGCGTGGAGCAACGGGCCCGTCGCCGATGTCGCGGCGGCCCGAGTGCACGCCGACCGGATCGGCTACCCGCTGATGGTGAAGGCCACCGCGGGCGGTGGCGGGCGCGGCATCCGCAAGGTCACCGTCGCGGCCGAGCTGGAGGAGTCGTTCACCAGGGCGGCGTCGGAGGGCGCCAAGACCGCGGGCGACGCCACCGTGTTCATGGAGCGGGCGATCTCCGGCGGCCGGCACGTCGAGGTGCAGGTCGTCGCCGACACCGCCGGAGACGTGTGGACGCTCGGCATCCGCGACTGCTCGGTGCAGCGGCGCAACCAGAAGGTGCTGGAGGAATCCGCCTCCACCGCGCTCGACGCGGAGCAGGAAGAGCTCCTGCGCAGCTCCGCGGCGGCACTGGCGAAGGCCGCGGGCTACGTCAACGCCGGCACCGTCGAGTTCCTGTACGAGCCGAAGGAGCGACTGCTGTCGTTCCTGGAGGTCAACACCCGGCTGCAGGTGGAGCACTGCGTCACCGAGGCCACCACCGGCGCCGACATCGTCAAGCTGCAGCTGCACATCGCCTCGGGCGGGCGGCTCACCGACTTCGGCGCGCAGCCGCTCGCACGCGGACACGCCATCGAGGCACGGCTCACCGCAGAGGACCCCGAGCAGGGCTTCGCCCCCGCGCCCGGCCTGATCGAGCACCTGGCGCTCCCGTCCGGCCCCGGCATCCGCGTCGACACGGGTGTGGCGGCCGGCGACATGATCCCGCCGCAGTTCGACTCGATGATCGCCAAGATCATCGCCTGGGGTCGGGACCGCGGCGAAGCGCGTGCCCGGCTCTCGCGCGCCTTGCGCCAGACCGCGGCCGTGATCGAGGGCGGCACGACCAACAAGTCGTTCCTGCTCGACATCCTCGACCGGCCGGAGGTCCGCACCGGCGAGCTGGACACCACCTGGCTCGACACGATGATGGCCGACGGGTACACCCCGCCGCGGCGCCTGGACGTGGCGTTGCTCGCCACCGCCGTCGAGGCCCAGGACGCGCACGTCGCCCGCCAGCGGGAGCGGCTGTTCGCCTCCGCCGAGCGCGGCCGGCCCGAGGTCGGCCACGAGACCTGGCACCAGGTGGACGTGCGCGCGGGCGGGCAGTCCTACCGCATGCGCGTCGCGCAGAGCCGCAGCGACCGCTATCACGTCGAGATCGTCGACACCGCCGGCGGCAGCCCGACCGCGGCCGTCGACGTCGACGTCGAGCGCACCGGCCGGTTCGAGCGCAAGCTCGTCGTCGGGGGCCTGGGGGATGGAAGGCCCGACGGAGGAGGGCCGGGGCGGGTAGGAGGAGCCTTCGCGGTGCTGTCGGTGCCGCAGGGCAGCGACTACCTCGTCGAGGTCGACGGGGCCGTGCACCGCATCTCCGGCGGTGAGGCCGGGATGGTGCGCGCGCCCGCCCCGGCGATGGTGGTGTCGATCCCGGTGGCGGAGGGCGACACCGTCGAGGCCGGCGACGTCGTGGCCGTCGTCGAGTCGATGAAGCTGGAGACGGCGCTGCGCGCGCCCGTCTCCGGGCGGGTGCGGGAGATCCTCGTCGCGGCGAACACGCAGGTCGAGGGCGGCACCAAGCTGATCCGCCTGGAGCCCGACGCCGAGGGCGAGGTCGCCGGCGGCGAGCGGGTGGACGTCGCGGCGCTCTCGGCGCCACGCGGTCGGGCGCGGCGCGACTCGGCCCGTACGGCCGCCGACTCGCTCACCTCGCTGCGGCACCTGGTGCTCGGGTTCGACGTCGACGAGCGCGACGCCCGTCCGCTGCTGGCGGCGCTCACCGGTGCCAGGGAGCACCTGGCGCCGGACGACTCGCGGGTGCTCGCCGGCGAGATGGCGATCTTCGAGATCTTCGCCGATCTCTGCTCGCTGTCGCGCAACCGGCGCGGCCCCGAGGACGAGAGCGAGCAGATGGATCCGGGCGGCGAGGAGGCCCGCAACCCGCAGGAGTACCTGTACGCCTACCTGCGGTCCCGCGACGCGGAGGCCGAGGGGCTGCCGGAGTCGTTCCGGGCGAAGCTGCGCCGGGCGCTCGCGCACTACGGCGTCGCCGATCTCGAGCCCACCTCGAAGGCCGCATCGGAGGCGCTGGAGACGGCGCTGTACCGGATGTTCCTCGCCCACCGCCGCGCCACCGCGCACGTGCCGGTGCTGCTGGATCTGCTGCAGTGGCGGCTCGCGCACCCGGACTCGCTGCCGAGCGCGGCGCGCGACCGCTACCAGCGGGTGCTCGAGCGGCTGGTGACGGCCACCCAGCTGCGCCACCCCGTCGTCGGCGGGATGGCCCGACGGGTGCGCCACGTCTGCTTCGGCGCGCCGCTGATCGCGGCTGAACGCGCCCGCGGGCAGCGTGAGGTACGGGCGGTGCTGGACCGGCTGTCCACCGAGCCTGCGGAGCGGGCCCAGCAGATCGAGCGGATCGTGTCGGCCGGGGAGCCCATCCTCGGGGTGTTCGGCGCGGAGCACCACGCCGCGATGGTCGAGGTGATGACGCGGCGCTACTACCGGGTCCAGGAGCTGCGGGACGTCGAGATCACCGACCGCGGCGGGCGCCCGCTGCTCACCGCGCACTGCACCCACAACGGGCGCGACTTCACGGTGCTGGCCACCACGGCACACACCGCGGCGGACGCGCCCCCGTGGGGCGAGCCGATGGCGGTGCAGATGGACCTGCGCCGCATCATCGCTGCCCTGCCGGCCGGCACGCACGTCGCGCTCGACCTGTACATCATCGCCGGCGAGGCTCCCGACGCCGACCCGGAGCGCTCTGCCGACAAGATCAAGATGATGCTGGGGCGGCTGCCCGACAAGCTGGAACGCGTGGCCGTGGCCGTGCGCCGTCCGGGCGGCGACGAGCGCTCGGCGTGGTTCACGTTCGGCCCGGGCGAAGGTCGGATGCCGGTGGAGAACCGCACCCTGCGCGGCCTGCACCCGATGGTCGCCGACCGGCTGGGATTGTGGCGCCTGGAGGGCTTCGAGCTCACCCGGCTGCCGTCGCCGATCGACGTGCACGTGTTCCGCGCCGTCGGCCGCGACGTGCCGGAGGACGTGCGGCTCATCGTGCTCTCCGACGTGCGGGAGCTGACGATCCAGCGCGGCGACGACGGGCGCATCCGCGCGTTGCCGCAGCTCGAGCACGTGCTCGACTCCTGCCTGGACGCGCTGCGCTCGGCGCGCACCGCCGAGCAGGCCGCGGGTCGGGGCGCGGCCAGGCTCGACTGGAACCGCGTGCTGCTCTACGTGTGGCCCGTGGTGGACGCGCCGCTGGAGGAGCTCGACGCCGTGGTGCGGGTACTCGCGCCGCGCTCGGAGAACCTGGGGTTGGAGCAGGTACTCGTCCAGTTCCGCACCCGTACGACTCCCGGCGCGGAACCTGCCGAGTACCTGCTGCGGATGTCGCGTCCGCCGGGTGCCGGGCTCACGGTGCGGGTCACCGAGCCGCCGACCACACCGTTGGCCCAGCTCGACTCCTACCACCAGAAGGTGATCAGGGCACAGCGCCGCGGCGCCGTGTACCCCTTCGAGCTGGTGCCGATGCTGGTGCGCAACCCCGACCGGAGTGGCGCGGCCGGCACGTTCACCGAGTACGACCTGGACGAGACCGGCGCCGCCGTGCCCGTCTCGCGGGCGCCCGGCGGCAACACCGCCAACCTCGTCATGGGTGTGGTGACCACGCCGACGGTGCGCTACCCGGAGGGTGTGACCAGGGTGGCGCTGATCGGCGACCCGACGAAGGCACTGGGTGCCCTTGCGGGGCCGGAGTGCGAGCGGGTGTGCGCGGCGATCGACCTGGCGCGCAAGCTCGACGCCCCACTGGAGTGGTTCGCCGTCTCGGCCGGCGCGAAGATCGCCATGGACTCCGGCACGGAGAACATGGACTGGATCTCCCGTGCCCTGCGCTCGATCATCGAGTTCACGCAGGACGGCGGCGAGATCAACGTGGTCGTCACCGGCATCAACGTCGGCGCGCAGCCGTACTGGAACGCCGAGGCGACGATGCTCATGCACACCAAGGGCATCCTGGTGATGACGCCGGACAGCGCGATGGTGCTCACCGGCAAGCAGTCGCTGGACTACTCGGGCGGGGTGTCGGCCGAGGACAACTTCGGCATCGGCGGCTACGACCGGATCATGGGCCCGAACGGGCAGGCGCAGTACTGGGCGCCCGACCTGTCCGCGGCCATGGACGTGCTGCTCACCCACTACGCGCACACCTACAAGGCGCCCGGTGAGCGGTTCCCGCGGCCGGCGCCGTCAACCGATCCCGCCGATCGCGACATCTCCCCGTCGCCGCACTCGGGAGCGGGCACCGACTTCACGACGGTCGGGCAGGTGTTCCGGGAGAACCCGGGCCGCAAGAAGCCGTTCGACATCCGGTCGCTGCTCGCCGCGGTCTCCGACGCCGACCACCCGACCCTGGAGCGCTGGGTCGACATGATCGACGCCGAGGGCTCGGTGGTGCTCGACGCACACCTGGGCGGGCAACCGGTGTCCCTGATCGGTATCGAGTCGCGGCCGCTGCCGCGACGTGGCCGGCTGCCCGTCGACGGGCCGACCACGTTCACCGCCGGCACGCTGTTCCCCAAGTCGTCGAAGAAGACGGCGCGGGCGATCAACGCCGCCAGCGGGAACCGGCCGCTGGTGATCCTGGCGAACCTCTCCGGGTTCGACGGGTCGCCGGAGTCGCTGCGCCAGCTGCAGCTGGAGTACGGCGCCGAGATCGGCCGCGCGGTCGTCAACTTCGACGGGCCGATCGTGTTCTGCGTGGTGTCGCGCTACCACGGCGGCGCGTTCGTGGTGTTCTCCGGAACCCTCAACGACAACATGGAGATCGCCGCCGTCGAGGGCTCGTACGCGTCGGTGCTGGGCGGTGCGCCCGCCGCGGCCGTCGTGTTCGCCGGCGAGGTGAACAAGCGCACCGCGGCCGATCCGCGGGTCGCCGACCTGGAGCAGCGCATCGCCGAGGCCCGGCGTGCCGGCAACGACACCGAGGCGTCGGCGCTCACCGCGGAGCTGGCGACGGTGCGTCCGGGGGTGCGGTCGGAGAAGCTCGGCCAGGTGGCCGACGAGTTCGACACCAAGCACTCGATCCAGCGGGCCCAGGAGGTCGGCTCGGTGGACGAGATCGTGGCACCGGAGCGGCTGCGCCCCTACCTCATCGACGCGGTGCAGCGCGGGATGGAGAAGGCCGCGCAGAAGTAGCCCGCCGGGGTTCCGTCGAGAGGGCCTGCGTGACGAGGCTCAGGAGGCGATCCAGCTCGCGGGCTTCGCTGTCGGTGAGCCCGAGCGACTCCGGCGCGTTGAACGCGCGGACGCCGGGCCAGGCCGCGGCGAGGGCTGCGCGTCCGGCGTCGGTGATCGTGATGGCGGCGCGGCGGCCGCGGCCGCCGGGCCCGTCGCGCTCGACGAGCCCGCGGACCAGCAACGACTCGATCAGCTCACCCATGCTCTGGGGCCGCAGCATGACGACGCGGGCGAGATCGGCCTGGGTGGGCCGGCCGCCCTCGGCCAGTTCGGCGAGCACGCCGAACTGGGTCGGGGTGAGGCCGACCCGGCCGAAGACCTCCTGGAAGCCGCGCGCGACCAGGTGACTCGCCTGCACCAGCGTCCAGGCCGGCAACAGCTCTTCTGCCATGCCGGTCATTATCAGGTACCTTCTTCTTTATCAGGTACCTGATACCAGGAGGTGGAACGATGCGTGTCGTCGTCATCGGAGCCGGGATCGGTGGGCTCACCCTCGCCCAGGCCCTGCACCGCGCCGGGATCGACGTCTCCGTCCACGACCGGGATCCCGAGGCCGCCGCTACCGGCGGCTATCGCCTGCACCTCGACGCGCGGGCATGTGCGGCGCTGCGCCGCCACCTGTCTCCCGCGCACTACCAGGCACTGCTCGCGAGCTCGACCGGCCCGGCGGCCGACGCCCGGTTCGCGCTCGCCGATCACCGGATGCGCTTGCTCGCGAGCGAGCCCCGGGAGGCCGGCGCGGAGAGCCTGCTCGTCGGACGGATCCCGCTGCGCGTCCTGCTCACGCACGGGATCGGCGACCGCGTCCGGTTCGGCAGCGAGTACGTCGGCCACGAGCGCCGATCCGACGGCACCGTCGCCGCGCACTTCGCCGACGGCACCACCGACACCGGCGACGTGCTCGTCGGCGCCGACGGCGCGGGATCGCGGGTGGCCACCCTGCTCGCAGGCCGTCCGACACCGGTGCCGCTCGGGATCGCGGCCGTGGCGGGCCGGACCCCGCTCACCCCCGCCACCCGCGCGCTGGTGCCCGACCTGCTGCACCAGGGAGCGGCGTTGGCGTTCGGTCCGGTCGGCGCCGGCGTGTTCCTCACGCTGCACGACCTCGACGGCGGCCGCCGCGCCGCCGTCGATCCGGCGACCTGCACCGAGGTGGCACCCCAGCTCGAGGAACCCGCCCTGATCTGGGGCTACAACGCGGCCGCGACCCGGATGCCGGCCGACCTGCGCGATCTCGACGGGCCGGCGCTCATGGACGCGGTCGGCAGGGTCCTGCGCAGCTGGGATCCCCGCCTGCGGGAGCTGGTGGCCGCCGCGGATCCGGCCACGGTCGCGGCGTTCCGCTTCCACGCCTGCGATCCCGACGAGCCGCTCTTCCCCTGGCCGGCCGGCTCGATCACCGCGCTCGGCGACGCCGTACACGCCATGCCACCCACGGGCGGGCGGGCCGCTGCCACCGCGATCCGCGACGCCGACGTGCTCGCCGAACGGCTCGTCGACGCCGCAGCCGGACGCACGACGATCGGTCTCGCCGTGCACGACTACCAGCACGAGGTCACCGGGTACGCGGCCGATGCCGTGCGCGTCTCGCTCGGGCCGCTGCGCATCCAGCGGCTGCTCAGCCGTCCCGTCGCGGACCGGATGGCGCGGGCCGTCACGCCCGTGCTGGCGCTAGCGCGCGCAGGCACCCTTCGACGACAGCACCCTGGCCACCGCGCGGTCGTTCGCGGCGGCGTCGAGCGTGCCGCCGGTGAGCGCGGCCTGCAACGCCGTGAGGACGGGCTCCACGTCGCCGCCCGCTGACCAGAGCGCCTGGTCGGCGCCGGCCGACAGCGCCGTGGTGACGGCCTTGGGCAGGCTGAAGCGGTCGGTGATGGCCTTCATGGCGCCGAGATCGTCGGTGACGACGAGCCCGTCGAAGCGGTAGTCGCTACGCAGCAGCGCGTACGCCGCGGGCGTCAGCGAGGTGGGGAGGCCGTCGGTGAGGCCGGGCACGTCGAGGTGGCCGACCATCACCTGGTCACCGGCCTGCGGGAGCGTCTCGTACGGGCGCAGGTCGGCGGTGCGCAGCTGCGCGAGGGGCGGGGTGGAGACCTCGCCCTTGTGCGAGTCGCCCGAGCTGTGGCCGTGGCCGGGGAAGTGCTTGAACACCGGGGTGATGCCGGCCGCGCGCAGCCCCTCGGCGAACGCGCCGGCGTAGGTGGCCACCACTGCCGGGTCGTTGGAGAAGGAGCGGTCGCCGATCACGGAATTCGCCGCCTGGTTGCTGACGTCCGCGTCGGGTGCGTAGTCGACGGTCACACCGCGGGCGGCGAGCTGCGTGCCGCGCTTCTCCGCCAGCGCCCGCACCGCCTCCGGCGTCTGCTTCGCCATCGCCCGGGCGCTGGGCAGCGGCCCGTCGAGGGTGTCGATGCGCTGCACGCGTCCGCCCTCGTCGTCGACGGCGACCGACAGCGGCACCCGCGACACCGCCTGCACCGTGCGCAGCGCCTGGTTCTTCAGCAGTGCTGTCGCGTTGCCGCCGAGGAAGATGCCGCCGACCTGGGTGTCGCGCACCGTCGCGACGGTGCCGGCGACGTCCCCCGCGTCGACGCCCACGACGAGCCGCTGCGCGAGCTTCGCCCGGGGCGTCATCCCGGCGACGACGTCGGTGCAGGACGGGGCCACCGGCGCAGGCGGGGCGGCCGCCGGCTCGACGGGCGCGGGCGCCGCCGGGGTGGCGGCCAGGGCCGGCAGCGTGACCAGCACCGACAGCACCGCGCCCGTGGCGAGGGCGGCGAGGCAGCGGTGCGCAACGGCGGAACCCATTGCGGCCATCATCCCTGCCGGGCGGTGCGCCGTTCGAGACACCCCGCCCCGGCGCGTCGGGTGAGTTGTTCGCGATCAAGGGCAAAAGGTTGCTCGCAGAGATCAACAAACAACCTTTTGCCCTTGATCGACGCCGTCCAGCGTGCAGCGGGCATTGGTCGTTCATCTGGCACGGCAGACGCCGAGGCGGACCGTGATCACGGGCAAATGGTTGCCCGTGGAGATCAACTAGCCACCATTTGCCCGTGATCAACGCCAACCCGCGGCCGACTTGGCCCGGGCAGCGGCGGAACCTCCTCACCCGGACGCACCGGCCCGGGCGGCGTGCCGTCGCCGAACGGGCGGCCGCCGAGTTCCGCGCGGGAGTGCGGCTCGAGCCAGTTGCGCAGGTCCGGGCCCAGCGGCACGACCCCGGACGGGTTGATCGTCTTGTGGACGCCGTAGTAGTGCTGCTTGATCTGCGTGAAGTCGATGGTGTCGCCGAAGCCGGGGGTCTGGAACAGGTCGCGGGCGTACTCCCACAGCACCGGCATCTCGGTGAGCTTCTGCCGGTTGCACTTGAAGTGCCCGTGGTAGACGGGATCGAAGCGCACGAGCGTGACCCACAGCCGCACATCGGCCTCGGTGATCGTGTCGCCGACGAGGTAGCGCCGGTTCTCCAGCCGCGCCGAGAGCTCGTCCAGCCGCGCGAACAGCTTCCCGTACGCCTCGTCGTACGCCGCCTGCGTGGACGCGAATCCGCACCTGTAGACGCCGTTGTTGACGGTGTAGACGTCCGCGATCACCTCGTCGATCTCGGCCCGCAGCGGCTCGGGATACAGATCGGGCGCGCCCGCGCGGTGGAACTGCGTCCACTGGGTCGAGAAGTCCAGGGTGAGCTGGTGGAACCCGTTGGTCGCGAGCTTGCCGGTGGCGATCTCCACCATCGCGGGCACCGTGATGCCGGCGTCGAAGTCCGGGTCGGCCTTGCGGTACGCCTCGCCGAGCCACTCGATGCCCAGCACCGGGTCGCGGTTGTCGGGATCGTTGTGGAAGCGCCAGCTGCGCTCGTCGTGCAGCGGGCCGGCGATGCCCATGGAGATCGCGTCCTCCAGGCCGAGCAGCCGGCGCACGATCACCGAGCGGTTGGCCCACGGACAGGCCCGCGCGACGACGAGCCGGTAGCGGCCCGCCTCCACCGGCCATGCCGACGAACCGTCGGCGGTGATCCGTTCATCCAGGGCGACAGGTGCGCGTTCGAACGCGCCGGTAGCGGCCATGCCCCGAAACTACCTAGCGGAGCTGCCAGGATCATCCGGTGACCGCCCTCGCCGATCTCGTCCGTCCCGGCATGCGGATCGCCCTCGCCGACGGCACCGGATCGCCCCGCTCGCTGACCCCGGAGCTGACCGCGCTGGCCCGCCGGCACGGCGACCTACGGCTGTTGACGGGCTGGCTGCCGGCCGCCGATCCGGGCCTCGATCCGGGCGCGTTCACCGACGCCCGCACGGTCATGCCGGGCTGGGGGCTGCGCCGCCACGTCGACGCGGGCATCCTGCGGGTGGTGCCGGTGCGGATGTCCGCGGTGCCGGCGCTGCTGGCCGGTCTGCTGCGGCCCGACCTGCTCGTCGCCACGCTCGTCCGCCGCCCGGACGGGCTGCGGTTCGGCAGCGAGGTCGCGTGGATGCGCGGGTTGGTCGAGGCCGGGGTGCCGGTGGCCGCGGTCGTCTCGCGGACGGCACCCTGCGCGGACGCGGGCGGCCCGCTGCCGGAGGCTGCGATCACGGTGGTCGCCGAGACGGCCGACGGGCCGGCCGAGGTGGCCACCCCCGCGCCGGGCCCGGTGGAGACCGCGATCGCTTCGCACGTCGCCGGCCTGGTGCCCGAAGGTGCGCGCGTGCAGGTGGGGCCGGGCCGGCTGGGCACCGCGGTGCTGGCGGCGCTGCGGGTTCCGGTGCGGGTGGACTCCGGGCTGCTGCCCGAGTCGGTCGTCGATCTGGACGAGCGCGGTCTGCTCCTTGACGCCACGGCCACCTACCTCGTCGGCACGCGCCGCCTCTACGACTGGGCGGACGGGCGGCCGCTGCTGGGCCCCGTCGAGACCGTGCACGACCCGTCGCGGCTGGCCGACCCGCGGCCCGCGCCGCTCGTCGCGGTGAACACCGCGCTGGAGATCGACGCGGACGGGCAGGTCAACGTCGAGGGCACGGCGACGTCGGTGATGGGCGGCATCGGCGGACACCCCGACTACGCGATGGCCGGCTCCCGCTGCCCCGGTGGCCTGTCGGTGGTCGCGCTGGCGGCCACGCACGGCGGGCGGCCGACGCTCGTCGAGCGCCTGTCGCGGCCGGTCACCACTGCCGGGCACGACGTGGACGTGGTGGTCACCGAGCACGGGATGGCCGATCTGCGCGGCTGCGACCGCGCCGAACGGACGCGGGCCCTGCGTGCGCTCTGGGATGTGTGAGAGATCTCAGACCCGTTGCGGGCGCGGCCCGTCCGAACGGGCAGGTGGCACAACGTCCTGCTCGTCGTGGTCCTTGGTGCCGAACACCCAGTACCGCATCACGAGGAACCGGCCGGTGCCGCCGAGCAGGCTCGCCGCGGCCACGCACGTGGCCTCCAGGGCGGGGCTGGGGCTGTCCACCAGCGCGGCCAGTATCAGCAGCACCGTGGAGCTGTAGAACGCGTAGAACAGCACTGTGCCGCCGTTCTGCACGTAGTTGCGCCAGTGGCGTACTGCAGCGCCGCCGAAGGTGAACCGGCGGTTGGCCTCCGTGGAGGCCACGGTGGAGAGCACCAACGCCACCAGGTTCGCCGGCACCGCGTCGATCCACGTGCGCAGCACGAGGTAGATCAGGGCGTTGGTCGCCGTGCCCAACCCGCCGACGATCGCGTACCGCGCCACCTGCACGACCAGCGGGTGACGGGCCGAGAACGGGGCCGCGGATGGTGACACCATCGTCTCGACCACGTCCTCTCCCTACCACGACCGTCGGACTCTGTTGTCCCACGACGGCCCGTGCCCGCGCTGTCAGCTGTCTGTGCAAACGCTGTGCGCGGCGGGTGATTCCGTCCACGGCTGCCCGGATCATCGTAGCTGGGGCAAGGCCGTGTCCCGCGGATCATGAACGCGCTCTTCGAGCCCAGATCGCCCCCGGCTGCGTTGTCGGCACGACCGGGTACGCCAGTACGACGGCTCGCGCCTCCGCCTTGCCGGGAGCGATCTGGATCTCGAAGCCCATCGTTCATGATCCACGGGACACGGCCTGGCCGGTCAGATCGTGAAGAAGACGGTCTCCCCCTCGCCCTGCAACCGGATGTCGAAGCGGAGCACCCCGGGCCGTTCCTCGGTCGCGACGAGGGTGTGCCGACGGGCGTCCGGCACGGCCTGCAGCGCCGGGTCGGCGGCGTTGGCGGCCTCCTCGTCGGGGAAGTAGATGCGGGTCGTGACCCGGTCGAGCAGGCCCCTGGCCAGCACCGACACGTCGATGTGCGGCGCCTGGCCGTCACCGATCGCGCCCGGCTTGACGGTGACGATCCGGTAGCTGCCATCAGGCCCGGTCAGGCTGCGGCCGAACCCACCGAACCCGGTGCCGCTCGCGCCCCGCGGGTCGTCGGGGTGGTCGAACCGGCCGTCCGCGTCGGCCTGCCAGGTCTCGATGATCCCGTCCGGGACGGGTTCGCCGACCCCGTCGGTCAGGACGCCGTGGATCGTGATCGCACCCGGCGCGTCCTGCGGGACGACCAGGTACCCGTTGTCCCAGGTCAGCCCGATCGACAGGAACGGGCCGACGGTCTGGGAGGGCGTGAGCCCCAGGGTCTCAGGCATGGGGCTCCTCGAAGGGGGTCTGCTCGCGCCCGCGCAGCACGATGTCGAACCGGTAGGCCAGCGCCCAGTTGGGCTGGGTCGCGTCGAGGTCAAAGGTCGACACCATGCGGTGTCGCGCGCCTTCGGGCACCGAGTTGTAGATCGGGTCCTGGGAGAACAGCGGGTCCTCCGGGAAGTACATCTGCGTCACGAGCCGCTGCGTGAACGCGCGGCCGAACAGCGAGAGGTGGATGTGCGCCGGCCGCCAGGCGTTGGGGTGGTTGCCCCACGGGTAGGCGCCGGGTTTGACCGTCGTGAACGAGTAGCGCCCCTGGGAGTCGGACAGGACGCGGCCACCACCGGTGAAGTTCGGGTCCAGCGGCGCCGGCCAGTCGTCGCTGCGGTGCGCGTAGCGGCCCGCGGCATTGGCCTGCCAGATCTCGACGAGCGTGTCGGGCACGGCCCGGCCGTCGGAGTCGAGCACCCGGCCGAACACCACGATCCGCTGGCCGATCGGCTCGCCGGCGTGCTGGGTGGTGAGGTCGTGGTCGGACGGACCGATCGACCCGGCCAGCAGCGGCCCGGTGACCTCGGTGAGCCGGTCCGGCAGCACGATCGGGGCCTGTGCAGGGGCCCGCAACCGCGTGCTGCGGTACTCGGGCGAAGCCAGGGGCGGGTGGGTCCCGGGCGGCACCGGTCGGTATCCGTGCAGGTCACTGGGCAGGTACGGGAGGATGGTCACAGGATCGCTCCATGGGGAAGGCCGGTGTAGTTCTCCGCAAGAGTTGTCGCCGCGGCGCGGCTGTACACGGTGTAGGCCAGCTGCGACCGCTGCAGTCGCCGCTGGAACTCGTCGTCGTCGTGGAACATGTGCAGCATCGACGTCATCCACCACGAGAAGTGCTCGGCCCGCCACACCCTGGCCAGGCAGGTCGCGGAGTAGGAGTCGGCCGCGCGCTCGTCGCCGCGCAGCATGTCGCGCAGCGCCCCGGCG
>Ga0307513_10006145_pt1 | contig 15756 bp, 19 predicted proteins | sample 15_EM_MG_FD_202174 | JGI IMG/M metagenome (GOLD analysis project Ga0307513, IMG submission 202174) | Populus trichocarpa ectomycorrhiza microbial communities from riparian zone in the Pacific Northwest, United States - 15_EM | ecosystem: Host-associated > Plants > Roots > Unclassified | place... | reverse complement strand
GACGCGACGGAATCAGTCTATCTGTGCGTAGTGCTGCTGGATCTCGGCGAGTTTCACTGACACATAGGGCTCCCTCAAGCCCTCTGCCCACAGTCTCCTGCGCAAGGCCCCGAGAGGGCCTTTTTCCACCATCAAGGGCTCCTGGAGCAGGACTTTGGAGATTTCGTCGTCGTCACGGAAAGAGCGCGCCAGTTTCGCGAAAACCTCGCGCGATGGGATCGGCAAGCTGATGCCCAATTGTTGCAAGGCTGGACCGGCCTCCTGGTCGATCAGGTAAATCAGTGAGCCGTGGGCCAGTTCATCATCGATTTGCGGGAACTGGTCCTGCTGGATGATGATGTTCAGCGTGACCGCAAAGGTCACGGCAAGCATCGGCTCGTCTTCCAGTATACCCTCGGCCCACCGAAGAACTGAGGGATGGAAGTCGGCCAAGGTCGTATAATAAGCAGTCATTTTTTCGTGAAACATGGTGGTGTCCTTGTCGCTGGGTGCATTGGAGATCACGGAGTCCAACCGACAGTCTTCGTGCAAAGAAGGCCGAGAAATGCTTCGTATGAGGGAGATCGCAGCGGCGGAGCATCAAGCTGCTCGAGCTGCTCGCTCATGTCGGTCAGCAGAGAAGCCATGAATTCCCACGCCTCGCGTTGGCGAGAGGGAAAATCCATTGCGATGCCGAGTGCTTCCTGGATGGCCGCTTGCTCGAGTTCGTCGTACTGGAACTCCCGGCGGAAATCGGCGGTTCTCGATCCCTCGGTGAGGATATCGAGGGCGTTTTGCATGAGTTCGCAGGTTCTGCGATTGTCCAATTCAATCTCCCTGTTCATGAAACGTTTGTGTGTGAGGTCGGATTCGGTTACAGAATCCAGCATTGGCGGTTGAGCCGGTCCTAGGCGTGAGACGAGGTGTCGAGGACGTATTGGTGCCGCGAACAGCAGGCACGGTTCTTCGACGGCAGGCTTCATGTCTGAACCTTCCTGGTTGTCGTGATGCAGAACGCACGATGCCGTTCCGACGACGGATGTTCGTCGGGATCATGGTCTCGGATGTTCGGGAAGCGGGTTGCTTGCTAAGCGTCCACTGGGCTTACTCCCCAGGCACGGCCTGGGTCAGGTGCTAGCAACATATATTTTGCATGTGTGGTTCCTTTCGATCATCAGCACAAACTGAGTTCCCGAGGCATGTGGCCTCGGGCCGGAACAAGTACATACTCGGATTTTTTTCGTCCGTATGGAGGGAAAATGAAGGTCGGTTCACTTTTTTGGATGACCCGGATACTTCAGTCGATCGAGGCGCCCGCGCAATGGCGCAGATCGTCCGCTAGGCGGCGATCCTGGACCGAAGGGCTATTCGCCCGGATATGGCTGCGAAATGGTAGGTCATTGCGCTACTCGTCAGCTTCGATGAAGAATATTGAGGACGAAAAATCGTCCGACGTCAACGGTACTGGCTATAGAAAATTTTAGATCGACGTTGGCTGTGGTCAGTAATATTCATGATCTCTTTCGTCTTTCACGCAGTGTCAACTTTATATGCGAATCCTTTGACAGGAATATTGTCGATGATCTTCATATACTTGTCGGATTGATACTCCCTCAGCGATCGCAGCGAAGACAGCTTGATGGCTCCGGTTGGACCTCTCTTTCGGACAAGGCTCCACCGAAGCGAGTTGGGATACTGTCGGCACCCGTTGTCGGTTGCATCGCCGCCCCGCAGCTTTCTGGTGAGCAAGACGGCTCACAAGGGAGGCTGACGATGCGGGAAAACGTGAAGGGCGTGGTGGCGAAGATCGAGCAGGCGCTCGGTCCGGCGTACAGGAGCCTTGGATTGACCATGGTGAGCGAGGAAGATGCAGGAGAACTGGCAGTTCGTTTCCAGGCCAGCCCCAGGGTCTTCTCGCCTATGTCACTCTGGTTCGGCGTGGACGTAGACCGCGATGTCACTCTTCAGGACGTGACGGTTGCCGTAAATTGCTACGATCGTATCGAGGTTGGCGACAACGGGTGGATCCACTGGTGGTACCTGCAAGATACCAGTCATCGTGTAGAAGGCACCGACGAAGAGATACTCGCGGGCATGAAAGAGGAGATGATGACGTATACCGTCATCGACTATTCCCGGCCCAGGATCATCCAATCCACCGCTTTCGCGCTTGCGTGGGAAGAGGCGGTTCGTGGTACCACTCAAGTCAACGACGTCGAGGACGTGATCGTTGAACGTGACAGCGTCCGGGAGACGGAGAGCTTCGTTTTCGAGGATGTGCTGGGTCGAGAGTTTCGAGTCTCCTATCCTTTTGATGAAGAGCTTCCGGCGCTCATCACCATCGATGGCAGGAAGGTGCTGGAAATCCGCCAGCACGAAAATGCGGAAATGGAACAGGCATTAAACGCGCTCTTTGACCCGAGGAATCTGCCAAGGCACAGCCGTTAGACGAGGGGACGGTCCTCTGCTTCCGAGAGTATCTCAGGTTCATGCGTCCCATGTCCGATCGCCGGGATATGGGTCGCCTTCCGGCCAGCCGTCACCCGGCACGGCGACGCCACGTTTGAACCTCGTCTTCCAGGTCTCGGATGGCACACCATCATCCGGCTCGTACCGCCCCGCATTCAGATTGATCTTCGGCGGTGTTGCGCCGATCGAGCCGCGTGGAAGAGGCGAAGTCATCAAGCTCTTCCGATCAAAGTTGACCCCGGTAAGTGCCGTGTAGATCGCCTGCGCGATCGAACGTGCGAGCCGTGGAGGGAATGCGTTGGCGATCTGCCGGATCTGCTGGCTCCGATCTCCGGAGAATGCCCACTCGTCCGGAAAGTTCTGGAGGCGTTGAAGCATCCGGATCGTGAGACATGGAAGGTAGTCGATGCCTGTGACATCGGCAGGGGTCGGTGGGCCGCCGGCCAACTTCCTGACATCGAAGCCGGCTGCTGCCCAGGCCTTGGCGGTGTTGTCTTGAGCACCGTTGGCGATCCCGGCAATTGTCGGCGTGCATCGTTCACCGTATTCCGTGATCCAGTGGTCCGCCCACTCGTCGAAACGCTTCTGTTCAGCGGAGTACCCATCGCCGGTTTTTCCGTCGCGAGGGCGCGCCTCCGGAGTTGTTCGATGCACCATCAACAGGTCCTCCAGCACATTGACGGTGCTCGCGTCAGCGGTTCGGGGCATGTTGAAACGATGCAACAGCCCGTCCGCGAAACCGACAATGACAACGCGTGTCCGGGCCTGACCGATGCCGAAGTCCTTGCCCTCCAGTTTTTGGATCGTGACTTCGTAGCCGAGATCACGGAACGCGGCGAGTGCCCGGGCCCGGTGGTCTGAATGCCTGTCGAACATGAAACCCGGAACGTTCTCGAAGAAGAAGGCCTTGGGTTGCGCCTCTCGCACGATCCGCACGGCTTCGTGCAGCAGGTCGCGATCGTCCATTTTCCCCAGTCCGTCACCGCCCTGGGAATACGGCTGACATGGAATCCCTCCCGCCACCAGATCGACACCACGATAGCGGACGAAGGATTCATTTCTGACGTCCTTCCTTATAACCTTCCAACGGTACCAGTTCCGTCGAAGCGTGGCTGCCGCGTCGTCGTCGTTCTCGTAGAGTGCGACAGGGTCGAATCCTGCGGCATGGAGGCCAATGGATTGGCCGCCGGCACCAGCGCAGATCTCCACGCAGTTCAGACGGAACGGAGGTTGGGCAACCGGATCCTTCCACGGGCTTCCGATCTGCTTCGTGTCGGGAGACAGGAAGACCAGCCCCTCCCAGATGTCGAATCCGATGGTTTGGGATTCGTCTGTCTGGAAATCGAAGCCCATCGTTTCTCCGAAACGTCCGGTCGCAAACGATTTCAGCGACAGGTGCGCCTTGGCAAGGCCGGGGCCGAGTTCATCGCCCCAGGCGAGGGCGGACTGCCATTCGTGTCCTGGAAGGTGCTGGTGCCCATAGACCCGTTCGAATTCATCGAGTGCGGCGGCAGCCTCGGATCGAATCCTTGCATGGCTGGCCTTGTAATCGGCACTCTCTATGTCAACAACGTACTCGTAGACTCCCCAGCCTTCGGGTACCAGCAGGTGCTCCTCGAAGAATTCGTGGATCATGTCGAGCAACTCGTCCACGTGCCGTTCCAGGGTCCTTGCGGTCAACCTCGCGGTTTGAGCTGCCCTGTCTTCGAGCGCGGACAGCCGATCATCCCTGCGGTTCTCGTCGTATGACCGGGACATGCGGCGGAGATCGGTCTTGAGAGCGTCGACATCATCGGTATCCAGCCGCAGCCCGGCATCAATGCGGGTGAAGGCTTCGATGCGGGTGGCTTCGTCGGCTCGCGCGATCGCCATCAGAGCGGAGGGCGGCAGGTATACCTTGGCGATGGTTTTCTCCCGCCCGCGAAAAATTTCCCCGAAGCGCAGCAGCGCATTTGCCTCGGCCCGGTCTACGGCGCACTCCGTGCTCAGGAATTCCCGCAAGTCGATTTCCGGGGCGGTGTGTGCGAGTTCCTCGATGAGTTTGCCGAGCTTGAAGAATCGTTCCCCGATTTCGGCATGGACCTTCAGGATTTCCCGTTTCGCCTTACCCATGACCTTCGCCTGGGCATCATCGAGCACCGGCTTGTCTTTTACTTTCCGCGCCATCGCAGGCTCTCCGTTTTTGGTAGTCGTACCGTGGCGGAATTGCTGTCCCGGAAAGGGATTGATTAAAACTCTAGCTATCCTGTTCGGAGATAGCCGGTCACGTCAGCGGGAGGGTGTCCGGCGCCTTCAGGAGCTTGGGCAGATCCTATGTGCTCAAGCGGCTCTGGCGCTGATGGCAATCACTACCCGATTTCGGAAAACCCTACGTGGGCGTTGTAGCGGCGTCCTTCAGGCACGCTGCAAAATGGGTTAGTATGTCGGCCAAAGCTCGTCACATCCCCGCGACGGCGGACTGTCGAAATCGGAGTTGGCATGCCAGACCATGGGAAGAAGGATGAGGGCGAAGTCGGCGACGCTGGCTCGATCGGGGAAATGGCGGACGACAATGAAACGTTTGGCGATGCACTGTCAAAGGTGGGATTCGAGCGGGCCAAGGTCGGCCGCAAGATCGTATCCCAGGGGAAACGCAGGGAAAGTCTGAAGAGGTGGGGTTCCAAGGAGTCGGACATGTAGAACTTCGGTGCGCTATTGTGGGTCGCTTCCCGGGACGACCGAACCGTAGGCGCTGGGGCTGGTGAGCTTGGGCAGAGCCTTTTCGTGCGGGTCGGGCTCGGTTGGATCGAAATAGGGTAGCGGCACCTCGAAACCGGGTTCCACGAACCATCGTGCCTTCATGGCATGATACACGCCAGGCAGACGGAAATGCTCGTTGATCTCGAGAAAATAGTTTACGTTCGCTGTGAGGATCGGCATTCGGTGGACGATGGCGACGGCCGATATCATCAAATCGTGTCCGAGCCTGTTGCTCTTCTGGCCGTGCTGAACGGTCCACATGTGCCGGAGGCTGGGAAGCGATGTCATCCCGGCGTAGATCGTTACCACCTCTGTCGTCATTTCCGGAAACGGAAACGCGATGGAGATGAGTTCGTCGACCCAGTTTGGGAGGAGAAGCGCTCTCTGGGGATCGTCCTTCACGTCGATGGTGTGCGAGGGATGGATGTCCAAACGCACGCTTGTCGCCGTCACAGCGTCGGCAGGGCTGTCTCATCCGGTTCTTCCTCCGCCGCCTCGAACGGCGGCAGAAGCACCTCGGACACCGGCCGCACATGCCAGCGGGCCTGCATCGGCTGGAACACGCCGGGGAGGGGGAAGTGGTAGTCGATCCTCTCGAAATCCGCGATGTTGCAGGTGATGATCGGTATTCGATGCACTATGGACACTGCCGCGAGCATGAGATCGTGGCCGAGCCTATTGCTTTTCTCGTGTCTCTGCACCGTCCACATGTGCCGCAGACCTGGGACACACGTCATATGGGCGTAGATCACCGCAACCTCCGCAGTCATTTCCGGCATATGAAATCTCGTATCCAGTATCTGGCTGACCCACGCCATGATGCGGGCGGCCTTCTCGGGATCGTCCTTGCATTTGAGATGGGCTCCTCTCATGAGTTCTGTTATTGTCGGATAGCTGATGGCGAGACGCTGTATTCCGACCCGCAACAGCCAAGGGCGCAGTCCGGGTGGAGGCCTCCGCCGTCCGACAAGGCTGACAATGTCGGTGTCCAGTAACAACAGATCTTGAGGCATCGACAGAAATTCCTGTGGGTCGCGCGAATAAAACCTTTCAGTATAAGCACGGGATCTTTCTTGAACTCCGGCATCGGTATTCAATGGTGGCGTTCATCCCCAAAGAGGGTCGCAATGAAACGTTCCTGGCAGAGAGACGAAGCAGAGAAGCGGATCGGCGACGTACTAGATGCCGCCAAGACTCATGGATCCCAGACTGTGATCGATCGCCAAGGTGGTTCATTCAAGATCACATTCGAGCAGCCGAACGCCACGTTGGAGAAGCTATTCTCCGAGCCCGGCCCCTTGCTGGACGACGATCTCGATGGTTGACGTGCCATGGTAAATACAATGTGCAGAAACGTAACCGGCACAACGACCGACGCCAAGAGGGCGTCACGCTAATTCTACCGCGTTCGTAGCTGTAGCTCCTTAGACGGTGTAAAGTTTCGATCTCTGAGGGGGATTTTCATGTCGGCGATGAGTCAAAGGTGCCCGAGACCGACTTGCTAATATCGATGCCGAAACGCACTAGCCGCTGAAGGCGCCCGCTCTTGAACGGGCCGCACCGACCACGCTGTCACCATATACCGCAGATTCAGTTTGACACTTCGAAAGTCGTTCATTATTTGTTCTGTTTATGACGAACTTCCGTACCCACACTCTGCGAATAGGTTGACGGATCCCGGGACCGGTCCCGGCGCCATCCAGTCTGCTTATCGTTGAGGAGGGAAGGTCATGACGACCGGATCCGCTTGTGTTGAAGCCAGCCATCTCCCGGACTACCGTCCACGTCTCCCAGTCGCCGCATTGAAGGCCATCGGCCGCCCGGTGTTCAGATCGCAAGAGGCGCGCGACTACGCGTGCCTTCTGGACCTCGATCCCGATGTCGTCTCATGGCAGTCCGTCACCTATCCGCTCACTGACATCGGCGATTGCCGTGATCGTCACTACGTCGACCTCGAAGTCCGCACCGTTACGCAATGCATCATGGTGGAAGTGTGCAGCGGAAACGCTGACGCCCCTAGCTGGCTTCACGACACTCTCGATGCATGCGGTTATCGCTACCAGATGGTGCGGTCTTCCGAACTCAATTCGGTCCGGGTGGCCAATGCGCGGGATCTGATCCGCTACGCGAAACGTGAGGCTGCACTCGGGGACCGCCTCCGCGTGCTCTCCGCGCTCGATGAGATGGGGACGCTGACCCTGGCCGAATGCCTGACCACCGTGCGCGAGGGGCGGGCGATGGAGACGATCGCCTCCCTCATCCTTCGGGGCCATATCGAGGTGGAGCTAGACGAGAGCCTCCTTGCTCCGGACACCGTCGTCCGCCGCTGCGCGAAGTAGGAGGCGGACATGAACCGGAAATCCAGCGAGCCTGTCGCAACGCTCGAAACCCTTACCTATGGATACGCAATCCGCAGTGCGCTCCGACGGTGCGGCCTCTTCCTTGGTAGAAGATCGGACAACAAGGTCATCGGTCTCAGGATCCCGCCAGATGCCGTGCTCGACGTCTATCGCGAGGCGGCGAGAGCTGTACTGAAATCAAGCGAGGCACTGGACCACTACCATGTTGCATCCGTCGCGATCGGCAGGCGCGGTGAAACGCTTTCCGAAGATGCCCAGGACCTACTACGAATGAAGTCGGCGGTGATCGTGCTTATCGAACATGGCAGCACGATCCCCTGGGGAATGGAGCTGGTTTTAGATCGTGTCGTCGACGTCGGTCCGGTTCGGCCTGCACATCTGATTTCAGCGGCGAAGGAAGCATGGCAGATGACGATCGCGCGCGCCCACGCGGTGAAACTTGCCGGGCATCCTCCGAGGCTGCTGTTTGCCGCGCTCCGAAGAGGGCGGCCGACCGACCAAGTGCTTGCAAAGCTGAGCGCCGCGTCCGGAGCCGGAAGACCGACCAAATGGGAGCCACGGCTTGAGGAACTCGAGGGATATGGCCAGGCCCGCGTTTGGGGCGAGAATCTGGTGTCAGATCTGGCAGATTGGAAAGCAGGGAGGATCCCTTGGCGTGACGTCGATTGTGGCCTTCTTCTTAGCGGCCCGCCGGGTTCGGGCAAAACATTGTTCGCTTCGGCTCTGGCCAGGTCGTGCGGAGCTCATTTTCTCGGGACTTCTTCTGCGCAATGGCAAGCCAAGGGCCACCTCGGCGATATGCTGGGAGCGATGCGGAAGTCCTTCCGCGATGCAGCCAACATGGCCCCGACCATTCTCTTCATCGACGAAATCGACGCGATCGGAGACAGGCGGGCGTTCCGGGGGGACAATGCCGCGTATAGCCTGCAGGTCATCAATGCGCTTCTGGAGTTGCTGGACGGATCCGACGGACGCGAAGGCGTTGTCGTCGTGGCGGCCTCGAACCTTCCTGATAATCTCGACCCGGCTCTGCGCAGGCCCGGCCGCTTGGACCGCCACGTCGTCATCGGACTGCCCGACCAGGCGGCGAGGGTGCAGATGCTCGCGACCCATCTGGAGCTCGGCTCCGGTAGGGGCGACACCCTGCGTGAGGTCGCGAAGGCCATGAGCGGCTACTCGGGAGCCCTTATCGCTCAGGTCGCCAAGGATGCGAGACGGATTGCCCGCAGGGAGGGCAGGGAGGTGGCGGTCGCTGATGTCCTTTCGTTCGTGCCACCGCTGATCGCCATCGGAACGGACGAGCGATGGGAGTCATGCATCCACGAGGCAGGACACGCGATCGTCGGCCTCGAACTAGAAGTGGGAGACCTCGAATTCATCGCCGTGGCGCGCGAGGTCGGTCATCTCGATGAGAGGGCAGGCCATATCAACTGGAAGCGGAGCGTCAGGCGGAATCGGCGGCGTCAGTCCTATCTCGACGAAATCGCGATGGTGCTGGCGGGCATGGCGGCCGAAAAGATCATCATCGGAGACATCCTCGACGGATCCGGCGGCGTCGAGGGATCCGATCTGCAGCGCGCTTCAGACATGGGAACGCTGATGCTCGCCAACCTGGGTCTCGAAGCACTGAATTACTGCGACATCTCCTCGTCGAAGGAACTGGACGAGCTTCGAAGGACGGATCCCATTCTGCGGCAGCGTGTCGAGGCTCTCCTGGCGACCGAGTTGCAGCGTGCGGTCGGGATCGTCGAGAGACGAAGGGCCGACGTCGAGCGTCTGGCTCACGCAGTCAACGAGCGGGGCTTGCTGACCAGGAGCGATGTCAGCGAGGTGATTTGCGGCTCCTGAGGGGGCTATTGCGGAAAATGCAGGTCCGCGGCGGCGCAATCAAGTCACCGAGCCTGCCGGATATGACAGCACAGGCCGCACGGCCGAGCTGTAATCAAGTCAGCGATCAGGGTATCTGAGAGATGACTTGGTGGCGCCAGGATGCACCCGTTACGGGTGCGATCGAACCAATTATGGGTGCAACGATGTCCATCGTCGACTTCATGCTTTCGGTCCGGCAGCAGCGAATGCTCCGCGCCATTCTGCTTCATCCAGACCGCCAGTTCGGATCCAACGAACTCGTTACGATCGCCGGGCCGGGCAACGGCGCAGGCAAACGGGTACTGGACGGGTTCGAGAGGTCTGGGCTTGTGACCAGAATAGCGAGAGGCAATCGGCGCCTCTACCGCGCGAACACGGAGCACCCCATCTATCCGGAGCTGCGGGCTATCTGCCGCAAGACTTTCGGGATCGGCGATACGGTCGCTTCGGAACTTGCCCCGTTCGCTGATCGCATCATCCTTGCCTTCGTGTTTGGCTCGGTGGCTCGGGGTACCGAGAGGGCCGATAGCGATCTTGATCTCATGGTCGTCGGAACGGTGGATATCTCGGAAATGGGCTCAGCGATCCAGAAGGTCAGCGATGCGGTCGGAAGAACTGTCGACCTCAATTTGCACTCGCCCGAGGAGTGGGCCTGCCTTCGGAACGACCGGGTGATCCGGTCGATCCTGATTGAAAAGCGAATTGTGGTGTCGATGACGCTACTCGGATGCTGATATGCTGCGGGTTCCCGATCTGTCATGTCGCTTGCATAGCGCGCCGTCAGCCGGTCATAGTGCCGACGGGTGATTTCTGTCCAGGCCGTCGTGAACTCCATCGATTCTTCGCAATTCCGAAGGAATCATAACATCTTGAAATTACCACCTCTTTTCGAGGCAGCGTTTAATGTAGCCTCGGAAATAGATCGGAGCCGGATTGAATCTTAATGCCACTTTTTCCGATAGGCGCATGTGAAGTGCTGGTCGGAATTCTCGTTGTAAGCCTCCATTCTTGGCTGGCTGGATAGTGATGAGATTCGAGAGCTCGTCTGAGCCGCCCATCGATCTAGGAAGGAGATGATGCACGTCTGCATCGCGCGACTTCACCTTCGCCGAGCACGAAACGCATTTGTATTTATCTCGTGCCAGAACAAGGCGACGGGTGTCTTCCCAATTTCCCACGGAACGCGGCTCTTCATCGGTTGTCTTTCCAACAGTTTGGAGGAAAGTCGCTGAGAAAGCGTAACCGCACGAGGACGAAATGAGATCAGTTCTGGGGATCGACGCAGCTTGGACCGAACGCGAGCCGAGCGGCATCGCACTGATCGCCGACAATGGCTCTGGCTGGCGATTGATCGATGTCGCGGCCTCATACGAAGCCTTCACGAGGCCCGTACCCGACGCAGGTCCGATCCTCCGACATCGAGGATCTGTCCCGGATGCGGCTGCAATCATCGAGGCTGCCAACGCCACGGCCGGCTCCCCGGTCGACATCGTTGCCGTGGACATGCCGTTGGCGATGACACCCATCGTCGGCCGCAGGGTGTCCGACAACTTGATCTCGGCAGCGTACGGATCAAGGCACGCGAGCACGCACACCCCGAGCGTGACGCGTCCGGGGAAACTCAGCGACGATCTTCGGACCAAATTCGAGGACGCCGGATATCATCTGGCGGTATCCAATCCTGTCGGGCGCGCGTTGCTCGAGATCTACCCGCATCCGGCGCTCATCGAGCTGGCGGCAGCAGAGCGTAGACTGCCATACAAGGCTTCGAAAATCAGCAAGTATTGGCCAAAAGCACCTCCGGGAGCACGCAAGGCGAACCTGCTGGAGGCGTGGCGCCAGATCGTATCGCTGCTGGAAACACAGATCATAGGCGTCGTCGCAGCGTTACCTCTGCCACCTGTCACGGCTCGGGGATATGAGATGAAGGCGTTCGAGGATTCACTCGATGCCGTGGTTTGTGCGTGGGTCGGCGCCTGTGTGCTCGATGGCCGGGCGAGGGCATTTGGAGATGAGGTGTCCGCCATATGGGTGCCGAACGGGATCTCATCGGGTATTAGGTGACGAATTTGACAATCGACCTTTGATCCGATGAAGCGTTTGGGAGTTCTCGTCCGGGGTCTTGTGACCTACGAAAGCCTATTTCCTTGCAGTTGTCGCAGCAAACATAGACGGCCATGTTTATCGCATGCATGAGGAGTGATTATGGACGCGCGAGAACTCGGCGAGTTCAAAAAGAACATCGATTTCATGGAAATCATGTTTCGGATGTCGTGCGCTTCGGTGCGCCTGGCGTTCGGAGCGGGGTTGGAGCAGCTTCCATTCCCCTACGAAGGCGAAAAAATCGATCCAGACATCGAGGAGGGTCGCAACAGGTTAAGGGCCGCGATTACCTCTCAGATCGCCGAATTCGAGAATCTTCTTGCGCTGGTAGGAGAGTAAGTCCGGCAATTTACAGCTCACCTGGATCGACCATGCTGACTTAGTGCCTTCTACGGGCGTCGCGTGGATCCTAGACATCAAGGAGAACGTGCTGGAGCTGCGACTTCAAGTTTCGCTGCCCGAAACGACTCTTGCCACGGCTGCGGCCAGGGCGAGGTAACGCGCCAAGTGCATCGGCTGGCTGGTGGGCAGGGCGAGTGGCCAATCACGTACTTCTGTAGCATGTACGAGATTTCGCTCAGGCATGATTGCTCGCCGATGTTCCCCGCTTTACGCTCGCGCCACGCGCCGGATTCGGCAGACAAGGGCTGGAGCTTCTTTTGAAGGGCATCTTCGATACCAAGCGGGATTCCGGTTACAAGGACGAAATCGCATTCCGATATCATTTTCCAAAGCAATACCGCGTTACCGCTGAGAGATTGGTCGGCGATTGGATCATCTATCGGGAGCCCCAGCGGAACGGTGGTCGCAGGGCGTATGTAGCGACAGCGAAAGTCGTGGCTATCGAGGATGATCCCGAAAAATCCGGTCACGCATATGCCGTCATGACCGAATACCAGGAATTCGATGAACCTGTTCCCTTCGTTCGCGACGGCCGCTACTGGGAGTCGTCCCTGTCTTCGGTCTTAGATCCCAGTCGAGTTGGTGCCTCTCTCCAGGGAAAATCGATCAGGGCGATTCCCGACAGCGACTTCGCGGCCATTGCGCGCGCGGGCCTTGCCGAGACCTTGGCGGCCGACAATGCGATCCGGCTGGAACTCGATCCGAGGCACATCGACGATCGCACACAAGAGTTGCTCGATCTCCCGCCCGTTGAGCAGGAACGCCGCATCGAGCAGATCCTGCTGAACCGCAAGATCCGGGAAGCCAGCTTTCGGCGGAAAGTGTGCGATGCCTATGATAGTCGTTGCGCGATTACGGGACTACGGATCGTCAACGGCGGCGGCAAGTCCGAAGCCCAGGCTGCTCATATTTGGTCGGTTGCCGACGGCGGGCCGGATGTTATCCAGAACGGGCTCGCACTCTCTGCCACAGTTCACTGGCTCTTCGATAGGCATCTGATCTCGCTGACCGACGACTATCGGATCCTTGTGTCGCACAACAAGGTGCCTTCGGAGCTGCGGACGCTTTTCGCGAAGCAGATGGATCGGATCCATTTGCCAGAGGATGCAAGGCTGTGGCCCCATCCGGCGTATGTGGCCCGGCACCGGGAGAGGTTCAGTTCAGTGTGACGGTATCGTGCTGTCGCTATCGAAAAGGCGAAATCGCGGGATCGCGGTCGCCGAACTCAAACTCGATCCAGTCGTCGTTTTCGTCGTCGCTTCCACGGATGACCGAAATACTGCTCGGCATCCGCCCCTTCGAAAGCGCCCGGAGAAATCCCCTCGTGACCTCGCTTTTCGGGCCATTGGATTCGCCACCGGGTGCAAGATTCAGGGCGACGCCATCATCGAAGACTCGCAGACCTGCCAGTACTTCCAATAGCTCCCGAGAGCTTAAGCGGATCTTCTTGTCGCCCACAGTTTTATATTCTCCGTGATTTCCTAGATCGTACCCGCGCTCGGCGGCCCGCCTTGCGCCGTTAACCGCCGAGTTGACAGGTTTCGGAAAGCCCTCGACCATCCGAGCGAAAAGGGAGGCAAAGTCCGCCCTACGGGCGTCGCCCTCTCGCATCACCAGAATCGGGTTGACATACGTCATGGAATACGAAGGCGACGTGATGGTCATGCCCTCACGAACTGCCAGCAACAGGACGAAGTCGATCGACGAATACTGCCGGAGCAGTTCCATTGCGATCTGCCTCGGGGAATAGGCTCCCAGCCCCACCCGATCATTGCCCAGCGCGGCATTGTCGCCATCGGCGACGATGATGCCCTTGACACCCGCTGCGTGCCTTAACTGTCCTGACGCTTTGGCCTTCACCGCATTGTATAAGGGGTTGCTTGTCAGCTCAGTCGGTGCGTCATAAGCCGCGTAGCCGCCAGAACTGAATTCCGATCCAGCGGGATCGATCGTGATCTCGATGCCAACACGATCGTCATCAATCAGAACCCTGATCGGTGAAGCCCCAGCATCCATCTGCTCCCTTATCTGCGGACGAATTTCGTTTTGCACGAAATCGTGTAGCTCCTTTCGCGGAGGCAACCTTAGTGTCATCTGGGTGTTCCGGTTCGCGCTGACGCGAATGTCGAGACCTCCCGGAGGAAGACGGAGCTTCGATTTCACTGCTTGAACGAGCCGGAAAAGCTCCTCAAAAGGATTCCGCTCGTCCAAACCATCGTCGGACACACAGGTCACATCCGCGGTGAAGCGGATGGCGGCGTTCTCAAACAAGATGTCCGGCTTCGATCCAGAGGAGAGGGGCTTCTCGTGTTCCAGCTTACCCAGTTTCGCTAGGGCATAGACTCATAACGATCTGATCCATATGCGTGTTGCAACGAGTTTGACGGCGGCGAGGAAGTTGCGGGGATCTTTGTCGTAGCGCGTTGCGATGCCTCTGAACTGTTTGAGTTTATTGAAGAAGCGCTCAACCAGATTGCGCTGCCGATAAACCCAGGAGCTGAAAGGGAAAGTTTCCTTTCGATTCTGCTTCGCCGGGATGTTTGCCCAAGCGCGTTTTTCTTTGGCGAGTGCTCGAAGGGCATTGGTATCATAAGCTCTGTCGGCCAGAAGGATTGCGCCCTTGTGCATGTCCTTCAACAGAGGTTCGGCCATTTGGCTGTCGTGAGCCTGCCCGGCCGTCAGGTCGAGACTAATCGGTCTGCCGTCGGCATCGACGACGGCGTGGATCTTTGTGGTCAAGCCGCCACGGGAACGTCCCATGCAGCCATCGTCTTGATCCCCCTTTTTCCCGTGGCCGCATGCTGGTGAACACGGACACAGGAGCTGTCGATCATCACGATATCGCCGTCAAAGGCCTTTGCGACTTCGCGTAGAACATGGTCCCAAACGCCCGCCTTTCTCCATCGGACGAAACGGTTATAGCACGTGGTATAAGGCCCATATCGCTCTGGCACATCCGCCCAAGGCGAGCCGGTGCGGAACCGCCACACGATGCCGTTGATCACCCGACGGTCATCAACACGCGGCACACCCCGGCTCTTGGTCGGCAGCAGTGGTTGAATGATCGCCCACTCGAAATCTGTCAGGTCGAAACGACGTCGGGTCATGCGAGGCCTCCAAATCAAAGCCCCATTGAATCAAAAACATGCCCCTCCCGAAACCCCGTTTATGAGTTTGCGGCCTAATGCACTGAAGACGACGACCTCCCACATAGCCGCCATGCGGTCCCGTCCCGGATTGTTCAGTCGTCGGACGAGCTGTCCGATGTCCTTTTCATCCAGTAGATCGCGGATTGCGTCCAGCCTTCGTTGTATCGCGCGTCTCGCGAAGATCACCTGCCGCCCCTTGTCATTCCGTGCCATCCTCATAACAACCTGCCTCAAGGAGACAGCGGGTCCAAGTTAGAGGCGACATGTATCTGCTGCAGAATGGATTGGTCATCGTGCAAGATTTCAGAATACCCGCTTAAGAAAGTGGGCTCCATTCCTGAGTACTTTCCTGTAGTCGCTGTGAAAAAGGTCTTGTGCAAGCGAAAATTACTATCGATGCGTGCGCCGCGCACTGATACGCTTGCATCAACGCTTGAGGGAATCATGGGCCAAATTGCAATCGATCTCTATTCCGGCTGCGGCGGAATGTCTGCCGGGGCCACCGCCGCCATCCCAGATCTTGAAGTGAAATGGGCGCTGGACATTGATACCCATGCTACAAAAACCTTCGGAAACGCCCACAAGGAAGCGGTGATCGATTGCTGTGACGTCTCCCTCGTATCCGCGGCAGACGTGGTGGAGCGGGCAGGGATCGAGAAGATCGACTGGTTCTTCGCCGGACCGAC
>Ga0307513_10006144_pt1 | contig 15757 bp, 19 predicted proteins | sample 15_EM_MG_FD_202174 | JGI IMG/M metagenome (GOLD analysis project Ga0307513, IMG submission 202174) | Populus trichocarpa ectomycorrhiza microbial communities from riparian zone in the Pacific Northwest, United States - 15_EM | ecosystem: Host-associated > Plants > Roots > Unclassified | place... | reverse complement strand
CACGCCCCGCCACGCCTGCAGCGTGGGTGAGCTGACGAACTCGTCGCACGGATATGCGCGCAGGATCTCGCTGGCACGCACGCCCCACCGGTCACCAATCACGCGTCCATTCTCCGCCCCCCTCAGTAGGAGACGGTGAGTTCGCCGTCTCCTCCCGCGTCGATGGTCAGCCCGGTGAGGTCGGGCACGGTGTCGGCGTCCAGGCTGGGATAGGTGGTCAGCACGCCGAGGACCCGGCAGCCGGCGGCGCGGGCCGAGGCGACGCCGGCCGGGGCGTCCTCGACCGCCAGGCAGCGCCGCGGCGGGTGGCCGATCCGGGCCGCGGCCAGGCGGAACGGCTCGGGGTCCGGCTTGCCGGTGCGGACGTCGTCGGCGGTGACCAGGATCCGCGGCTCCGGCAGGCCGGCCGCCTGGAGGCGGGCGCGGGCGAGCCGGCGCGGGCCGCTGGTCACGAGGGCCCACCGGTCGGCCGGGAGGCCGGCGAGCAGGCCCGCGGCGCCCTTGGCGGCGACGACTTCGGACACGTCGGCCACCTCGCCGTCGATGAGCATCCGGTCGAGCTCGTCGATGCGCTGCTCGGAGAGGCCGGGTTCGATCATCCGCAGGACCTGCCGGCCGGGGATGCCCTGCAGGTGCCCGGCGAGGTCCTCGCCGTCCCGGCCCAGGATCGTGGCGACCCGGCGCCAGTTGCGGTGCACGCTGGCCGCGGAGTCGACGAGAGTCCCGTCCAGGTCGAAGAGCACGGCATCGACGGTGAAACGGGGCAACGCGGGACCTCTGTTCTGCGGGCGGTCGCGGATATGGGACAGCTCAGGTAGGCGGTGTGGGCGCGGGCTGGCGGACCCGCGCCCACACATCCGGTCAGCAGCTCGACTTGTAAGCGGCTGCCGCACCGTCGCCGTCGATGTTGTCCTTGGTGATGATGGTGAAGCCGGTCTGCACCTTCGGGGTGATCTGCCCGCCGTCGAGGGCGGCGACGGCCTCGTCGATCCCGTACTGCCCGATGATGCCGGGCTGCTGCGCGACCAGGGCCTGAATGGTGCCATCCCGCAGCGACTTCACCTGGTTGGGTCCGGCGTCGAAGCTGACGATCTTGACGGTACCGGTCTTGCGGGCCTGCCGCACGGCCGTGGCGGTGCCTTCCGCGGCGAACAGGTTGGCGGCGAAGACGCCGACGATGTCGGGGTCCTTCTGCAGCGCGGAGCCCATCAGGTTGGCGGCGGTGGCCGGGTCGTTGTGCGAGTACTGCACGTTGAGGTACGTGAACTTCGAGTCGGCCTTCACCGCGTCCGCGAAGCCCTTGATCCGCAGGTCGACGGTGGAGACGCCGGGGTCGGTCGACATCACCATGACCTTGCCGCCGTTCGGGTTGAGCTGCTTGATGGCGTCGAAGGCCGCCTTGCCGCCGCCGACGTTGTCGGAGGCGATGGCCGAGGTGGCGTAGCTGGGGTCCTCGGTGGTGGTGTCGACCAGGATCACCTTGATGCCGGCCGCCGCGGCCACCTTGAGCGGCGTCTGCATGGCGGTGACGTCGGTGGGCGCGATCAGGATGGCGTCGGGCTTGGCGGCGGTCACCGAGTCGAGGATCGGCTTCTGCAGGGTCGGGTCGAACTTCTGCGGGCCCTGGGTCTTGACGGTGACGCCGAGCTTCGCGGCCTCGGCCTCGGCGCCGCACTGCATGGTGATGTAGAACTGGTCGCCGGCGACGCCCTGGATGAACTGGATGTTGTAGGCCTTCTTCGCCTTGCCGGGCGCGACGACCGAGGTCGAGGCGGGCGCGTTCGGGTCCGCGGCGGCCGAATTGGTGGTGGGGGTTTCGGCGGGCTTGGAGCTGGTGCAGCCCGAGATGATCGCGAGGAGTGCGACGCCGGTGGTGGCGACCGCAAGCGTGGGACGCTTCATGGCGGTGTCCTTCACTTATTGATCTTGAATAGGGCGAGGAACGGGTTGCCTGACTTCGCGCCGCGCAGGGCGGCGGCACGGCGGGACTGGTCGACGAAGACGGCGGCGACCAGGACGGATCCGACGGCGACGCCCTGCCAGAAGGACTCGACGCCGATGATGACGAAGCCGGCCTGCAACACGGCCGGGATGAACAGGCCGACGACGGTGCCGAAGATCGAGCCTTCGCCGCCGAAGATCGACGTGCCGCCGATGACGACCGCGGCGATGACGTTGAGGTTGGTCAGCGACTGCCCGGCGATCGTGGTGGTGCCGAACTGCGCGAGGGCGAGCACGGCGCCGAGCCCCGCCGTGGCGCCGGAGAGTCCGTAGACGAGGATCAGGTGCCGGTCGACGTTGATGCCGACGCGGCGCGCGCCGAGTTCGTTCGAGCCGACGGCGTACGTGTAACGACCGAACCGGGTCTTGTGCAGCACGACCGCGCCGATGATCACGACGATCAGGGCGACGAACGGCAGTGCCGGGATGCCGGCGATCTTGATGTACGTGTTGAAGTCGGTGAGCGCCTCGGGCACCGAGCGGATGTCGATGCCGTTGGTCAGCACCTGGGCCAGCCCGAGCGCGACCGACAACGATCCGAGGGTGACGATCAGCGCGGGGATCTTGGCCTTGGCGACCAGGAACCCGTTGAGCAGACCCCAGAGAATGCCGGTGACCAGCGCCGCCAGAATGCCGAGCCCGGCCACGCCCCAGCCGTCGCCGCCGACGGCTTCCATGACCTTGGCGGCGACCACCGAGCTGAAGACGAGCACGGAGCCGATGGACAGGTCGATGCCGGAGGTGATGATGACGAAGGTCATCCCGACCCCGAGCACGGCCCACACTGCGATGTTCTGCGAGATGAGGGAGAAGTTGCTGGTAGACAGGAACTTGCCGCCGGCCGCCAGGGAGAAGAGCACGACGATGACGACCAGGACGCCAAGGATCCAGACCGACTGCAAACTTCCCAGGCGCTTCAGGTACGACTCCTTGGCCGGCTCGTCGGCCACGCCGTGCTGCTCGGGGGCCTCGCCGGGCGGCGTGATGACACTCATGCTGTGCCCCGCTCTCCATTGCCGTTGCCGTTGCTGAAATCCAGGGCGCCGGTCATCGCGCCGACGAGTTGCTCGACGGTGGTGCCCTCGGCCGGGAAGGTGGCCACCCGGGTGCCGAGCCGCATCACCTGGACCCGGTCCGCGACCTCGAGCACGTGCGGCATGGAGTGCGAGATCAGCACGACGGCGATGCCCTTGTCCCGGACCCGCTTGATGGTGTCCAGCACGTTCTTGGTCTGGATCACACCGAGCGCCGCGGTGGGCTCGTCCAGGAAGACGATCTTGTTGGCCCAGGTGATCGCGCGCACGATGGCGATCTGCTGGCGCTGGCCGCCGGACATCGCCCCCACCTGGGCGGTGAACGACCGTACGGTGCCGCCGAGGTCGCGGAAGCCGGCCTCGGCCTTGGCCCGCATCTTCCTCTCGTCCATGAAGCCGAGGAACCCGAGCACGCCTTTGCGGGGGATCTCCCGCCCGAGGAACATGTTCTGCACCGGGTTGAGGTGCGGGGCCAGGGCGAGGTCCTGATAGACGACCTCCATGCCCATCTCGGAGGCCTGGTGCGGGCTGGTGATGGTGACCGGCCGGCCCTCGAAGAACAGCTCGCCGGAGTCGACCGCGAGGTTGCCGGTAAGGGCTTTGACCATGGTGGACTTGCCGGCGCCGTTGTCGCCGATCAGGGCGACGACCTCTCCGGCGTCGACGTCGAAGGACGCGTCGTCGAGCGCGCGGACGTGCCCGAAGCTTCGGGATAGGCCGCGCGCCTCCAGCAGTGGTGCCATGCGCTGTCACCTTTTCGGTTGAGACTCTTCGGGCGCGGTTGCGCCCGGTCAGGGGACGATGACGACCTTGTGGACGGACGGGTCGTGCTCGAGGGCGTCGAGCGCCTTGCCGTAGTCGTCCAGCGAGAAGCGGTGGGTGATGATGCCGTCGGTCCGCGCCCGGCCGCCCCGCAGCGCGGCGATCGCCGCGGCGAACGAGGTGATCTCCGCGAACGAGCCCTTGATGGTGATCTCGCGGCGGAACACGTCGAACGGGTGGAACCGCACGACCTCGTCGGCGCGGGTCACGCCGTACACCAGGACCGTGCCGCCGTTGCGGGTCAGCGGCACGCAGATCTCGCCGATCCGGGCCGAGCCGGTCGCCTCGACCACGACGTCGTAACCGTCGCCGCCGGGTGCGGCCGCGCGCAGCTCGGCGACGTTGCTCTCGGGGTTGTCGCGGCTGATCCGCACCGTCCGGTCGATGCCCAGGCCGGCGGCGGTGTCGAGCTTGAACTGCGTCGGCGCCGCGACCGTGACCGACGAGGCGCCGCCGCTCGCGATCAGCTGCGCCAGCAGCAGGCCGGTGGGGCCCGCGCCGAAGACCAGGACGCTGGCGCCGGGCCGCAGCGCGAGGGTTTCCAGGCCGTGCATGGCGCAGGCCGCGGGCTCGGTGAACACGGCCGTGTCCTTGGGCAGCCCGTCGACGGAGAAGACCAGATTCTCCGGTACGGACACGTACTCGGCGAAGAAGCCGGGGAAGTTGCTGCCACAGCCCTTGAGGTTCGCGCACAGAATGAGCCGGCCGGACCGGCAGTAGTCGCAATGCCCGCAGTACACGTTCGGGTTGACCGTCACCTGCTCGCCGAGGCGGAACCGGCGCACCCCGGCACCGAGCCGGTCGACGACGCCGACCAGCTCGTGCCCCGGGATCAGCGGGAACACCGCGTCGAAGTCGCCCTCGTGGATGTGCAGGTCGGTGCCGCACACGCCGACCTGGTCGACCTTGATCCGCACCTCGCCGGCGCCCGCCTCGGGCGTCGGGATCTCCTTGATCGCATAGCTGCGCGCGGCGTCGTAGACGACGGCCTTCATGGCGCTTCTCCTTTGGACGAAGGGCTCGAACTGCCACCCGCAGCGGGAAACGGTGATCTTCGTAACTTGCCTGTAACGGAGACTAGAACACCAGACCAGGCCCTGTCACCGGTGACAGGGAAGAAAACTTGAGCACCGCTGTCACCGGTGACATAGGGGCGGCCGGGCGGCTAGGCTCAGGCCCGCGCATCGTCGCGGCCGAGGGGGATGAACGGATGAGCACCATGCGCCAGGTGGCGGAACGCGCCGGAGTCAGCGCCAAGTCGGTCTCCCGGGTGATGAACAACGACAAGTACGTCTCCGACGACGTCCGCCGCCGCGTGCAAGAGGCCATCGCCGAGCTCAAGTACGTGCCGAACGTCCTGGCTCGCACGTTCCGCTCCGGGCGCGACGCGGCGATCGGCGTGGCCATCCCGGACATCTCCGACCCGTTCTTCGCCACCCTGACCCGCGAGGTCGAGCAGATCGCCCGGTCCCGCGGCGTGGCGGTCTTCATCACCAGCCTCGGCCGCGACGGCACGGACGAGCAGGAACGCGTCGAGGCCCTGCTCGGCCGCCAGCTCACCGGCCTGATCACCACCCCGGTCGCGGCGGACCAGTCATACCTGCGGCCGTGGCAGGACCGTACGGCGATCGTCTTCATCGACCGCTCGCCCAGGAAGATCACCGCGGACAGCGTGCTGGAGGACGACCGGGGCGGCGCGTACGAGGCCACCCGCCACCTGATCGAACACGGACACCGCCGGATCGTCTTCCTCGGCGACTCGATAGCCATCGCGACCACGGCCCGCCGGCTGGAGGGCTACCGGACGGCGCTCGCCGACGCGGAAATCGCCCTGGACCGCACGCTGCTGGTGCTGGGCCCGAGCTGGGAGACGGGCGCCGGCAAGGCGGTGGTCGAACTGCTGGCGGGGCCACAGCCGCCGACCGCGCTGTTCTCCTCCAACGCCTGGTCCACGATCGGCCTCATCCCGACCCTGCAGGCGGCCGGCCGCAGCGACCTCCCACTGATCAGCTTCGGCGACTTCCCGCTCGCGACGGCGATGCAGCCACCGCCGACCGTCATCGACCAGGACCCGACCGCGGTCGGCCGGGTCGCCGCCACCCGGCTCTTCGAGCGGCTCGACCACCCCAACCGGCGCCTCAAACGCAAGATCGTGCTGCCGGTCCCCCTGATCACCCGAGCATCCTGCTGCCCGCCGCCCAACCTGACCGCCGCCGGTTGATCGCGCCGCCGATCCCCCCGATCACCCGAGCACCATGCCGCCCGCCCCGAGGCCGAGGGGGCTCGGGGTCAGCCCGGGGCGAGGAGGCAGAACTCGTTGCCTTCCGGGTCGGCGAGGACCGTCCACGGGACATCGCTCTGACCTAGGTCGACGGCGGTGGCGCCGAGAGTCAGCAGCCTGGCCGCCTCGGCCTCCGGGTCGTCACCCGGGTATGGGCGGATGTCGAGGTGGACGCGGTTCCACACGGTCTTCACGTCGGGTGTACGGAGGAACTGCAGGTATGGGCCGACACCCTTGGCGGAGCGAAGTACCGCGTTGTGATCGGTCACCTTGTGCAGGGTCCAGTCCATGGCCTCGCCCCAGAAGCGGGCCATGGTTCGCGGATCCACGCAGTCGACCACCACCGTGGCGATAGGTCCGGTGTCCTGGATCGGGTCATGCCAGTCCAGCACGCAGAACTCGTTGCCCTCCGGGTCGGCCATCACCGTCCATGGCACGTCGCCCTGGCCCACGTCGGCGAGTGTCGCGCCGAGACCCTTCAGGCGCGCGACCAGCTCCGCCTGATGGGCCGCCGAGTTGGTGGCGAGGTCGACGTGCACGCGGTTCTTCACCGTCTTGGGTTCCGCGGAGACGACAAGGTCCAGGCAGACGGCGACGGGGTCGGGGTAGACGAAGCCCGCGGGTTCGAGGTTGGTCACGCCGGGTCCCTCGCTGGAGACACTCCAGCCGAGCGCCTCCGCCCAGAAACCGCCCAGCGCGGAGTCGTCCCGAGCCTTCATGTTGACCTGAACAAGCCGCGTTGCCATGCCGACGATGCTAGCGACAGTTTCGACGCGGATTTTCCGCCCCCGCACCGCCACCCGGTCCAGGCAGTTGCCCGGCGTCGGGCTCAGCCAGTTCGCCGGCCCCGGATGGGTGCGGCCATCCGCCTGTTCCGGACCCGCGGGCAGCTGCCGGCCGACCGGCGTTTACCGCTTGCCCACGCCGGACCACGGCCGGGCATAGGTCGCCGCGACGGCAGTCAGTTCCTCGAGCCGTGGGCGGGCGACCGTGCTGAGGAACTCCTCGCGGTCGGCGCCGTCCAGGGCCACCGCCTCGCGCCAGACGGACCGGCCAGCGATGAAGCCGGAGGCGCCGCCGTCGTCGAAGGCAGTCCGCATGACCTGGCTGAACTCGGCGAACGGCACGCCCGCCGACAGCACGGCCCACGGCCGGTCGAGGATCGAGGCGAGCCGGCGGCACGCGCTCGGCGAGCCCGGATATTCCAGCTTGAGCAGATCGATGTCGAGGTCGTTGAGGGCGCGTGCGGCTTCGATGATCGCGTCCTCGCGGGCCGCGCCCTGCAACTCCTCCCCCGGGAGTGTGTAGATGAGATTCTCGATGACCACGGGCACGCCGGTGGCGCGGCAGTCGTCGATGATCTCCTGGCAGACTGCCAGGGCCTCGGCGACCAGGTCCGGTTCGCCGGCGGCCGGCGCCGGGCGGTCGGCGCGCAGTTGCAGGTAGAACTTCAGCGCGTCGCCGCCCTGGTCGAGCACCCATTGGGCGTTCAGCGCCGGATCGCGGTGCGTGCGCGGCTCACCGTTGTAGGTGCGGCGTTCCGCGGGCTCGGCCGCGACGAGCAACCCGCAGCTGGCGGCCAGCGCGCCCGCTTCGGTGATCGCGGGAACGCCGTAGGTGGGGTCGGACAGCAGCCCGCTGGCCAGCGGGGTCAGTGCCCGGGCGACGTCCGCCTTGGCGGCGCGCAGTTCCTGGTCGGTGCCCTCGCGGCCGACGGCGGTGAACATCCGCCGCAGTGTGTTGCGCTGGTCCATCGCGACGATGGCGAACGTGCCGCCGTCCGCCGCGATGCCGTCGAGGCTCCTCGTTTCGCTGGGTGTCACGTTCATCTGGTGGAAAGCTCCTCATCTGGATGGCCGGCGAGCCCGGGGGTGTGGGCACGCTGGAGGAAGTCGCTCGCGGCGGGACCGTCCCGCAGAAGCGAGCTCTCCGCGAGTAGCGCGGCGCCTACCGCTCCCGGCTCCTCCTCGGTGGAAAAGCCGAGCCGTTCGATCGTCTCGGTCTTGGCGGCGCGGACGCTGCGCATGCGGGTCCAGCCGCCGGCCGCGAGCGCCGCGCGATGCGGCCCGACGACGGGTTCGATGTCGTCGAGCAGTCTTCGGGTGAGCCGGGCCGTGTGCCGGGTCGCGGCGGCCCAGATGGCCGCCGGCGTGGCGCCGTCCTGGACCCGGATCACGACGTCGGAATCCGTGCGGCCGTCGCCCGTGACGGACAGGCCGGCCGGCAACGCCGACACCTCGCAACTGGCCGCGTCGAGGGCGGCCCGGGCCTGCGGGCTGTCCGCGCCGAGCGCGGTGAGCACCCGCCGCAGCAGCAGGCCACCGCTGACCCCGGCGAGCAGGAAGGTGGCGCCCGGGATGACGTGCCGCCCGGCCGACCACCGCGCGGCGACGACGCGCCGGCGCTGCGACTCGTCGAGCATCCCGGGGACGGTCCGGGCGATCACGTCCGCCGTGCCGCTGGAGTTGAACAGGTCGTCCGCCCCGATCGCCCCGACACCGAGGGCGGCCACCGGATGGTCATGACCGGCGACGCTGAGCACCGCGCCGGCCGCGCACGCCGGGACACTCTCGTGCCTGAGAAAACCGACAGGCCGTCCCGCGTACGCCTGATCGGGCAGAAACGAGTCACTCAGGCCCGCGATGGCGAGCGCGTCGGCCCACGGCTGCCCGGTGCCCTGGTCGATCAGTCCGGTCCGGGAGGCCAGCGAGGGCTCGCGGCACAGCTCGCCGCCGAGCCCGTGCACCACCCACTCGGGCACACTCAGCCACTTCGAGCCCGGCGCGATCTGCCGTTCGCTCCGCAGCCAGAGAAGCTTGGCGACGGTCGCCTGGAACGACCAGGGCAACCCGGTGACCGCGGCGAACCGCTCGACGAAGGCGGGATGCTCATTTCGTACGCGAAGAACGTGCTCTTCACCGCGCCGGTCGAACCAGGCGATCGCCGCGACGGCGGGCCGGCCGGCCGGGTCGAGCAGAACGCCGCTCTCGGCAATCCCACCGACGGAAACCGCGCGAACCGAGACGCCGCCCCAAGCCGACTCCGCCGCCCGGACAGCCAGGCCGATCAGATCCACGGCCAGCCGCAGGAACGCGGACGCCTCGAGTTCGGTGCGGGCGCCGGGCTCGGTGCGCCAGCGGGTGGGCTGCTGCACAACCAGCGCGGCCGGCGAGTCAAGCCGGCGGATCAGCGCCTTCGAAGCGGTGGTGCCAATATCAAGCCCAATCACAGCATCGAACGTCGCGCTCATGGCCACACCTCCCCCGAACCGCACTCGACAATCCCCGCAGGCAGCCGAACGCCCTCGATCCCAGCGCGAAACCGGCAAGCCCAAACATCACGGTCATGACCGGATCTCCCCCGAACCGCACTCGACGATCCCGCGCGAAGGCCAAAGTCGACCCCCGGAACGTGATCGGTGAGCCTCGCGATCAGACGGTCGGCCGCCGCTAGTCCGAGCCGCGTCCCGGAGTGGTCGATGACGATGATCGCGAACGTCGCGGTCACAGCCGGATCTCCCCTGAGCCACGCTCAGCAATCGACATGCAAAGGTCAAAGTCGACCCCCAGCACGGGACCGGCAAGCCCGAACGTCGAGGTCATGACCGGATCTCCTGAGCCGCGTTCGATGATTGCCGCGGGGAGGCGGATGTGCTCCACCGCCAGCGCGGGATCGGCGAGCCTTGCGATCAGCCGGTCGGCCGCGGCCACACCGGGACGCGCCCCGGAGTGGTCGACGACCGTTATCGCAAGCGTCGCGGTCATGGCAGCATCTCCCCCGCGCCACGCTCGACGATCGCTGCAGGCAGGCGGATGTGCGAGACCTCCAGCGCGGGATCGGCCAGTCCGAACGTCGCGTTCACGGGCGGATCTCGCCTGAGCCGCGTTCGATGATCGCCGCGGGGAGGCGGATGTGCTCCACCGTCAGTGTGGGATCGGCGAGCCTTGCGATCAGGCGGTCGGCCGCGGCCACGCCGAGACGCGCCCCGGAGTGGTCGACGACGGTTATCGCGGGTGTGAGCGCGTCGGCCATGGCGAAATCGCCGATTCCGACGAATGCGATGTCGGTGCGGGCGCGGGCGTGCAGCACCGGGACGATGCCGAGCGACGCGCGCGTCGTGGCGCTGAACACGGCCGTGAACACGGCCGCATCAGCCGAGTCGAGCAGCTGGCCGATCGCTTCCGCGGCCTCTCGGCTGCTCGAGCTGTTGGAGCGCACCAGGTTTTCGACGACGGGCAGGCCGTGCCGGGTCAGCGCCTGCCGGTATCCCTCGAGCCGGGCCGATGACGTGGGGATGGCCGAGGTGTCCCCGACGTACGCGATGCGCTGGTGGCCGTGCCGGATCAGATGGGTGACCGCGTCGTCGGCGGCTTGCCGGTCATCGATGTCGATCACGTCGGCACTCACCCCGGCGGCGGCTCGGTCGATCAGCACCAGGGGCGTGCGGTCGGGCCGCAGCCAGGAGTGGTCGCCGCCGGTCGGGGCCAGCAGCAGGCCGGCCACCCGGCGGTGCAGCATGCGCTCGACGACCTGCTGGGCGCGGAGATCGTCGCGATGGGTGCTGGCCACCAGGACCGGGCGGCCGTGGCGGGCCATGGCGGTCTCGACGCTGTCGATCACGTCGGAGAAGAACGGGTCGGCGATCGACTCGACGACGAAGCCGATCGAGACGTCGGTGCCGGAGCGCAACGAGCGCGCGACCGCGTCGGGCTGGAAGTTCAGCGAGCGCATGGTCGCCAGGACCCGGCTGCGGGTGTCGGCCGCCACCCGATGGTCGTCGTTCAGCACGCGAGAGGCAGTCCGCAAGCTCACGCCGGCCGCGTCCGCGACGTCGATGAGGCGGGTCATGACTGAGCCTCCTTTGTCATGCCCTTCTGGCCCTCGCCTGCCATGTCGTTGCTCGGCGCGGCCGTGTGCCGCTCGGTGCAGGCAGTCATGACTGAGCCTCCTTTGTCATGCCCTTCTGGCCCTCGCCTGCCATGTCGTTGCTCGGCTCGGCCATGTGCCGCTCGGTGCAGGCGGTCATGAGGACACCCGCGCCGATGGTCACGCAGGTCGACAAGCCAGCGGTATCGAGATAGGTGATTGCCATCGATGGCATGGCCGAAGTATTTCACGGTGTGCCATCGATGGCAAGGCCACGACAGGCCACCTCGGCGAGCACGAGCTCGACCAGATCGGCGACCGGGCGGGTGGCGTCCAGGGCCAGGTGCGGCACCGCGGGCGGGTCACGATCGACGGCGGCGAGGAAGGCGGCCGGGTTCCGCACCTTGTCCGAGTCGCGCTCGGCGGCACGTAGCTTCAGCCGTTTGACGAGTTGGTCCGGCGGGAGGTGCAGCCAGCCGAGCACGAGGTCGCCGGCCTGGGCCGGGAGCCGGTCGACGACCGTGGCCCAGCCGGCCGCCGAACGCTCGGCGGTGAACGGCGCGATCAGCACGACCGGGCGGCCGGCCCGCAGGTTCTCCTCGGCCAGCGCGAACAGGGTTTCGTAGCGGGGGCCGCGGGTCAGCCGGGCGATCCGGGGATCGCCGAGGTCGGCCACGCCGATCAGGCCGGAGACGACGGCGGTGAGCGGGCCGGTCGCCACGTCGATATCGAGCAGGGCGGCGCCCAGCCGCGGGGCCAGGGCGGCGGCCAGCGTCGACTTGCCGGTCGCCGGAGCACCGCTGAGCAGGATGGCGCCGGGGCGTTTCGTGGTCATCGCGTCGGTCCTCTCGTCCCGCCCCGACCTTATGTCACCGGTGTCAACTCCACGCGTCAGGATGCGCCGGGTCCCGACGCCCCGCTCCCCTGGAGCCGCCTTGCCCGGCGATCACCGCCCCTCCGTCGCCGTATTCGCCGCCATCACCGGCAACGCGCTCACCCAACTGGGCGTGCCGTGGTTCGTGCTGCCGAGCACCGGGAGCGCGGCCAAGGCCGGCATCGTCGCCTGCTGCACGCTGCTGCCCTTGGTGCTGCCCGCGATCGCCGGAGGCCCGGTCATCGACCGGAACGGGCGGCCCCGGACCGGTATCGCGTCGGATCTCGTCTGCGGCGCGGCCGTGGCCGCTGTCCCGTTGCTGCAGTTCGGCAGGGTGCTGCAGTTCTGGATGCTGGGTGCGCTGATGGCTGTCACCGGGTTGTTCCGCGCGCCCGGCGAGACCGCCCGCGGCGTGCTGCTGCCCGCGCTCGCCGGCCGCACCGCGATGCCGCACCTGAGCGTGACAACCGCCTCGGCTCTGACCGTCGGGCCGCTCGGCGATCTCGCCGCCGGCTTCCTGGTCGACTCGGCCGGCCTGTTCACCACGATGCTTGCGGTCGGCGGCGGGTATCTCCTCGCCACCCTGTGCCCGGTGATCTTCCCAGCCCGGCGGCAGATGGACGCGCCCGGCGCGTCGAGTAGGCTCAGGGTCGGCGTCCGTCCGCGCCCAACCTCCGGCGACCCGCCCCGGCCGGGTCACCCCAGGAGGCAAAGGGAGGTCCACCTCCCGGCCGGAGCTTCGTTGTCGATCGTGCGCCCGCCGTGCCGGTCGCTGGGGGATCCGCGGACGGGCCGCGGAGATGACGATGACCAGACAGGCTGACTTCAAGCGGCGCGTACGCGCCCGGATGGCCAAGACGGGCGAGTCGTATGCGACCGCCCGCAACCAGATCGCCGCCGAACGGACCGACCCGGCGGCCGCCGTCCGCGCCGACGGCTGGATGACCGCGGCGTTGCATGTGAGCAACGGCGACGCCACGGATCTGCCCGGGACCGGCCTCGCCGAGCGCGTCCTGTACTGGCGCGATGTGCTGCACGAGGGACCGGTGCCCGAGCTGGGGGCCGAGGAGCTTCGCCGGCTCAGAGCCGGCTTCCTCTTTCAGGCGGGCTGCGACGACCGGGCCGAGGCCGGTGACATGTTCGCCGGGCGGGACCGCGTGCTGGCGGCCAATCGCGACGGTGAGTACGTGCTGTGGTTCGAGGCGGATCTGTACGACCAGCTCCAGATCATCCAGATCCTCGACCGGCTCGCCGGCCTTGCAGTGCCCGCGGAGCGCATCACGTTGATCTGCATCGGCGAGCACGCTGGCATCGCCCGGTTCGGTGGCCTCGGCCAACTTACGGCCGCGCAGTTGCGCGAGCTGCCGGAGACGAACGTGTGCACCCGGCTGACCCCCGGCGCGCTGCAGCTCGCCACCCGGGCCTGGGCCGCCTTCCGGGCGCCGGCTCCGGACGGGCTGCGCGCCATCGCCGAGGCCCGCTCCACCGAGCTGCGGTTTCTGGGCGAGGCGTTCGACCGGCTCAGCCGGGAGTATCCGGCCACCCGCGACGGGCTGTCGCTGACCGAACGGCGGATCCTGGCCGCCGTCGCCGATGGCGCGCCCGATGCCGAGACGGCGTTCGGTCGCGCCGCGGCCCGGGAGACACGTCCGTATCTCGGCGACACCTGGAGTTTCGCGATGATGGACCGGATGGCGCGCGCACCGGTCCGGCTGCTCGATGCCGAGCCGGCGGACCGTCCGGTCGACCGCGGCACCGGCCTGCGCCTGACCGACGCCGGCGCGCGGGTGCTCGCCGGCGTGGCGGACCACGTGCGGCTCAACGGCCTCGACCGGTGGATCGGCGGAGTGCACCTGCGGGGGCATGAGGTGCCCTGGCGCTGGGACGACGGCTCCGAAACAATCGTCCACGCAAAGGCATAGATACGGCTCAACGGCCGAGGCCGGTGAACCGGCGGGATCCGGGCACGAGGTGCCCTGACGCTGCGACGACGGCTCCGAAACGATCATCCACGCAAAGGTGTAGGTACGGTTCGATGGTCTGTGACGTATCGACGACGACGGGCTATGACCGTGGCCGGCACCTGCGGGCGCGGGACATCGACGCGTGGATGGTCGCGGCGCGTCGTTATCTGCCCGGGGCCAGCGGCCGGGCTCTCGACCTCGGTTCCGGCACCAGCGACGCGAACCTCGGCCCCGGCGACAACCGCTTCCCGCCGATCACATGCCGCAGGAACACCTGCCGGATCGCCGCACGGGCCGGCCCCGGATCCGGCACCGGCAGGTTCACCGCCGCCTTGTCCGAAGCGACCGGCGCGAAGGTGTGGGTGCGGTTCGATGGTCTATGACGTTTCGATGGCGACGGGCTATGACCGTGGCCGGCGCCTGCGGGCGCAGGACATCGACGCGTGGATGGCTGCGGCGCGTCGTTATCTGCCCGGTCCCGGCGGCCGGGTTCTCGACCTGGGCTCCGGCACCGGCAGGTTCACCGTCGCCTTGGCCGAAGCGACCGGCGCGACGGTGGTCGCTTGCGAGCCGTCCGCCGCGATGCGTGCCGTGTGCCGGGCGGCCTGCCCTGGGTATCCCATCGTGGGCGGGACGGCGCAGGCGACACCGTTTCGAGCCGGGGCGTTCGACGCTATCTGGGCGTCTCAGGTGGTCCATCACGTCGACGACTTGGCGGCGTTCGCGGGCAATGTGCGCCGCGTCCTGATGCCGGGCGGCCATCTGCTGCTGCGGGGCGGGTTCGGGCCGCCCGGCGAGCTGCCGCTCTATCGCTACTTTCCCGAGGCGTGGGCGCCGGGAAAGGAGAGGTCGTTGTCGCAGATCAGCGAGGTGCTCGCCGCCGCCGGCCTCCACCAGAGTCAGCATGTGCAAGTTGAGCAGGTGCTGGCCGAGAGCCCGGACGAGTTCATCGACCGGGCCCGCAGCCGATCGCTGAGCAATCTGGCGGGCCTTACCGACGCCGTCTTCCAAAGTGGCCTGCGGGCCATGGAGCAGCACGCCAGGGAGGGCGGCATGCGGGACCGCATCGTCGAACACCTGGATCTGGTGGTGTTCCACAACTGACCGAGCCGCGAGTGGGCCGGATCTCCGATGCGATCCGGCCCACGGAACGCCGGGTTATCCCTCGGCCGGGGCCAAGGCGTACGAACTGCAGCTCAACGGGGTCGAGCCTTCGTAGTTGCAGGCCTGGTACTGGATGTAGGCGCTCTCCGCCATGTCGAGGTTCAGGTCGTGGCACTCGCCGGCGCCCAGGTTGTACTGCACGTTGTGCCAGTTGACGCCGGCGGTCAGCAGGTACCAGGCGCCGGGGTGGTGCCCGTCGTCGTCCGTGTCACAGACGAACAGGTGCTCCCCGGTCGGGTTGAAGCAGGCCATCGCGCCGCCGTCCGGCGAGAAGACGGCGTGCCCGCAACTCCCGGCCGCCGTCACGGCGGCGACGGTGGCCTCCGCGGTCAACGGGGCCGCGGAGGCCATCGACGCGGGCAGGACGAAGCTGATGACGGTGGTGGCGGTCAGGGCGAACGCACCCACGATGCGGCGAACCCGCATACGAATCTCCCATCGGTTGATGACGGCATTGCGATGGAGGCCGTGCAGCAACCGACCCCCGTCGCGTCCAAACCTACCGTCCACTCCGGACTCGATCATGCCTGCCGGCCCCGGGGCAGAACCTGACTCTTGACTTGTCCGGTCAAGACGCAGACTCTGATGGGAGCGCTCCCATCGATGCATGTCCATCTTTCGAAGTCCCGTCGTTCGACCATCCACCGGGAAGGAACGACCATGCCGCGAAGGCTCAACACCCTCGCCCTGTGCCTGGCGGTCGCCGTGCTCGCCGCAGTGCCGGTGTTCGCGTCGGCCAGGCCCGCGCTCT
>Ga0307513_10006143_pt1 | contig 15758 bp, 20 predicted proteins | sample 15_EM_MG_FD_202174 | JGI IMG/M metagenome (GOLD analysis project Ga0307513, IMG submission 202174) | Populus trichocarpa ectomycorrhiza microbial communities from riparian zone in the Pacific Northwest, United States - 15_EM | ecosystem: Host-associated > Plants > Roots > Unclassified | place... | reverse complement strand
ATCGTCGATCGAGTCCTTTGAGTATCGCATTGGGAAAGGGTGCGGCCGTGTGATATGTGATGCGTATCGAGGGTTGTGCCTTGTGCCAAGAATAGATTGCGCCTTTGGTTAATGATGCGCGCGCCGCACAATAGCGCATTCGTTCTGTAGTATATTCCTCTCATTTAATGCACTCGCACATGACCCGTAAGTCCCTGGTTTCGTTCCCACACGATACGGAACCCTTACACCACTAGGTTATCTCCCCACTCCTCATCGTCTATCGCGTTGCTATAGGCCGCGCCATTTCCCGAACTTCACTGCCCTCGGAGCAAGCGATGGCCCAGATTCGGGTCAACATTTCACTTTCAAATCCTTCCTGTCAAGGAGACACTAGTACATGTTTCCCTTATCCTACCATTTCCCCCGATCACGGCCCATAAACCTTATCTGCAATGAACCGGTTATATTTTCCCTCCTAACTACGTATACATCACAGATGGTGCCCTGTATACTCGCTCGCGCAACTCGCACTCGCACATGCTCCTTATTGCTTACCTACTCCATGATCAGTTACCCAATCGATTATATCCCCGCCTAGAGTCTTTAAAGACTAGTTGTCCGTCATCCTCAGTAAAAAGGAAAGTCAGATCAGACAAAGCCATCAATATTCGTACCAAAGTCAGTCAATATTTGAAGTCTGGTCAGCCTTTGCTTGCATCAACTTGGCGTCACAAATCTTGCGGTTTGTAGTCGTATTTCAGTCAGATCTACATTAGTTATACTCCAGACATTAATTATACTCCAGTCAAACTTTCAGCTATTTGGGCTCACCTCGACTTCGAACTTGAAGCAAACTTGAAGATATTTCCGCTTTGGCGCACATTGCATCTCAAAGGGAAGAATATCCATCTAATCCGTCGTATCGATGTTGGACGAATCCACTTGAGTCGAAAAAACAAATCGTCGCCGTGTCGGATTCCGGTTTGAAAAAAAAAACAATCCATATCCATATCAACCCCCATCTGCAGCCCGTCCCACCTCTCGCTTGACCACCCTCTTTTCGCACCTCCTTTTTCTTCTTCTTCTCCCGTTTCTGCCTCCTCCTCCTCACGCACGCTAAACGACACACCCGCCTCATCCTCCTCTCTCATCATCACCGCCCCTCCATAGGACCCAACGTCAACGCCATACCCCGGACTATACCCCACACTCCCTTGCTCAAATACGATATGCTCGGTGCGTGTCCGTACGCGTGCCCAACAGCGGAAGCTCCATACACGTTGTTAGCCCGGAACGCATCACGGTTGTCGCAGAGGTGGTTATACTGAATGCCTTCCCAACACCCCCTCGAACCGGATGCTCCTGCTGCCGCTGTTCCTCCCACCACACCCTCGATATCGGCCGAATGTAACAACCCCTCCCCTCCTCGTCCACATCACCCACCTCCATCCCCTCCACATCGACTCCGATATCTGGCTCTTCTCGGCGTCGGAGACGATGAAGACCACCATGTTGAGAATCGATGTCTTCATCACCATCGATGTCCTCACTCGCACTCGCACTGCTTGTCATGCTGGTGGTATCCTTGCTGTCCGAGCGGCGGGACGAAGACGCTCCAGTTACCGAGAGCGACACCGAGGGCGGCACAGACGCTGATGCCGAAGCAGAAGCAGCCGCCAAAGGCGTTCCAATAACCGCATGGGTCGCCACCACAGGAGTTCGCACAGTCAACAACCCAGGGACAACCAGAACAGCTGCCGCACCACACCACCCACGCAGATCGCATGACCGTGCATCCTTGGTCCAGACGCAGATGCAGACGACGAAGTGGGCTGAACCGTATATGTCCTCGCACACACCTTGCTGCTGCGCCGAATACCGGCCCCCGGCCCCGCTGCATTGATCCATAACCCAACACATACGGCGCTGCTAGATGTCCCTCGCTACCCGCACCCGCACCCGCCGGATCCGGATCCCCAATCGTCGGCAACCTCCCTCAACTCAAAAACGTTGGCTACTCGCTGCTGTCCTCTGGGAGAGAAGTAAGAGATTTCCCCATGAACGAGGGGCTAGCTGCGGCTTCGACCTGTTGGTGTTTCAAGAGGGCGAACTTGGATGCTTCACGCCATTGTCGGGTGTGTTCCCATCTATGTTTGTTCAAGCAGTTCGGGTGGCGGTAGATCTGGAACAACATTTAATGTTAGGTGGTTTGTTGGAAGGGGAGGGTTCGCAAAACCAAAGGAAAAAAAATCCAAAGCCCATATATAAAGCCGAAAAAAAAAATCTAAATAGAACCAACCCACCCTATTAGTATTACTCTCACACTTATACTCCACCCCCCTTCTTCTTCATCTGTCCTCCAACAATCGGAATCGGATGCGACAACGCTCTTTCCACCTTACCCACCACGCATCTCGGTCTTCGAGTTGACCCTCTTTAACCTCCTCCATCGACCCAGCAGAACCACCCGAATCCGACAACCTCCATGAACGGGGCGAATCCACTCTCGAGATCGAGGTCGTACCACCCGGTGCCGATCGAGATATAATGGCCATATTTCCAGTTCTACTACCACCACCACCCGCGGCGGCTTTAACGAGGGAAAGCGAGGCACTCGAAGTCGGCGCCGTCCTGAGTCTGTGGACAAGATGGTCAGTATTACGATAATAACAAGAAGACAGGATAAAGATAAAAAAGAAGTGTAAATCAATTCGCAAGTAAGGAAACGGACAGAATGAATGATCGAAAATTAAAGGAATGTCAAAAAGCCAAACACTGTTGAGGGGAAAGGTGGATACAACGGCGATCAAATAGAAACACAAAGCATAAGAGTAGAACGTAAGACATTCTCGAATGGTGACGCAGGAACAAGCAAGGAAAGAACGCACAAATAAGGGAAAGGCAATCCAAAGAAAACAAAGACTGGGAACAGGAACGGAAAGCCAAGATACATGCACCAGCACACAGAGGGAAAGAAAGCAGGCAAAGCAAAGAAAGAAACAGAAACGCACATCGGACGCAGACGGCTCTCTCGCATCGCTAAGCCTCCTCTTCGTCTTCCCCATGGAACTTCCCCTGCGATAATGCATAATGCATGCCTACAGAAGACGCCCCTGCACTGGTAGAGAGAATCGGTGTCGCATTCGTAGTGGTGGTAAACATAGAACTGGCTGCGCCTAACGACTGCGCCACGCCAGAACCAGGTGTGTGCTCTGGGAGCGCCGGGAAGGGAAGGGCGCCGCCGTCAGCAGCGGCAATGCTCAGCGAGAGCAGGCTGGTAATTGCATCGGATTGCTATGATGTCGTTTTGTCAGCAAGAACGAAAATTGAAAGTAAAGTGTTATGTAATTGTTGAGGAAGGTGATGTAAATTTTATGGAAAGGTGAATGACGAAAGTGGGTGCTTTGCAGTGCTGTGCAGGTTGGTTGGATGCAAGGCGGAAATTCGGGACATGGATATAAAGCCCGCGAGGAGATCCAACGTGCACCCAAGGATACGCGTACGCAAACAAGTCGGAGTTGTAGGGATTGCAATTGCAATGCGAATGGACGAAGAACGAGGGGTGTACTGCCATAACGCAGTAGGAATCTGAGTAAAAGTGGGAGGAAAGACGTACCGTGAGATGTGGAGGAGGTGGGGCTGGCTTCTAAGGAGCGGTTGATTTACGACCCAAAGACATCGCTGGATCCTTAGGCCTTACCTCCAAACAGACCGCAATTGGGAACCATTTTTTTACTCGAGGAATGGTATTTAGAACACTTGAAGCAAGAACTATGGACGCTCGGGGCAGGCGAACCAGAGAAGGTGGCAGGTGTTTTGTCAATCGCAAGAAAGAATTATGTAACTTACTAAATGGGGCCTTGAACAAATAAAGTCAAACTTTCGTGGTCCGACTCGATCCATGGGAAATACGAGATCAACGTTACAGTCGCTTGCATATTGTTTTGCACAACGAAATGCACGACGCAACGACTGATGTGACTGACAGTCACATTCCCACCTGCCATGCCCGGAGATCCGTCTACGAGCCAGATCATATTCGGTTAAATTTGATTGACAGGTGGTCACATCAAACGCTGCGCTGCGAATTTCGTTGTGCAAAACAATATGCAAGCGACTGTAATGCAAATGTTCCACTGCCATCGAACATCTGCATCAAGAGTTACCTTCGGGGGACTAGACTCGACTGCTAGTTGACTCGTCCATCTTTGTGATGCCCCACTTCACGTTTCACTCACGGTGCTCATGATGGTAAGTCGATCTGCTTACACTGGACCGGTTGCTGAACTTGAACACTCCTCGAGCGCTCCTCTATGACCCTCTGCAGGCTTTTGAAACTTTCAGCCATTGGACGCGTAGGATCTACCTGATGACACGTTGAAAATAATCGTCGACATCAAGGATAAGTATGTTTACTACAATTTGACGGGCGGAAACTAGATTGGACTTCTTTTCATCTTTGAGAAGCCACTCGATGTTTCACGATCGGTTGATCAGCTTACACTTGGCCGGTTTAAACGGAGCGTCTTTGTTTAAGAAAGGGCCTAGTACCTAGCGCCCCCTCGGCTCCTTCCCAATACTGGTTCCCTTCCTTGCAAATGCCACTATACATTCGAGATCGAATTGTACTGGCACCACACCTCAAAGTCGAGACCTTGTCGGTTATCTTCTCAGCGGTTGCTTATGGGATCGTGATTGTTCTCTCTGGAAATTGCTTTCATCTACTCCTGAAAAAACGGGGCATCTATTCCAATCGCATGCGAATTGTTCTCCTCATCTACATTATAATCATGCTCCTCTGCAGCACCTGGACGCTAATCGAATCAATTGGTATCATTATGAGAAAATTTACCCTACCACACCACGTCGGTCTTTCGAGTTCATTCGGATTGCCTTTCATCATGTGGGGAGCAGATGGGTTCATGGTAAGGATTTTAATTCTTCTCCAAGAACAAAGATTTAGGAACAAAGATTTACAATGCACTTGCAGATATGGCGTTTCCTCGTCTTGTATCAGGAAGTCTCCAGAGGCTCCAGGGTTGTAATATTTGTCCTCCTTTCACTCATTTCATTCGCCTCTCTTGGTAAGTCAATTTCTCTTTCTACTCCCCCATGCAAACTGCTCATAAAAATCTTGAGTATCTGGTGTCGCGTTGTTAGTCAAAGACGTGAAGTTTATTTCCAAGCTTTCGTACGCCGACGAAGTGTTCATTTCACTCTCCGCTCTTGTGCATATCATACTCGCAGCCTTGATTGTTTCCCGGCTCGTTTACCATCGGAGATACGTCCGAAACACCCTTGGAGCGGAACATGGATCTCCTTTATCACTATGTGCGTCGAATCTTCAGCACTGATGGTCATTGCAAGTGGCCTGTACACCATTCTGTCTTTCGTGTCGTGGCCAGGGCAAAATTTCATGATGGACATCACCCCCCATATTTACGTAGGTGGCTTACAATTCAACTATTTGTGATGCACGGTTAATATTTTTGATACCACTAGGTTATCTCCCCGCTCCTCATCGTCTATCGCGTTGCTATAGGTCGCGTCATACCCCCAACGTTACTGCCATCGGAGCAAGTGATGGCCCAGATTCGAGTCAACATTCCGGTTTCAAATCTTCCCCGTCAAGAAGGAGAGGTGTGATATTTCCCTTCTTCCATGACTTCCCCCTACCACAGCCCATCAAAATTATCTTTAACGAACCAGTTACTTTTTCCTCCTAACTACGTATACATCATACCACCATACACGATACCCCATACTCGCTCGCGCAACTCACACATACTCCTTATTGTTTACCTACTCCATGATTGATTGCCCAGTCCATTATATCCCGGCTTGGAATATTCAAGGACCAGTTGTCCTCCGTTATATCTGAGTTCCTCTTGTGTCAGTATCACTTACTCGTCACGATGATCACCACTGCTATATTATTTTAAGCAATCCCAACCGCCATAGCTATGTCAACGTCGTCGATCCCACTATACTGTATACCCATTTTCATAACAATCAACGTTGATACCTGCTGAATGATGTCAGTAGAATATAGAAGAACAGATGAGTTGACGGCTCTCCGGTCGAGCCTCAACTGAGTCGCGAGAAAGCAACCATCAACCATCCACCACCCTCCATGAATTCCATAGATTTACCTCAATCACGCTAAGGAATCCTTGATTCGCGGCCGACAGGAGGCCCCGGTCATGGTGTACCCATCCTCTACCTTCCACCCGATATTCCAACTACTTTTGGTAAGGCTCCAGTCTGTGGGTTATTGACACCTTGAACCATTGGGAGCGGATTGGATGCGAGGGATCTCCCTGATGATGCGTCGAAAATAATCAGCAGCACAAGGATATGTATGTTTAGTACTACAATTTGAGGAGTGGGATTCTGTGGGAACTAGATTCGACTGCTTTTGCATCTTTGAGAAGCCACTCGAAGTCTCACTGATAATGATGATAAGTTGATCAGCCTGCACTGAAGAGGTTTAAATGGAGCGCTTTCACGTAAGTATGAAAGGGCACAGCGGCAAGCAACCTCTAGGCCCCTCCCCAATACTGGTTCCCTTCCTTGCAAATGCCTCTGTACATTCGAGATCGAATTGTACTACCATCATACATACCACCATACTTCAAAGTAGAGTTGTTGTCGGGTATCTTCTCAGCGATTTTCTATGGAATCGTGGTTGTTCTCTCTGGAAATTGCTTTCATCTACTCCTCAAAAAACGGGACATCTATCCCAATCGCACGCGGATTCTTCTCCTCGTCTATGTTATATTCATGCTCCTAAATAGCACCTGGAAGCAAGTCGGATCGATTTGCATACTTATGGCTAATCTTAACCCAAAATACATGACCAACCCCTTCTTTTATTGTGCATTCGGATTGCCTATCACCATGACTATGTGGGGAGCAGATGGGTTCATGGTGAGGATTCTATTTTTTCACCAGGGGCACAGATTGACGATTAAATTGCAGATATGGCGTTGTCTCGTCTTGTATCGGCAGGTTTCCAGAGGCCCCAGGGTTGTAATAATTGTCCTGCTTTCATTCCTTTCATTCGCTTCTTTTGGTAAGCCAATTTCTATTTCCTCCCCCCCATTCAAATCGCTCATAAAAATCTTGAGTCTGCGGTGTCATGGCATTAGTCGATATATTCGTGTTCGAGCCTGCATATGCCGTGCCAGTGTTTACTTCTCTCTCCGCTCTCGTAAATATCATACTCGCAGCGTTGATCATGTTTCGACTTGTTTACCATCGAAGACGTGTCCGAGATGCCCTTGGAGTGCAACATGGATCTCCCTACACCAATGTTATCACCATGTGCGTCGAATCTTCGGCACTAATGGTCATTGTTGGTGGCCTGTATACCATTCTGTGTTTCGTGCCAGTGTCGCCGGGTGGAGCAAAAATCATGTTCGACATCATCGCTCATATTTACGTAGGTGGCTTAAAACTCGATGATTTCTGATGCACGTCTAAGATTTTTGATACCACCAGGTTATCTCGCCACTCCTCATCGTATATCGCGTTGCTATAGGTCGCGCCGTACCCCCAACTTCATTGCCATCGGAGCAAGTAATGGCCCAGATTCGGGACAACATTCCACTTTCAAATCATTCCGGTCAAGAAAGAGAGGTGTGATATGTCCTTTCTTCCGCAACTTCCCCCCACCACGGCCCATAAACATTATCTGCAACGAACTAATAACCTTTCCCCCCCTAACTACATATATATCATACATGATATCCCGTACTCGCTCGCGCAACTCATACATGCTCCTTATTAGTTACCTACTCGATGATTAGTTACCCAGCGGATTATATCCTGGCCGGGAGTCTTTAAAGACTACTGAAATATCTAGTTCGACCGTAGTGGATTCTATCCAGTTGATCTCCGTCATCTCCGAGTTCTTGCGTCAGTATCACTACCCGTCACGATGATCACTACTGCTATAGTATCTTAAGCAATCTTAACTGCCATAACTATGTCAACGTCATCGACCCAATTATATTCCCATTACAGAGTGATCAACGATTAGGATGTTATGAATCAACGACCGGGTGAGTTGACGGCTCCAAGTCTCCGACCGAGTCGCGACAAAGCAACCATCAACCATCGGCCTCCCCTCAGGAGTTCCCTCAGTCCTGCCAAGAAATTTCCCATTCGCAGCTGACGAGAGGCGTTCGTCATCTACCTTCCAACTGATTTGGGCAAGGTTCCAGTGCGGCAGACTCGGAATGAGGAATTCCAACCTCTTGGGAGGTGTACATTCTCGGCCCATTGATAAAATTAAAATTTCTTCAAGGCTCCGTCTACTGGTAGAACTGAAAAGGAATATCCTGAGCGATGCAGGGCGTCGTTCCAACATTAAGTGACCAACAGAAAATTTAAATCCGTTTCAAGGCTTGATGCCGGTGAGGGCGGCTAATGGATCTGAGAAGGATTTGACGCCCGTCGACACAGCATGTGCTACTTATGTCAGCGTAACAACAATTTCACAAGATAAATCTTCCTTCATACATCATACATACACAAGTCGTACAGATAACAGAAACAACACACGGGAAATTTAAAAAAGTACTAGAATTGGGGAATTTGGTGAATTGGAATGGTGAATGCCACAAGACTATAAGAGGAACGAGAGTTGAACGTTAAACTTTAAATGGTAATATCGATTTTGATGATGAATGTCAATGGGTTATGTGGCCTTGGCTGGCTGGCTGAAGAGGTTGGTATTAAGGAGTAAGATGAAATGGGATGAAAATGAAAATGAAAATGAGAACAAGAGAGATTGGGTGATGTGTACATTCGGATTTGTATTCGTATAACGGGAAAGCAAGGATAAAAGGGTGACAGAAAATAACCAAATGAAAGAAAAAGGGCGGGGAGGTGGAAAAAACCCAAAGAAACAAAAACGAACGAAGAGTTCCATGAAAACTACGAAGTGATAAAGAAAAACCAGAGTCGAAAGACAAAGAAGTGAGTTGGGAATACCCAAAAAAAGGTGAAAAGGGAAAAGGGAAAACAAGGAAGAGAGTCCCGAGTTATGTTTGTGTGCATCGCGAAGACCGTTCGTTCGTCGACATCGCTCAAGCTGGCAGGCGGCACGAAAGCATTCACGCCCGACTCACCACCCATCCTCCTCCGCCATCGCCATTGTTAACTTGGAACGAATCACGGGGGTGGTGATCACGGAGGAGGTGCTGGATCAGACCCTCCCTCCGCACAACGCCCTCCTTCCCAACAATACCAACCTGCTGCTGCTACTGCTGCTGCTCCCCCTGCACCCTCGACATCGGCTGAACACTAACAACTCCCCTCCTCATCCGCATTAACCTCCTCCAACCTTTCCACATCTACTTCGATACCTTGTTCTTGTCGTCGACGGCGATGATGATGACTGGTCGAATCACAGTCTTCACCCTTTCCCCTTCGATGTCGATATCAATATCAGCATCCTCATTGACACTCCCACTGCTCGTCGTACTCTTGCTATCAAAGCGGCGGGACGATAAAGCCCCAGATACCGAGCGCGATACCAAGAGCGGTATAGACGCTGACGCTGAACCGGAACCAGCCATCGGGGGCCCTCCAATAGTCGCATGGGTCGTTGTCAGAGGCGTCTTCTAACTAAACAACCCCGGGGCAGCCTGAGCAACCTGCTGAGCCGCACCAGATGCACGAAACGCATAATCGTCCATCCTCTGCCCACCAGAAGGGTTAGGCACAGACGACGAAATAGGCTGGAGCGTATACATCCTCGCACCAGCATTCTACCGCTGCTGCGACAAATACCGCGCCTGCTCCACCGATCTAAACCCGGGTACATGCACAGGTATTTCATCCATATGGTCATCCTCCGGGTCGCAGCCTTAGGCGAAACTCCCCCGCTCAAAAACGTCGGCCACTCGCTGCGGTCCTCGGGGAGAAATGTGGAGTCTCTCTCCATGAAGGGGAAGGTGGTGGCTTCGAGTAGATGGATTTATTGGTACTTTGAGAGGACAGAATTGGACAAGCAGTTTGGCTGGAGGGAGATCTGAAAGAGGAAGGGATGTTAAATAGTTCGTCGGAATGATAAAAAAACCAAAAAAAGAACAGAAGAAATTCCAAAGTTCATGCAGAAAGAAAAAAGAAGAAAGATCGAACCAACCCGCCTCATTACAGCACTCACACTTATAATCGACCCCCTCATCACCATCTTCCCTCCAACAACGGAATTGGATCTGTCACGCTTTCCCTCCCTTTCCCACCACCCCCATTGCGGTCTTTATCCTCTTTACCATCCGCTATCATCGACTTCGACATCGGGCACGCAGGTCCACTTGAGACGACCGGTACCGCCCCGAGCGCGATGAATCTACCTTAAAGACGTACGGTAGGAGTCGGAGGCCGGACAGGAGGTAGGGGCTCCTCAAGCTTCTAAAAAGAAGTGATTGATTTACAACCCTTCTTTGTGTGGCAGTGCGTATCTTCGATGGGGAAGGCAGATCGCTTCCTTCAGAGATTGGAAACTGTTGTTGGTACTCGAGGAATGCGATTTAGTGCGCTTCAAACGAGAGCTATGGACGGTCGAACGAGAGAAGCGTGGCAGGTGTTTTGTCAACCGCCCAAGAAAGAATTAATTCACTAAATGGGGCCCGAACAAATAAAGGCAAACTTTCCGCAAATAGTATCGGTCAGATCTGGTTCTTGACACTTTTGCGATTCCATCCATGGGAAATCGACTCCCAGAGATTATCGGGAGTTGCCTACGGGAGACTAGCGTCGACTTCGAGCTCGCACAGTTGACTTGTTCATCTTTGAGATGCCCCACTAGTACTCCGCGTTTCACTGATCATGATGGTAAGCTGATCAGCTTACACTGGACCGGCTTGAACAGAGCGTCTTTAACAGCTGACGGCCAAACGCTGATCTTCCCTCTTATTCCCCTTCCCAATATCGTTTCCCTTCACTGGAAATGCAGACCATTCCAGATCACCTTATACAATACCTCCAACTCAAGGTCTTGGGAACTTTATTCTCAGCGATCGCCTATGGGATCGTGGCTGTTCTCTCTGGAAATTGCTTGTATCTCCTCCAGAGAAAGCGGGGAACCCAATCATATCGCATGCGAATTCTCCTCCTCACCTATGTTACAGTCATGCTCCTCCTTAGCACTTTGTCGCTATTCCAATCGATTTGTCAGGTTGTTGGGTTCATGTTCCCACCAGAGATACTACCCGTTGGCCTCATGTATCTTCCAATCACACTTACTCTCACCATCTGGGGAGAAAATGGGTTCATGGTGAGAATTCCAATCCCCCGCCAGGAACCAAGATTCACAGTGCTTCAGATTTGGCGTTGTGTCATCTCGTATCAGGACGCGTCTAACCGCCCCAGGATTCTGATAACTGTCCTCCTTTCACTCATTTCATTGGTTTCTTTGGGTAGGTCTATTCCTATCTCCAATCCCCCCATTAAAGTTGCTCATGAAAATATCAGGGTGCGGTATCATGGTATTAGTCAACGAGAACATGGTCCCCTCAACAGTGTTCATATTACTCTCCCTTCTCGTCAATATCATTCTCGCAGCACTAATTGTTTCCCGACTCATTTACCGTCGAAAGCACTTCCGAGATGTCCTTGGAGCAGAACACGGATCTCCCTATATCAACATTATAACGATGTGTGTCGAATCTTCAGCACTGGTTGTCATTTTCAATGGCACATACACTGCCCTGACCTTCGCCCAGCGGCGGCCGGACGCGTATTGGGCGCTTATCCCATTCCAACTTCTCCCTCATATTTTCGTAGGTGGCCTGGAACACCATCATATCTGAGGCACGTCTAACATTTTGGGGATCACCAGGTCATCTCTCCCCTCCTCATCGTCTATCGCGTTGTGATGGGTCGCGCCATAACGCCAACTTTGCGGCCATCAGAGCAAGGGAAGGCCCAGATTAGGTTCAACATTCCAACCCGCAGTCAAGGTGCCATGATACAGACATTCCCTTATTCCACGACTTCCACCACCACGCAGCACCCACAAGTATCATCTGATTCTTCAACGCAAGTTCTTGAAAGCAAGACAGGACTTTCCAATAGGTTGTAACATCGTCGAGGACGTTTTCCAAGCACCTTATTTATCGCACAATTCATCTACTTACTCTCGTTTGTTGCGGCTAGTATGGTCGTGAATCCGGAACCACTATTTTTGGGTTGGTATTCGCCAGTCTGACACCAACGGGTTAGAGACATTCGTAGTCTTGTACGTTCTTTGTCATTGCCAGCGGACTGATGTCTTTGTCCAAGTTCGCTACCAAATGGAGAGTTCACTCTCCCGAAGATATTCCGTGGTGTGGATCGGTTGGCGATATTGCAAAATTGGCTCCCATTGTCCCAACACTTCTTGACTTGTCCGGACTCCGACTTGTTGCCAAAAATGAGTGGCACCTTCTTTTCCCCATTTATCTTAGCGTCGAGATTGAATCGCTTTATTTTTAACGTCCTACTAACCGAGTTTTGCGAACATGCAAAATCATCTTCTAGTGCAGCTCACAAGAATCATGTCAAGAACGATTGTGAGCGTGGAGTCCTTGGAAATTTTCCCGAATCAAAGAAGGGCCTAGGGGTCTTTCAGCAGAAGGAACCAGAATCGTTCCGATCATGTAAATATATTACGTAGTAGATCGATTTCCCACATCCCGTCGTTGAGATAACAATTTCCGCTCCAACGCGTGTACGGTGATGGCAAATAGCGAATAAGGCCTGAAGGGAAGCCTCTCGGATAATACTTATCTCCCATCCAAGAGGACTGCTGAACTTGAATACTCCTCTGTGAACAACTGCAGGCTTTTGAGACTTTGAGCCATTGGACGCATCGAAAATAATCGGCGGCATCAAAGATATGTTGGCTACTAGTACAATGTGATGGGCGGGAAGGGCGTATTGCGTGTGAAGGGAGGAGTCGACAGACTCGCCGTCGTCGTCTTCGGAGGCGGATGCATCAGAGGTCGCGCTCATCACAGGTACAGAGTTTCGCCGAATGGGCGGGAAAAACTGCAGAGTTCCTGGGATGTCTTCCCGCATAGCACTCGTCTCTGCCTTGTTTGACTGATCAACGTTGCACGAACAGAGGTTCAACTAAATAGCGGGGGTTCGTAGCATGCGCCATCTTGAGCATAGTCTCCCTAGACCGACGTTCGGGGCGGGTTACGCGAATAAAGGATCCACCAAATGGCGGGGGTTAGGCATGTAGTTCGGCACGGGTTACACAAGGAGAAGTTGGGATAAATGGCGGGGGTTGGCTCATTGAATTAGTTGCACAATTGCCCCACATATGGACCCGCAGAGTTTCAGGGTTAACGGAGGTCGGTTGACGAGAATTTACATGTGCAGAGGGCCATATGGAGGCACTGGTTTTGGTTGATTATATGCCGGGGTAAAGAGTCGGCGTAGGGACTGGCAAAGGTTCGTCATGTTCGTTCGCAACGACTCGATCATGTCGTCGAGTATGGTGCAGACGACGTGAACAATGGCGCAACGGACTGAAAAATGTAGAAGTCAGTATCTCATTTGTTGGCAAAAAAAAAAAGAAAGAAAAAAATTGATCATCTTACCTAGCTGGCCACTACTGATATACTCATGATACTATGAACGAGTCTAAAGGTTGCTAAGGAGGATAGTTAAACAACGCGCGGATATGAGAAAATGTGTAAAGAGTAACATACCGAGTCTATCCCTCACGCGGGCTCTTGGAAATATGTTCGCCCTCTGGCCTAGGTCCATAGGTCATCCGAGACAGCGAGGATTTCCTATCGGTGGGTGGTGGTAATCTTCGAAAATCTGAAGGACGTTGCCACTAAGTTAATGGTGAAAGAGATAAGAATCATGAAAATCACCTCTACACGCCGAAGTGTATCCTCCTCGTCTACGGGGATGAAACGTCGGAAGATCAAAAAATAATGCTAAAAAAGGCAGAAATAAGCCGAGATTCAATAACGAGATACCCAATGAACGAACGAACCATCGACGACACACAGAGGAGGCATCCACGTTCCCGACAACCCCAAACATTCACGAGTGATGACGAACATATTCACACCGCTCGCCGCGCAGCTAGAGTGTCAAGAAATTGATAGGTTGCCTGAAAGGACCAATGCGACACGAACAACGATGAAAGTCGTGGTTTTCATGTCGCACCACCTAGTTCTCCCGCTTCCTAGTCCACCTTGATGTTCCTCCCACCCATATCCCCTCATCGGGTAAGAGTCTAGATGAGCCGACCCGCATCCATCTGGAGAGGGGAGGGGCGGCTGTGGCTAGGGGTCCATCGTTCTGAAGGTTCTGAGTGTTCACCATGTCAGCGTCAAGCGTGGAGGGCAATAAAAGAAGGGTCGCACCCAAAAGGACTGCTGAAGTTGATAGCTAAGGTCATGTGGTTCTTGGCTAGAGATCAACTCCCTGATACTTAACGCGCCGAAAAACGAAGTGGCCATGAGAAGGACATTTCATAGATTAACTGAAATGAGAGGGATCGGCCACTCGCTGTGGTCCTTTGGGAGGATCTTTCCCGTGGACGAGAGGATGGCGGCGGCTTCGACTTGTCGGTGTATTGAGAGGACGAACTTGGATGCCTCGCGCCATTGTCGGGCATGTTCCCATCTTGTTCGTTCAAGCAGTCTGGGTGACGGTAGATCTGGAACAAAATTAATGTTAGTTAGTTTGTTGGAAGAGAGGGGTTCGGAAATTAAAGGAAAAAACGCCAAATATAAAGGTGAAAAAAAAAAAAAAAAAAAAATTAGAACCAAACCCACCTTATTACAACTCTCACACTCATACTCCACCCCCCTCTCTTCATGATTCTTCCAACAATCAGAATCGGATGCGACACGCTCTCTCCACCTTCCCCACCACCCATCTCGGTCTTGTCCCTTTTAACCGCCGATCCAGATATAATGACCATATTTCCAGTTCCATTACCACCACCACCCGCGGCAGCTTTAGCGAGGGAAAGCGCGGCACTCGAAGTTGGCGTCGTCCCGAGTCTGTGGACAAGATGATCAGTATTACGATAATAGAAAGAAGATAAGATAAAGATTAAAAATAAAAATAAAACGTTTAATTTGCAAGTAAGCAAATCATGACGGGGTTGGTAACACCGCAAAGAATTGGACAGAATGAATGATCGAAATCAGGCGAGTGTCAAAAAGCCAAACATTGTTGGGGAGAAAGGTGGAGACAATGGCAAGCGAATAGAAACACGGAGAACAACAGTAGAACACGGGACATTCTTGAAAGGCAACGGAGGAACAAGCAAGGACAGAGAGGATACAAGAAGGGTAAGGTAATCCAAAGAAAACAAAGACTAGGAACAGGAACTGAAGCCAAGAAACGTGCACCAGCACACACCAAAAAAGGAGAGAGTGGGAAAGGAAGCAAGCAAACCAAAGAAAGAAACAGAAGCGTACATCGGACACATAGATGCCTCTTTCACATCGCTAAGCCTCCTCTTCGTCTTCCCCATGGAACTGAGCCTGCAATGATGCCCGCCCACAGAAGATGTCCCTAAACTGATAGGCAGAACCAGTGTCGTACTCGTGGCGGCTGTAAACATGGAACTGGCTGCGCCTAATGACTGCGCATCGCTAGAACATGTGTGTGTTCTGAGAGCGCCGGGATGGGAGGGTGCCGCTGTCAGCAGCGGCGATGCTCAGCGAGAGCAGGCTGGTGACTGTATCGTATTGCTATGATGTCGTTTTGTCAGCAAGAACGAAAACTGAAAGTAAAAT
>Ga0307513_10006142_pt1 | contig 15762 bp, 17 predicted proteins | sample 15_EM_MG_FD_202174 | JGI IMG/M metagenome (GOLD analysis project Ga0307513, IMG submission 202174) | Populus trichocarpa ectomycorrhiza microbial communities from riparian zone in the Pacific Northwest, United States - 15_EM | ecosystem: Host-associated > Plants > Roots > Unclassified | place... | reverse complement strand
TCGTTGACGTGGCACCCTTGATGCACGGCACACTTAGTCCCAACCACGTGTGACTTGGGTCCCCCGGGGCACTGTGGGAAGGCTGCAACGGTCAAGGGTGTTGCACGATGTGTCAGCAGCAGTAGCCGAGGAACATGTTCATCGGTGACGACCAGAGGAGGAAGGCGATGACCCCGACTCTCACGCCGCCGGCGGGAACGGTGGCAGGACCAGCAGCCGATGAACGGTGCGACCGCTGCAGCGCAGCAGGGAAGCTCCGTTTGACTCTGGCTGGTGGCAGCGAGCTGGTGTTCTGTGGACACCACGCCAACCGGTACGCCGAGGACCTGGTGAAGATCACGGTCCAGTACAAGGCCGACCCGGAGTTCACTTGGCGCGGCGCCGACATGATGTCTAACTCCAACTAACCCTCGACTTCTCAAGCGAAACAGGGCGCCCACGGTGTGGGGCGCCCTTTCGCGTATCGAGGTTGACCTTCACCCGTCCGGGTGACTTCACCGGGCGGCGGCCCCTACATCGTCTGGATCGTGGCGATGCGCTCCTCGAGCTGTTCGATCGTGGCCTGGGCGCTGGGCGGGCCGCCGCACAGCCGGCGCAGCTCGGCGTGGATCTTGCCGTGCGGCAGGTTGGTCCGATGGTGGTGCGCGGCGACCAGAGTGTTCAGCTGGCGGCGCAACGCGACCCGGCGCTCCCCCGCGCTGAGGGCGGCGACCGGCTCGCGCGGCCCGGGAACCGGCTCAGAAGCCCGCTGCCGCTTCTGCGCGGCCAGTTGCTGGGACTGCCGCTTGTTGAGCAGAACGGCGACCTGGTCGGGGCTCAGGAGGCCCGGAAGGCCCAGGTATTCCTCCTCCTCGGGCGTCCCGGTGCGGGCGCCGGTGCCGAACGACGCGCCGTCGTAGATCACCTGGTCCAGCTCGGCGGTGGCGGACAGCGCCTCGAACTGCTTGTCCAGATCGCCCTCGGCGTCCTCGGCCCGCTGGGCGCGCTCGAGCAGCGCGTCGTCCAGGCCGTCCGGATCCTTCGGCGCGCCGAGGATGTGGTCGCGCTGGGCCTCCATCTCGCTGGCCAGCCCGAGCAGGTGCGGCACGCTGGGCAGGAACACCGTGGCCGTCTCGCCCTCGCGGCGGGCCCGGACGAACCGGCCGATCGCCTGCGCGAAATACAGCGGGGTGGAGGCGCTGGTCGCATAGACCCCGACGGCCAGCCGCGGGATGTCGACGCCCTCGGAGACCATCCGGACCGCGACCATCCAGCGCTGCTGCGACACGGCGAAGGAGGCGATCCGGGCCGAGGCGCCCTGGTCGTCGGAGAGCACCACGACCGCCTTCTCGCCGGAGACGGTTTCGATCAGTTTCGCGTACGCCCGGGCGGTCTGTTGGTCGGTCGCGATGACCAGGCCGCCCGCGTCGGTGATGCCGTGCGAACGCAGCCGGGACAGCCGCGCGTCGGCGGCCCGCAGCACCTGGGGCATCCAGTCGCCGCGGTGGTCCAGCGCGGTCCGCCAGGCCTGGGCGATCAGATCCTTGGTCATCGGCTCGCCGAGCCGGGCCGCCAACTCGTCGCCCGCCCTCGTGCGCCACCGGGTCTCGCCCGAATAGGCCATGAAGAGCACCGGCCGCACGACGCCGTCCCGCAGCGCGTCGGAGTAGCCGTAGGTCGAGTCGGAACGGGAGCGCTGCAGGCCGTCCTGGCCGCGCTCGTAGGTCACGAAGGGGATCGGATTGTCGTCCGAGCGGAACGGCGTGCCGGTCAGCATCAGCCGCCGCACGGCCGGCTCGAACGCGTTCTTGACCCCGTCGCCCCAGGTGCGGGAGTCGCCGGCGTGGTGGATCTCGTCGAGGATGACGAAGGTGTTGCGGGTCATCGTGCGCCGCCGGTGCACGGCGGGCGCCATGCCGACCTGCGCGTAGGTCAGCACGGCGCCGTGGAAGTCGCGTGCGGAGTGCACGTCGGCGTTGCGGAAGGACGCGTCCAGCTGGATGCCGACCCGGTGCGCCGCCGCGGCCCACTGCGTTTTCAGGTGCTCGGTCGGGCAGACCACGGTGACCGCCTCGACCGTGCCGTCGGCGAGCAGCTCGGCCGCGATCCGCAGCGCGAACGTGGTCTTGCCCGCGCCCGGGGTCGCCACGGCCATGAAGTCGTCGGACCGGCGGCGCAGGTATTCCACCAGGGCCTTACGCTGCCAAGCCCGCAGAGGCGGAAAGGTTTCCAGATCGGGCAGCGGCGGACTCAAGCTTTTCCCTTCCCCCCGGGGGCATAAAAACGCCCCCGCGGCATGGGCTCGGAGGCGGGACCCAGCATAGCGGCGGCCACCGACAGAACCGGGCCGACCGCAGCGGGGTCAGGCGCGCACCGACCTGCCGCAGGGCACGCGCACGCCCGCGCCCAGCACCTTTTGCGTGCCGGTCGCGGGCGTCAGCGGGCTCAAGTCACCGCGTGCGCTTGGTCAGTGCTTCATCGCCTCGTAGATCTCCTTGCACTGCGGGCACACCGGCGAGCCTGGCTTCGGCGACTTCGTCACGGGGAATTTGTCACCGCACAGGGCGACCACGTAGGTGCCCATGACCGCGCTCTCGGCGATCTTCTCTTTGCGCACGTAGTGGAACATTTCCGGCCCGGTGTCGGCGTCCTTGGTCTCCGGGCGCTCCAAGATCTGCGTGCTCACGGCATCCGCCTTTCATCAGTCCTACTGAGTGCGATATCACGACCGCGTGCCCCCCGGTCAACGCGGAAGAAGCTCCAACCGACAAGTCTGACACCTCACCGGTGGTCGGTCCAACGACAACCGACCAGCAAAGCGCCGTACCGTTGTGATCGTGACCGACTTCGCCATTCAGTACGGCGACCACGTGACCCGGGCCCGCCGCGACGGCCGCCCGGTGGTGGCGCTGGAGAGCACGATCGTCTCGCACGGCCTGCCCCGGCCCGACAACCTGCGGGTGGCGCGCGAGATCGAGCAGACAGTCCGGGACAACGGCGCCGTCCCCGCCACCATCGGCATGATCGGCGGCCGGCTCATCGTCGGCCTGACCGACCCGGAGATCGAGCAGCTGGCGGGCGCCGACGGGGTGGCTAAACTCTCGGTCCGTGACCTGGCCGTCGCCGCTGCCACGGGTGCCGATGGCGCGACCACGGTGGCCGCCACCAGCGCTGTCGCGGCGGCCGCCGGGATCGGCGTCTTCGCCACGGGCGGGCTCGGCGGGGTGCACCGCGAGGCGAATCTCACCTTCGACGAGTCCAACGACCTCACCACCCTCGCGCGTACGCCGATCGTCGTGGTCTGCGCGGGGGTGAAGTCGATCCTCAATGTCGGCGCGACCCTGGAACGCCTGGAGACCCTCGGCGTCTCGGTGGCCGGCTTCGGCACCCGCCGGTTCCCCGGCTTCTTCATCACCGACGGCGGCTTCGACGTCGACTGGCAGCTCGACTCCGCGGCGCAGGTGGCGGCCTTCATCCGGGCGCGGGATGAGCAGGGCGTGACGCAGGGGGCGCTGGTGCTCGGCAATCCGCTGCCCGTCGACGAGCAGCTGGATCCGGCGCTGCACGACCGCACGCTGGCCGAGGGCCTGGAGCTGCTGGCCCGCGCGGGCATCACCGGGAAGGGCGTGACGCCGTTCCTGCTCGCGCACTTCCACGAGAGCACCGAGGGCCAGAGCCTGGCGGTCAACGTCCGGATCATCCTGCGCAACGCCGCGCTGGCCGCCCGGATCGCCGTCGCGGCCAAGCCGGCCCCGGCGACGCTCGGCTTCAGCGTTCCCGCTTGACCCCGGCCGTCAGAGGGTCCGGCGGGCGGGTTCTTGTCGTCGGAGACCTGGTCACGGACGTGGTCGCCGTGGTCGACGGGGAGATCGCCGTCGGGTCGGACACCGCGGCGGCGATCACCATCGGCGGTGGCGGCCAGGGAGCCAACACGGCGGCCTGGCTGGCCCACGCGGGTTGCCCGGTCACGCTGATCGCGGCCGTCGGGGACGACGCCGCCGGGCAGGAGCGCATCGCCGAGCTGACCGCCCTGGGCGTGGACTGCGCGGTTCGTCCGCATCCGGGCGCGCGGACCGGCAGCGTGGTCGTCCTGACCTCGGCGGACGAGCGCACGATGATCACCGATCGGGGCGCGGCGCTGCTGCTGGACCCGGCCAAGGTGGCGGCCGCGATCAAGGCCGCCCCGGACGCCGTGCATCTACACCTCTCCGGATATCCGCTGCTCGAGGCGGCTTCCCGGCCGGCCGGGCTGGCCGCGCTCGCCGGCGCCCGGGAACGCGGCCTCAGCACGAGCGTCGACGCGGCCTCGGCCGCCCCGTTGCGCCACCTGGGTACACAGACATTCCTCGACTTGGTTCGCGAAACCGACCTGCTGCTGGTCAACGCCGACGAGGCGGCGGTGCTCGCCGGGCCGGGAAGTCCTGCGGAGCAGGGCGTTGTCTTGGCGCACACAGCCCGGAACGTCGTGGTCAAGCTCGGCCCCGACGGCGCCGTGTGGTGCCGGCTGGAGTCGGTGTTGCGGTCGGCGACCGCGGCTCGCGTACCGATGAAAGATCCCACCGGCGCTGGTGATGCCTTCGCGGCTGGTCTGCTCGCGGCCTGGTCTGCCGGCGCGGAGCCGGCGGCGGCGCTGGCGGCCGGCGCGGCCCTGGGTGCCAAGGCGGTGGCCAAGATCGGCGCCCGCCCGTAAACCCGGCCGGATCGGCAGGCTGGAGGGCAGGGACGCGGCCGGATCGGCAGGCTGGAGGGCAGGGACGCGGCCGATCGGCGGGCCTCCGGGCCCCGGCGCGGCTAGATCAGCGGCCTCGGGGCCCCGGTCGCGGCCAGATCGACCGCCCCGGCGCCCGGTCGCGGCCAGATCGACGGCCCCGAGGGCCTGGGTCGCCGGTCAGTCGTCGGGGTCGATGGTGCGCTGTTCGGGCTGCTCGCGGGGGTGGTCGTTGAGCTGGCGCTGGGTGGTGTCCAGGCGGGGCGCGGGGCGGGGGGCCTTGCCCTTCGGCGGGCGGTCGTTGGCGATCAGGACTGCGGCCCAGGGGAGAAAGACCATGCCGGCGGCGCACAGGATCAGCCAGAGCGGGAGCAGCGGCGGCTTCGCGCTGATCAGGATCGCGCCCAGGATCAAACACGACACGCGCAGGCCCATCATGGTCACGTAGCGGATCTCACGACTGCGGAGCTGGTCGCCTTGGCTGCGGGCGGCATCGGTGATCAACACCGGCCGCTCCGGCTGCTTCTTCACGCTGGGGTCTCCGATCGACGTGCTCATCCTCCCACCGCCGCCGATGCTTGCCCACAATCGGTGCGGCCGCGTACCACGCGCGTGGTACGCTCGGCCCGTGGGCGCCCGCTACAGCTTTACCGACGACGCCCTGGCCAATCTCCGCCTGTTCGGGGTCACCCCGGGCGAGGTGTGGGAGGCGCTGCACAGCACGGGCCGCGTGATCCGGCATCTCGGCGACGATGTGCTGGTCGTCTACGCGGCCAATCGGCGCGGTCGACACCTCGCGGTGCTGCTGGCCGAGGCGGACCACACCGACAACGACTGGGACGTGCTCTCGGCCCGCGACCTCAGCGAGACCGAGATCAAGAGGTACACCGAAGCGGTACAGCGCTGAGGAGGCGGTTGCGGTGGACAGGAATCACGCTCTCAAGCAGTTCCACGACGGCGGAGACGCGCTCGCCGACTTGATCGATGATCGGCCCGACGCCCAGGTGCCTCCGCCGGACAGCGACGTGCCGATGGTCAGTCGCTCGGTGCGGCTGCCGCTGGACACATACGAGCGAGTGCGATCGGCCGCCGAGGAACGAGGCCTGGGCGTGACCACACTGATGCGCCAATGGATCGAGGCCGGCCTGGCCGACCTGGACGACTCGACAACGGTGTCACTGGCGGACGTCCGCCGAGCCCTGGCCGCCCTGGCCCACCCGACAGCAGCCTGAAGCTCAGGTGAGTTTGCCGGACAACGATGTCGCCTTCGTCGACGATGTGCGCTTCGCCCCACCGGCACGCTGCCCACGGCCGAGATCGAGTCGGCCTACGTGGAGGCCTGGGACGATTGGGCCGGCTCCGACGACGCGGAAGCCTGGACCGAGACGGTCGCCGACGGCATCGCCGACCCGCCACGGTGACATCGTCCTGGTCGAGCAACGGCGCCGCCGAGCTGCCCAATGCGCGCACCGCGGCATGATCCGCCTGCACCTGGGACTCTGATCGGTCAGGCCTTGGCGGCGGCTTTCATTTCCTTTTTGTACTCGCGCACCTTCGCCAGCGAGTCGGCGTCGACGATGTCCGCGACCGAGCGGTGCGAGCCGACCTCGCCGTAGGAGCCGGCCGCCGCCCGCCAGCCGTCGGGCTGGACGCCGTACTGCTTGCCGAGCAGGGCGGTGAAGATCTGCGACTTCTGCTTGCCGAAGCCGGGCAGCGCGGCGATCCGCCTCTGCAGCTCCGCGCCGGTGTCAACGCCCTGCCAGAGCTTTGCGGCGTCGCCGTCGTAGTCCTCGACCAGCAGCCGGCAGACGGCCTGCACCCGACCGGCCATCGCCTTGGGGAAGCGGTGCAGGGCGGGCGGCGTCGCGAAGATCGCGATCAGCGCGTCGGGGTCGAACTCGGCAAGCTCCGGCGCGGTCGGCACGTGCCCCAGCCGCTGCGACAGGACATAGGGCGCACTGAACGCCTTTTCCAGCTTGTCCTGCTGGTCCAAAGTCATCCCAAGAAGCAGGGAGAGCGGATCCCTGGTCACGAGGTCGTTAGCCTCGTCGGCGATCGGAAGCGAGAGAGCCATAAACGCCACCCTGCCAGCTCAGCCTGGAACTTGACACATCGCGAGCGAGACCAACACGACGCATTTTGGGGTTGCGGTAGGCCGTCTGATGCAAGATGGTGATGTAGCTTCAGTTCGAGTTCAAGAAGAGGAGCCATGTCGCTTCCCGCACCCGACCGGACACCTCTCGCGGCTCCGCCTCTACTCGTCACCCTCTGCCAGGTGCGCTACGACGCGCGCGAAGACCTCACATCCGCGTCCGCAGCAAAGCAGTTACTGAGGCATCTCGCTCCGCTCGGCCTTGGAACCATGACACAGGTACGGCAACAGCAGGTCGTCCTGTTCGCCGGTCCGTCCACGGAGCCGCTGAGCCCGGAGGCGCCCCCGCAGCCGGCTGGCTGGCAGTTCACAAATGAGAGTGGCGCAACGACCGTCAATGTATTGACCGATCAGATGACCTTGGAAACGAGGAGATATCCGGGGTGGGGAGAATTCTTATCACTTTGGGAGAATTGCGTCAGCGCACTGATCGAGTCAGCCAGCCCTGCAATCGCGACTCGCGTCGGTCTACGCTATGTAAACAGAATTAAGTCCCGACACGCTCGGACGCTTAGAGATTTTGGACGCGCCGAGCTCGTCGACCCAGCATTCTCAGGACCTATCGAGAAGTCACCACTATCGGATTACGTCACGGCCACAGAGGGCCGCGCGACCCTTAAGTTCAGCGATGGTACGGACTCTTTGGTGCAACACGGCGTCATCACAGAAGAGGCGGCGCCGGCGTTCGTGCTTGACATCGATTGCTTCCGGTCAGAGGCGATCGAGTTCGACCAACAATCTCTGCTCTCGATCGTAGGCGTATTGAACGAGCGTGCTCTGCAGATATTCCAAACCGTGGTTGGCCCAAGCCTGCAAGAAGAGATGAAGCAGGAGGGAGACAGACCATGAGCATCGAAGACTTGATCACGAGTGCGCCGTACGAGCAACAGGGCCAATATCGCTTGGGACATCGACGTCGACACCTCATCGGTGTTCGGGCACAGACCGCGTCTCCGCTCAACGAGTTCGTCGACGACGCGAACCGCATGATCGACGCTGACGACGCAACTGAGGCTCGGCGCCAGTCGCGATCCGGCGTGATAGAGGTCTTCGTGGCCGCTTTTGACGACGGCCAGATGGAGGACGCCCCGGTCGTTGAGCAGAGCACCGAAGCTGGCTCGCCTGCGGCGACTGTCCTCCTACAGGCGACCGTCGAGTTGTCTCATTGGCTCAGACTGAACCAGCGGCAAGTAGCAAACCTGGTGGGCATCAGCCCTAGCACTGTAATGGCTTGGAAACGGGCGCCCGCGACGCACCCCCGCCACCCGAATATTCCTCGCTTGCTGCGACTTTGGGCGGCGACGTCCGGCGCGCGGGACGAGCTTGGTGACACCGCGACCCTCCAACTCGTTTGGGGTTCTCGTGAGCATCCAGGCCGTAAGGCGGTCGCTCTAGGCACGGATGACCTGGCCGAGAAGCTGCTTGCAGCCGCCGAAGCCGCTAGCCTTGAGGCGTTCGAAAGCACCAATGACTACGACTTCACTGCTGCTGGACGGACGTCTACTGGCCAGTTGGCCGAAGACGAGGAAGCATTGAGCCGAAGCCTCGGCGAGGAATTCACGGATTCAGGTGAGTCGACGGCCGAGTGAATCGCATGAGACCCCCCGATTGGCAGGAACATCCTGACGACACTCGGACCATAGCGAACAATATCGCGCTGCTCGACGCCAAGATCGCGGCAAACAAAGGGGACCGAGAGGATTTCACACTAGAGCTTGTGAAATCTTGGCATGTCGAAATCCACCGCGACTGCCGCCACATTCCATCGTCCGCCTACGTTGGCAACTTTCGAGGATCCGGTCATCCGCATTTGGCGAACTACGGGGTCGGGTTCGGGCGCTTCCTCGGCACCGAACCACACGAGGTTGAGGAGGCTCTCCGCGACTTCACAACCGGTCTCAATGACTGGCTCGGCCGGCTAGATGATTTGATGCCGGATCCAGCAGCGGCAACGCCGTCACGCCTGAACGGCGCCCTGGACTGCACTGCGTGTCATTATGCGATGTGGCTCAGAATCCACCCGTTCGCGGATGGCAACGGCAGAACTTCGCGCGTACTCGCGAATTGGATCTTGGCTCGCTACTGGCAGCCACTTCTCTTTCCAGGGCGGCCACCCGTGGATCGCGACGGACTGATCGCCGCTTCCACTCCAGCAGTGGATCCGATCACCGACGACTATCGCGCCCTTACTCGGTACATGCGTCGGCGACTGGGGGAGGCGCGCCGCGAAGCCGGCGCTTAGGTCTCCAAGTTCTTCATCTTGACAACATCTGCTGGTCGAGCACCATGCCCACCAGCAGCGCCAGAGGATCCTCCGTGAGCAGCTTGTTGGCCTCGGCGTCGATCGGCAACGAGAGGGTCATGCCCCCCATCCTGCCCTGCTCATCGGCGTTTGAGCGACGGGGTCGGACGAGATAACCGCTATCGTCGCGGCGTGCGTGCGCTTGTTCAGACCGTCAGCCGGGCCGGGGTCACTGTCGATGGCGAGGTGGTTGGCGCGATCACCGATGGCCTGCTCGTGTTGGTCGGTGTCACCCACGACGACACCGCCGGCAAGGCCGAGCAGCTGGCCCGCAAGGTGCACGAGCTGCGGATCATGGACGACGACAGCTCGGCCGCCGACCTCGCCGCCCCGTTGCTGGTGGTCAGCCAGTTCACCCTCTACGGCGATACGCGCAAGGGCCGCCGCCCGACCTGGTCGGCGGCCGCGCCCGCCGAGGTGGCCGAGCCGCTGGTCACCGCGTTCGTGGCGGCGCTGCGCGGCCGAGGCGCTTCGGTCGCCACCGGCCGGTTCCGCGCGCACATGCTGGTGGAGAGCGTGAACGTCGGCCCGCGGACGATCCTGCTCGAGGTGTAGCGGGTCAGGGCAGGTTTTCGAAGCGGAGCCGGAGGGCTCGGTCGGCGGCCAGCGCGGCGCGGACGTCGGGCATTGCGAGGAACTCGTCGACGGAGTGGACCAGTTCCCGGGCCGATTTCGGCTGGCCCAGCTCGCACAGCGCGACGAAGATACGCAGGTACAGGGCTCCGGACCAGCGCCTCGGCCGGATCAACGTGCGCAGCCGCTCGACAATGAAGGCAACCACGTCTGGCACGCCAGCCAGCGTCGGGGCGTTCATCGCCGCCAGGCATTCGAGCGTACGCACGCTGATCGCCGCGTCCCAGACGCCGGCGGCGGTGATCGCGATGAGCCAGTCCAGGACGTCGGTGGCCGGCAGCCGGGGGACGTCGCTCAGCAGCGTCTCGAGGAAGAGGGTGACCGCGGTCTGCGACTCGTACAGGGACAGGGCGCGGGCCGCGCGGGCGTACGCCGCATGCAGGCCGTCCTCGTCCAGCGCGGAGGTCAGCCACAGGCCGAGCAGGCTGTGTCCGATCGACTCCGCGTCCCCCGGGCCCTGCACCACGAAGGTCCGCACCGTGTCCGGCATCCTGGTGAGCACGGGTTGCAGCGTGTGCCGCAGCGCGTCGTCGCTGAGGTTGTTGCTGAGGTGCATCGAGGTCAGCGCCGCACCGAGCCGGAAATAGCCGTCTATCCGGCTGCCGACTTCAGGCTCGCTGCCCGGCTCCGCCTCGTGCGCCCACAGCGGTTCGACCTCCTCCACCACGGTGTCCGCCGAGGCGACCAGCTCCATGTCCCGCCGGGTGCCGGCCCAGCTCCGGTGCACCGCCACGGTCGCCATCGCCTCGAGCCACATGCCGGAGGGCACCGCCGCGCGCCATTGCAGGGCCGCGTTGCGCAGCCAGGCGGCCGGATCGGCGGCACGGACGAACAGCTCCGACGCGCGCAGCGGCTCCCCGCACGCCAACGCCAGCAGCACCAGATTGAGCGAGTACATCGCCATCCAGTGGTCGACCCGCCGGTCCACCGGCCGGTACGCCGACGATGGCGGCTCGGGCCGGGTCATCGCCGTCCGCAGCACCTCGACCAGCCACTGCCGGATCGCCGCCCGGTCGGCCGGCGTGATGAGTCTCGCGACGAACGGCAGCACCGTGCCGCGGGTGGTCAGCGGCGTCAGGCTGAGCAGGGACTTGAGCATCGTGTCGTCCGGCTTCGGACCCTGCAGCGGCATCGCGCGGGCGGCCAGGGCGGCGGCCGCAGACGCTCGCAGCATCTGCACGATCAACCGGGCCACCAGATATTCACCGAACGTGGCGTGCAGAAACTCGTAGGTCTGCAGAGCCCGGCCGTCCTGCACAGCCTGGGCACGCTGGATGAAGAAGAACCGGCCGATCAGCTCCTGGCCCGCGGTGAGCGGGCTGCGGAAGGCCTCGGTGCGGGCCGGGCGGGACGGCTCGATCTCCAGCGCGACCAGGTCCGCGTCCAGTTCGGCCTCGCTGACCCACTGGCGGGACCGGTTGAACATCGCGAACGCGACGATCGACAGCCGGGCTAGCTCGGCCTGCACCAGCTCGGGCAGGTCCGCCTCGGGGCGGCCGGCGTGCAGGCGGCGCACCTCGCGGTCGGAGAACTCGGTGAGCAGGCGCTCGTACAGGCCGGCCGGGTCGAAGCCGTCCCGCAGGTACTGCCCGCTCGGGTCGTAGAGGGCCAGCATCAGCAGCAGCAGCGGTTGGCCGGCGAGCTCGGGGAACTGCCAGATCTTGTCGAGCGACAGGGCGCTGCCGTTGACCGCGTTCCAGGTCTCGAGCCAGCGGGCGACGTGCGGCCGGTCGAAGGCGTCCAGCCGGGCCGCGATGCTGCCGGCCGGCATCCGGGCCCGGTCGGCCACCGCGATCCGGCTGGTGACCATGACCGCGACCGGCCGGCCCTGCATCGCCTCCCGCTGCTGGAACAGCGCGACCCGGTGCAGGTAGTCGGACTGGTGGATGCCCGTCGCCTGGAGCAATTCGTCGAAGCCGTCGAGCAGGATGACCGGCAGCGCGCCGTCCGCGCTGCGGGCCAGGTCGGCCCAGGCCACGGTCTCCCCGATGGTGGCGCGCAGGCCTTGCTCGATCTGGTCCTGGATCTCGGCCTCGGCCGGGACCTCGCGCAGCGCGACCCGGACCACCATGAAGTCGGCGGCCGGCAGCCGGGCCGCGAGCACCCGGGTGAGCACGGACTTGCCGGCACCGGGCTGGCCGAGCAGCAGCATCGGCGCCTCGGTCGCCTGCGGCGTGGTCAGGTATCCGGTGAGGAACGCGGCCAAGTCGGCGCGCGGCTCGGTGTTCCACCAGGCTTCATCGGCTGGGCGGGCGTCGTCCCCGGCCGCCTTGGCCCGAAACGGCGGGTCGACGTAGGCCTCGCCCAGGGTCGGCATGGCAACCTCGCGGCCGGCACCGCTGAGCGTCGGCCGGCTCAGCTCGGCCCGGTAGGCGGTCGCGAGCGCGGCCCGGTGCCGCTGCGGATCCCGGCCGGAGGTGACCCGCAGCAGCGTCGACTCCACGGCCTGGAGGCTGCGCCCCATCGCCTCGGTCTCGGTGCGCCGGATCCACAACTCGAACTCGGGAACGTCGACGGCGAGCCGGCGGACCGCCTCCTCGTAGCGGTCGAGGGCGGCATGCGGAAGGCGACTGGCGATTAGCCGCACGAGTTCGCCACGGGTGCGGTCGGTTAGCTGAGCCCAAACCGCGAGACCGGAAAGGTAGGGCGGGATGCGGACTGTCAACGTGACATACCAGTCAAGTAAGCGGACCCGCAAAGCAGAGTGTGCCTGCTCGGGGGACGGTGCTGGAATGTCGGCGCGAGCCAACTGCTCCAGCCAACCGCGGCGGGCGAAGCTGCCGGCGGCAAGCCCGATCTGGTCGTCGCGGGTCAGCTCCGGGGAGCCCAGGTCGGTGCCTTGCACCAGCGCGTCGAAGGCCTCGAAGTAGGCGGTCACGACCAGGATCGAGTGGGCGGCCTGCAGCCGCTGGCTGCGGTCAAAGCGACCCAGCCCGCGTACGCGCTCATTGATCTTGTCGGTGATGACGTGGCCGAGGCGGACCATCTCGGCCTTCGCGTCGAAGAAGCTCAAGGCGGCTTCGCTGCCGCCCGCGGTCGCGACCGAGAGCGCGCCGCCCAGCAAGTTGTCGATGGCCTTCGCCGCCGGGGTCGATCCACCTAGGAGTTTGACGGCGTCGGCGTATCTCAGTCCGGGCGGCATGGCTTCATGATGTCGTCTCGCGCACGACGCCGGGGATCGACCTGTCCGCCAGCGACTCGAGGACCAGATCGGCCGCGGAGAGGTCGAGGTCGGCGGTCATCGCGTTCGGCACCGCGACGACGACCAGGCCGGCGGCCTTGGCGGCGGCGATGCCGTTGGGCGAGTCCTCGACGGCGATCGCATCGGCCGCGCCGACGCCGAGCTCGCTCAGCGCGAGGCGGTAGACGGCCGGGTCGGGTTTGCTGTGCGGCACCCGGTCGCCGGTGGCGATCGCCGAGAAGCGGTCGAGGATCCCAAGCCGTTTCAGGTACGTCGTGACCCACTCGGCACTCGAACTCGACGCGAGGCCGACCCGGAGGCCGAGGTCCCGGGCCTGGTCCAGCCACGCCCGTACGCCGGGGCGGGCCACCTCGGCGTCGATCAGCGCGAGGTGCCGGGTCTGCCGGACGGCCCGGATCGGCCCGCGATCCACCGGGTGGCCGACCTGTTCCTCCAGATAGGTCCACGGGTCCCAGCCGGACTCGAGGGTGCCGATCACCTGGGCCCAGGTCTGCCGGTCCAAGCTGGCCCCGAGCGCCGAATACGCCTCCTGCCAGGCGATGAACTCGGGCGTCTCGGTGTCCAGGATCAGGCCGTCGAAGTCGAAGATCACCGCTCGCAAAGGCACCGCCGCAATCTACGCCGAACGGCTATCGTCGCGGGGGTGCCGACACCGCTCGCCTCCGGCCGGGAGGCCGACGTCTTCGCGCTCGACGACAAACGCGTGCTCCGCCGATACCGCCGCGAAGCGGACACCTCGGCCGAGGCCGCGACCATGGCGTACGTCGGCAGCCTCGGCTACCCCGTTCCGCAGGTCTTCGAGACCCGGGGCAACGAGATGGTGCTCGAACGCCTCTACGGTCCGACGATGGCGCAGGCGTTCGCGACCGGCGACCTGACGCTCGAGGCCGGCGCCGAAATGCTGGCCGATCTCCTCCGCAGCCTGCACGAGCTGCCGCCCTGGCAGGAAAGCCCCGGCGACTGCGTCCTGCACCTGGATCTGCATCCCGAGAACGTGCTGCTGACCGGTCGCGGGCCGGTGGTCATCGACTGGTGCAACGCGCGGCTCGGCGAGGCCGACCTGGACACCGGCCTGTCCGCGCTGATCGTGGCCCAGGTCGCGGTCGACGGCACGCACCCGATCGCCGCCCTGGTCGGCGAGTTCTTCGAGACCCTGCTGTCCCTGCTGCCCGGCGACCCGGCCCGCCTGCTCGATGAGGTCGTCGAGTTCCGGGCCGGCCAGCTCAAGCTCTCCGGGCAGGAGATCGACGGCCTGGCCGAGGCCGCGGCCTGGGTGCGCGGAGGGCGTTAGAAGCCGAGCCCCCGGCGCTGAGCGGAGGCGCGCAGCCAGCCGTCCAACTCGGCCACCCAGTCCACCCCGTCGACCGTCCCGTACTCGACGTCGAAGCGGCCGAACGCCTCGTGCCCCTCGACGAACGCGTCGCCGCGCCGGTCGACCTCGAGCACGACCTGCAGCAGCGACGGCGTTGGCAGCAGCGTGACCTCGAGCTGGTCCATCCCGTGCGCGTACGCGGACGGCGGGTGGAACTCGATCTCCTGGTAGAACGGCAGCGTCTGCTCCACGCCGTACACCCGGCCGTGCTCGACGGCGGCGCGGCTGAACCGGAAGCCCAACCGCAGCAGCGCGTCCAGGATCCGCTCCTGCGCCGGCAACGGATGCACGGCGACCGCGTCGAGATCGCTCTTGTCGACCGCGTGCGCGATCTCCAACTCGGTGCTCAGGCCCATCGTCATGCCGTGCAGGTGCTGGCCGTACACCTCGGTGATCGGGGTTTGCCAGGGCACGTCGAAGCGGAACTCGATCTCGTGCCGGGCGCCCGGGTCCAACCGGAACGAACCGGTCAGGCGCTTGCGGTGGAACTCCCGGCCGGTGGTGAACTCAGTGTCACCGCTCGCCACCTCGACCCGGGTGGTCAAGCCGATCGCGACGTACTCCACGTCGATGCCCCGGTCGCCGCCGCCGGTCACCTGGACGCGGCCCTCGAGGATGCCGCCCGGCCGGCAGTCCGGGTTGGCAAGAACCGTTTCGACGTTCGGCCCGCCGACGCCCATTGCTTGCCACATCCGTTTGAAGACCACGAAGAGTCCCTTCTGCCAACCCCTCGGTAAACGTTACTCGGCTAGAAGAATTGCGCTCCGTTCCGCATATGTCCCACCAATCCGGACGGCTGTCGGGTCCACGACCTCAGGGTTCTCCCCGATTCATGCCACCTAGACGCTTGCCTCACCTCCGCTTAACGCGCCCGGGGCCAAGCTTGTGATCACCGGCGCGAATGCGGCTGGGAATGCACGACTCGGTTATCGCGGGGAGGGGACTGAAAGGTGGTCCTGCAGATGAAGGCGACGGAGTCCACGGCGGCGGTTGCCGCTGACAACATTGTGACGGACGGTGTCGAGCCCCTGGCCGACCTGGATGCCACCGACGAGCGCGGCGTCTCCGCGGATCTCGTCCGGGCTTACCTGAACGGCATCGGCCGCACCCGGCTGCTCACCGCGGTCGAGGAGGTGACCCTCTCCAAGCGGATCGAGGCGGGCCTCTACGCGGAGGAGAAGCTGGCCGGCGCCGGCGACGAGCTGACCCCCCTGCTGCAGATCATCATCACGGAGGGCAAGGCGGCCAAGAACCACCTGCTCGAGGCCAACCTCCGACTCGTGGTCAGCATCGCGAAGCGCTACACCGGCCGCGGCATGGCCTTCCTGGACCTGATCCAGGAGGGCAACCTCGGCCTGATCCGCGCCGTCGAGAAGTTCGACTACACCAAGGGCTACAAGTTCTCCACCTACGC
>Ga0307513_10006141_pt1 | contig 15762 bp, 5 predicted proteins | sample 15_EM_MG_FD_202174 | JGI IMG/M metagenome (GOLD analysis project Ga0307513, IMG submission 202174) | Populus trichocarpa ectomycorrhiza microbial communities from riparian zone in the Pacific Northwest, United States - 15_EM | ecosystem: Host-associated > Plants > Roots > Unclassified | place... | reverse complement strand
TGTTTTTTTGGAATATATAATATTGACAACCACAAAAGTTATTGTTTCCAGAAAACCACTGGGTTCTGGCGTGTACTTCGCTGCCGGTCAGATTAATTCAATTATTGCATCTGGCTCCTTTTTTTTTATGCAAGTCATGAAATATTTGAAATGAAAATTAAATTTTTTATCGGTATATCAAATTAAATTAAAAAAACTACTATAAATGTTAATAAATAAATAAAATATAATATGATTTGTTTAATTTAATAGGTCAAGAGCGAATTAGTCGTCTTATTCTGTTCATTTGTTTAATTTTATTGGTCTGGTAATTATTGTAGATTATATGTGTATTTATTTTCACAATCAAAATATATCCGTTTAATTTTCAAATTTAAATCAAATTTCTTTTTTTCATTTGATCTTAACACAAACTATCAATATTTAAACTAATAGATTAGTAATCTTAAGCAAAAAATAATTTTAAAAAATCATGAAATGCGAGTTGCACCATAACCCTAAATAACCCGTAAGTTTCTATTTAGGAGTATAGTAAAAATTGTTTTTTAAAATGTTTTTTACTTAAAAATTTATTTAAATAATATATTTTTTTAAAAAAATATTTCTAATATTATCATATATTAAAATGATTGAAAAATATAAAAAATTATTTAAAGTTTAAAAAATTTAAATATTTTGAAAACCATTATTAGATCGGGACCGGAATTAACCTGAGTTTATGTACTGTTTGGATTTTATTGGACGTCCATATATATATATGTGTGTGTGTGTGTGTGTGTGTGTGTGTGTGTGAATGGTTCAAATCCTTACAGTGTACATGGTGATGGGAAGAGACAGCCTTTTCTAACTGTAATGAATGCAACCCTGCTAGGCAATTTACAATTTTTTTTATTAAATGTTTTTGTTTTTTTATTTTAATGTGTCCGTACCTTTCTCTCTTTTTTTTTCAACTAAGTTTTTTTTTTTATTATTTTTATTTTTCTATTTGAAAAAAAAATAGGAAAATATAAAGACAAAAGGGATTTTCTAATTGCCTCTATTTTAGACCTTGCATTCTTCATAAAAGATCGTGCTTGTTTTTTCCACAAACACACGCGCTTAATATTTGATTGCAACATGAGAGATCAATTCCCTCCCACTTCCCTTTCCTTGAAGCATCGCCAACTCCCTCTGGTCAATGTCATGATTGTAGTTATAAAAACTGTGTGTATTCCTACCTGCATGCACAGTGCACTAACCGTATGTATGCACATGCAGCGAACAGATCAGATCAAGAGGAGACGACTTTTTTTATTTTATTTTTTTTATTCTTCGATATTTTATTTTATTTAGTTTTGGTTATTATTTTTTTATATATATATTTTTAATTTTATTTTTCAATTAAGTTCCTTGTTATTTTTTTTTCATTAGTTTTTATACTAGATTTAGTCATCATTATTCTTATTGCTATTTATTTTCTTTTTAGTTTTTTAATGGTTAAGAATTTTGTTTAAGATTTCTTTTTGGTCTTTTCTATGGCCATCTCGGTCTTATAATTAGAATTGCTGATTTAAAAAACTAGCCTGATTTAACTTCGGTTTTTTTTTTTACTTTTTTTTATCTTTTGACTTTAGGCTATTGGACATTGAGCTTTCTATATTTTTTTTTACTTTTCTTTCTTTTGGTTTATCCCAGATTGTGGGTTAATCAAATTAACCCGGACTCACTCAAGTTTTCTTTCTACAATGTTTCCTCACATTTAGTTTTTCAGAGATAACATTGATAAATAACTAGATTACATGGCTTTTTTTTTGTTGCTCTTTTGTGTTGCTTTAACCATGGTTTTTAACTTTGTCCGGGTTATTGATTTTGATTGGGTCATCGGGTCATCCCAGGTCGACCTCTTTTTTCATAAAGTAAAATTATGTTGTTTTTGTTAAAAAAAAATGAATGGTTAATGAATTGTAACATGGTTTTTGACTGGGTCACCCTTGTTTCTACCTTCCTTTTTTTCTTAAACCTAAACAGGTTTTAGCCCCGGTTTGGATGAGTCCCGGATCAACTTGTCAGGTTAAGTCGGGTTTTAAAACTATGGCCTAAACATGCGTTTTTTTTCCTTTTCCTTTTGTTTTTTTTTTGTCATTGAATTTTTGTCATGATTTTTTTAAAAATTTATTTTTGTTGATTTTATTTTTTAATATTGGGATGAACATCAATTTTTTTTATAAAGCAAAATGACATCGTTTTTGTTAAAAATAAATAAATAGTCAATGGATTGTAATCGGATTTTTAACCGGGTCTTGCAGGGTCAACCCGAGTTTCTACATTCCTCTATTTTTTCTCAAACCTGGTTTGGTTCCAACCCTGGATCGATTCGATGGGTTAGGTCGAGTTTTAAAACTATGGCGGCTTGAACATGTGGTTTTTTTTCCTTTCCTTTTTTTTTTTTGTTGTTGAATTTTTGTTATGATTTCTTTTTCATAGTTATTTTTTTTTTTAATATTTAGATGGTTGAGAATTTAGATTTGTAATTTGTTTTTTTTTTTTTTCTATAAGGTTAATGTGGTTTGTGGGTTTGCCAAAATAATCTAGGTTGTCCTAGTTTATGGATTTGGTGAAGTGTCTTTTTTTTTCTTTTTTTAATTGAACTTAACTTTTGTATAGTTTGTTTTTTTATCATATAATTAAAAAAATTAGTTCTAGAGAAAATTTATATTATTAAAATTTATAAAGTAACAAAAATTAAAGGGTGTAGGAAACCATTATTCACTCACGCCCATTGCACCATGGATTACAGTAGTAATCCAAGGTGTTTTGCTTTTTTCTTTTCTTTTCTTTCTTTTTTTCTTTTTTGTTATGATTGGTTTTTCAAATTTGTTTTTGTTAATTTTATGTTTTAATATTAGGATAATTGAGAATTTGACTTCATAACTTGTTTCTTTTTATTTTATCTTTCTATTAGGTTATCTTAGTTTGCGAGTTTGTCAAAACAATCCAAGTTACCCCAATTTATGGGTTTGGTGAGTTGTTTTTTTTTAATTGAACTTGGCTTTTCTTATTATCTATTTTTTTCTCATATAGTTAAAAAAATAGTTTAAGAGAAAAGTCATGTTATTAAATTTTATAAAATTCATGAACTTGTTCACAGGTTTGGCTGGTTGCCTGATTCGTAAATTTGACAAGTTTAACATTTTTTAATTTTTTTTTTCGATTTCATCCTTAGAAATTGAGTTAATTGAGAATTCAATTTCATATTTGATTTTGTTTTTCTTTTTATGAGGTTGTTGCGGTCTTAAAAAAAGTCTCGATATTAGGTTGACGACCGTCTATAATCTCAGTTGAGTCCACAACTTTATTCACATGTTTGGTGTGCTAGTCTGGGTAACTTAATTCATAATTTTGATAAGTTTATCCACTGATCAGATATGTTTTTTTTAATTTTAATTTTAGGTTTTTTAATTTTTTTCTTATCCTTTTCTTTACTATTGAATTAGTTGAGAAATAAAACTACATTGATTTTTGTTTGCTTTCTATAAGAATAATTGTCTCAAATAAATGTCTATTTTTAGGATAATACTCAATTTTGAGCATCTTTTTTTTATCATATAATTAAATTAAAAAAGTTTATAAAAAAAAGTTGTTAAATTCAATAGAGTCTATGACCCAGGTCGCGGGAATCGAAATCAATCAAATATGTTATTGTCTCAATATATAAAAAATTATCATTTTAAATTTTTTTTCTTAAGATAAATTATGTTTCTACTAGTCATTAAACATTTGAGCCCATGAAATCAATCAATTTAAGTTGAGTTAGTTCTTACGCGATCTAATTAGAAAATCAAGTTAGATAAAGAGCTAAATTAAAAAAAATTAAAATTAAATTATTTGATTATATTTAATAACATTTTAATTTTTTTTTTATATTTTTAATATTTTTTTTACATTTTAAAAATAGATCGTGACGGGATGCACGCCAATAAACGAGCGCGTATTGTATCGTGTATGGATATTTTTATATATATTAAAGAAAAACCTTAGCTCGGGCTTTGGAATTATGCACAAAAGAAGGTTCAATCAATATGGGGGACCACTTGTACATCTCATGTTTCCTTGACAGGTGGTGGATAGCGTGTTTGTTTTCATGGTCTAATTTATTTTTTAAAATATTTTTACAAACATTAATATTTAAAAAAATATTATTTTAATATATTTAAATTAAAAAATATTTATGTAAAAATATTATACATTTACAAAATACACTATTCATTAATTTAAAAAATATATGTATTTCAATGTTTTTTTTTTATATTTCCCAATTTGTTTTCAGTATCACTAATTTGAACCAATTCTCTTACTTAAAAATTAATCTTACGCAAGCACAGCTATCATTACGCTGATTATGCCATCCTCTTGCATAGAGTATTATTTTCTAAGCTCACTCTCGTAGAGGAAGAGAATTGAACCCGCAATGCAAGTAGGCCACTGCGAACTAGGCCAGAAGCCCATCCTTAACCAGCACGAGTCACTTTGATGATGCAATCCATGCTCCGTGAAGGGAGGAGGAGTCGAGATTTACTGGTGGTGGATCCATTGTCCCAGCGGAGAAACGTCAGTAAACAGAGACTGGCATGCTGGGAAAACAAGAACCCTAGCATCAAATCCCCCCCTTTTTACTGGGCAAGCATGCTTGTATGCACGTTTATATATGCAACATCTTTTCTAATATTTAATCGATTGTTCTCTCTGATGATCAAAGAATACTCATCGATTGTTCTCTTTGAAGAAAACCTTGAACTTATAAAACAAGATAAAAAAACAAGATAAAAAAATCAAAGAAACTTCGAAAGTGTCGGGAAGGGGAGTCCGGTGATTCATGAAAAAAAAAAACCCTTTTATTTCAAGGAACAAGCCTAACTATCTATTAATAAGAGTACAATGGACGGAAACTTGAGGGGTGTAGCTTAATTGGTTAGATTCCAGTTTGTTTCTTAAAGGTCACCAGTTCGAGTTTCACAAACCTCAGGGCCACTGGAGGCTTGTATGGTCGTTAACTTCAGGGCTCGTGAAATTAGTCGAGGTGTGCGCAAGTTAGCTCGAACAATCACATTAATAATAATAAAAAAGGTCTATGGGACATTAGAAAAACAATAATTGCGCATGTTCATTTATCCTCTAAATCATTGTCCTGTCCGAGCTGCAATGCAGATAAGATCGCACAAAAAATTTAAGCTTTGCTGTTATGTTTTGTAATTAAAAAAAGTTAATCATGAACTTGAAATATAATGCATGTTGGATTGAATGATATTTTTTAAAAAATATTTATATAGTAATATATAAGATGATTTTTTTTTTAATATCGAGACAATGATATTTTAGATTGACATGGATTAACCTATCAAGTCTACAATCCTTATCATAAGATCATGATAATTCTATAGTAATTAAATCAAAATAAATTATAAAAGGTCAATTCTTAACCAACTCAATGTTAAAGGATGAGATTGTCAAAAAAAAAAAACACTAAATTAAAAAAAGACAAAAAAACCACACGAGTCAACCCGGGCTAACATGCCAAATTCACAACCTGGGCTTGAGATCGGGATAACCCTATAATAAAAAAATTTATAAAATTCAATTTCCAACCAATTCAATGTTAAAGATGCAATAAAAAAATAAAAAGACAAAAAAACACTCAAGTCAACATGGGCTAACATATAAAACCCGCAACTTGGGTCATCAAACTGGAATAACTTCATAAAAAGTAAATAAAAAAAAATCATGAAGCTCTGTTTTCAATAAATTCAATGTTAAAGGTTAAAAAAAAAAATAAAAAGAAAACTAAATCCATGATACCGTGGTAACTCCATAAAAAAAATTGAAAAAACTTTTGAAGTCCAATATCCAAACAACCTAATATTGAAAGATAAAATTAAAAAAAATAATAAAAATAAGATTGAGTTGTTGAAGAATAAAATTTAAAAAACAATATTCAATTAAAAAATGATTCAAAAAAATAAATCGAGTTCACTCGGATCATGAGATTAGGAAAGTCTTGTAAAAATACAAGTTGGACGTGACAAGAAAGATCTTGTCTTCAATCATCTCGGACAAAATTGCAGACCTTCCAAAAAATTCTTGGAACTTCCCAGGAAAGTTCCTCAAGCCTTCAGCCACGTTTAAGAGCTTTGGATGTATTCCCTGACAATAAGAAGCTCAATTCTCAGACCATTTTGAATGCCTTTTGCCTTGAGGATCCCCTATTTCAAGGCATCCATTTTATTTCGAGGAGCTCGAAATTGGCCTTCACCTCGAGGACAACATTTTATATGTTATCCTTCAAAGAAGCAAAGGCCATTTTAAAGCTCCTTAATTCAGCTTCAATAAAAACTTTCTTCTTCCTTAGCCGTTGGAAGATAGTCTAATCTACCCTATGTTTGACAATAACCTCTTTTACATGATTTCTCTCCAGCACCTCTTAGAATAGACGCACATCATGAAAGTATGCTAAAGTCAAGATTGTTAGGAACAATGATGATAAAACCAAGCTAAAAAGTTAAACGAGAGAATTCCTTACATTAAAGGTCATCTATCTTGTAAAGGCTATATGGTGGTTATAATTCTCATAAGACATCATTAAAATGTCTAAAGGGATGATGAGAATTCTCTCCAATTGCCTCACCATTTTGAGGCCAGCCTTTCTACGGTCAGACCTCCCACTAACAATAGCCTTCATGGCTTTTCTTTCTTTCTTAGTTAGGGTGGGGAAAGAAAAGGGAGCTAGGCCAAGAATAAAAAACAAAAATTACGAAACCCAATTAAAAAATAACCCAGAACAATGATCAGAGTCAACTGTGGTCAACCTACTAAACTTACAATTCGAGTCACGAGATAAATATAACCTTGTAGAAAGCAAATAAAAAAACATTACGGAGCCCAAATTCCATCCAATCTCATGTTGCAAGATGAAATAAAAAAAACAATTAGAAAAGGGAGGGAAAAAATCCGACTTGAGTCAACCTAAGTTAACATGTAAAACTTACAAAATATAATTTCAAAGATAATCTAATGAATGATGAAACTAAAAAAAAGTAAAATAGATATTGAAAAGAAAAAAAAAACTAAAGAAAAAAAAGTGAAAAATAAAACAAAATACTATTATAGTAAATAGTATTTTGTGAATGTGACTATAATAATTTAGCCATGCTTTTTAGTGTTTTAATAAATAAAATAAAATTATTAAAAAAAATGAATTATCCGTGTAAATATAAAAAATTTAATTAATGAATTTTAAAGCATATTAGCTAGCAAAACCCCTTATCTGATCTATTATAGATTATATTTGTTTTTGGGTTTAAATTAAAAAAAAAAATTGATTTATTTTTTTTCAATTTTTTTATATAATTTTTGATTTTTTTTTGATATGTTAAAGTTAAAAATTAATTTAAAAAATAAAAATATATTATTTTAATATATTTATAACTACAGAGTCATGCTTTTTATGCATTGATAAGTGATGGATGACCTACACCTAAAACACCAACAGACTTTAAAAAGATTGATTGAACATGACATTGGCTCCGTTTGTCTACACGGCTGCAGCTGCGGTTGAAATAAAACACAGTAAACATATATTTGGTTACAGAAAAAAACGTTATTAACTGTTCATGGATTCCACCTTTTACTGCGTTGCAAATTCAGTAATCGCGAAACAGCATCCGACTGCTTTTGTTTCAACAGCAAACAATGGACAACATATTTGCGCACTGCATGCTAATTAATTAGCATGCACAGTGTAATTTGCATACACTGTACACTGTATGCATGTTACACTGTTCATGCTAATTAATTAGCATGAACAGTGTAACATGCATACAGTTCCGGTCGGACCGGTTCCAGCCAAACCGGTTCCGGTTCAAAGCTTAAAATACATTGAACCAGGTTCAATCCAGTAAAATAAAAGTTATTTTTAATTTTTAATTGTTTTTTATTTGAAAAACTAGTGTTTAACTTTATTTAATGACACTACATAAATTAGACAGAGATCGCTTGATAAAGTAGCATTTGCAGAATTTGATCGCAATCCCAATTTCGTTCTTGATTATATTTTACCTGATGTTATTGCGCGCTTAAAAAACCAAAAAAACTGTAGTCCTTGTCGGATGTATTTTATACGTGATGAAATTGTAGATATTTTAATGGAACAATAAAAAATATTTTATATAAAGTATTATTTCTTTCATGATGTAATAACAAAAGTTAAATCTACAATATTTAAATTAAAAACTATCAATATTAATATATATTTTTTAAAATTATTTTATAACTTCAATTTCAAAATCATTATTAACTAAACACATTAAACTACTTTTTTTCAACTTTAATTTCAACCACAGTTTTAACCAAACACCTATTTTTTCAAACCAACCTCAATTAAAAGTACTTTTTATAAAATAATTTTTTTCAAACCACAACCACAATAGCTACCGCAATACCAAACACACACTTATTGTGCAATTGAGAGCCCCATTATTTTTTAATTCGACTACCAACTTGATCCTGACATTAAAGAAAAAAAATATCCACGACCATAATAATATATAGAGCCTAGCCATTCTTCTGCTGTACAGTCCTAAAAGATTATAAACGTGTGAGTGTGCGTGCGCATTTCACATTTTTGTTTATAATTAAAAGTTAATCTTTTTTTTTTTTAGTTTAACGTGGGTATCCGGGCCAGCTTGTACGTATCTCGACTAATCCCACGGGCCCTAAAGTTAACGACCATGTAAGCCTCCAGTGGCCATCATATGAGCAACCACAACGCTCGAACTGAGACCACAAAAGGAGTAAACCTCTTAGTTTCAAATTCTTACTATTGGACCACCACCTAGATGATCAGAAAAGATAATATTTGATTGCATGGCTATTGATCCTTGAAAGAAGAAAGATTATTTCACCGAGATTTGATGGAGGCACTCTCACATTTTATTTTATTTTATTTTTCATTGTAAGAATTTTTTAGTTATATATATTAAAATTATTTATCTTTTTAATTCATTTTCAAAAATTAGTATTTTCACGATTATTTAGGATTTCAATATGATCCGGTGAAAGAGATTTTACGCTCTCTAAAACTATATATTAGAGAGAAAAAAATGTATTAAAAAAGAGAGAAAAGGTTAGTTAAAAGAGAGTATGTTTTTTTTTTAATTATTTAATGATATAACACATATTTTAATAAAATCAAACTATAACTTATAAGTATTTACTGGCTACAATTTAAATAATATAAAATTTCTCAAGTAACATAAGCAGCAGGAAGTTCACTTACCAATTAAGTTAATAATTTTCAAGAAACTAACATATTAATATTAAAAATAAAATTTAAAACATTATTATAATATATTTTTCAATAAAATTTTTTTTTAAAAATAATTTTTACGACACTGCCGAGCATATATTTAATCTACTCGAATAATAATAATAATAATGTCAAGGACGGCAATCATCCCGGCACATACGTCTTGAAAATTTCTCCGTCAGGCATCAATTTTCGACAAAACAAGCAAAAATTTCCTGCTCCAATTGCTCGCACCTCCCATACACAAACACGTGTTCTGCAGAGCACCAATTATTAAAAACACACAACCCCTCCTCTATAAAACGAACGGCCACGCACATATTCTTGCTATTACTATCGCTAGTGCCAACTCCACTAGATGCAAGAGAGACCAAAATGGCGGAGAAATCAGAGGCGGAGAAGAATCAAGAGAACGGCGTCGGAGCAGGAAACGCAATAGTGGAAGTGAATCCGGAGCCGCAAAAAGGACTGACATCAAAACTCATCGACTACTTGGAAAAGCTGATCGTGAACTTAATGCACGATACCTCTCAATCTCACCATTATCTCTCTGGTAACTTCGCTCCGGTTCTCGACGAAACTGCTCCCGTTAAGGACCTTCCTGTCAAAGGGCACCTCCCTGTAAGTACTGTTTACATTGTTTCATTTGATAAAATTATAATGATAATTTCAGAGATGATTAATAATTGATTCATATATTCCTTAGTCAACAATTTGTCTCCGTTATGTCCATGTGTGAAGTTTATAAAACCATTCATCACGTGTAGTTCGAAATTCCGTGATCATTGTAGTTGACTAGTAAATTGTAATAGAAAATTAGACCGTGATGGCTATTTTTGGATTAGCACCATGTATCCTGGCAAGGCCAGGCCCTCGGGAAAGAGTTTCCAGCAAGAACACACGGTTAATTCATGAGCTTTAACCAAGTCCAATGGCAAGAGTCGAACCTGGGATCTTGGACAAAAACAGACTGCCAAGTCCAGCTCTTCTCCGCGGGGCCAACTCCTTGGAGTTGTGATGGCTGGTCATACTAGGAATTAGTACAGCAGGACAACATAAATAACCAGTCATGAAAATCTTCAAATTTAACAAATATTGAGAATTATTAACGGTAATATACTAATCTTAAATCAAATTAAAAAAAAAAATAGACCAGACAATAAAGATGAAATGACATGAAATGTGAAACTTGACTAATCTTTCTTTATTTAGGAATGCATGAATGGGGAGTTTGTGAGGGTGGGTCCTAACCCGAAGTTTGCACCTGTGGCTGGATACCATTGGTAAGTCGATGCTTGTTTGTCATTGTAAATGAAAATGAAGTGGTTGTTCAGTTGAACATTTGTGCTAAATCCTTTTTTGGCTGCTTGTGCAGGTTTGATGGAGACGGGTATGTTGCACAAATACATTGCTGATTTTGGTTTTTCCTCTACTCCTCTCTGCATATATATATATAGAGAGAGACACACACACACATGAACGTTCCAGTTCATATGATGTGATGGTTTTTGTTGACCTAACATCTTTTGTTCTGTGTCCAAATGCTCTTTATAATGTTAAGCCCAATCAATCAAATGCATGCCTGTTCCATAATTTTTCTGGTAGTAGTGGACTGAATGAAGTGCCTGGTGTTTTCCTTTTTAAGGTTTTTTCTCTGTCCAGGCTTGTCGATAATAGTTTATCTAGTTTTACTTGGAATAGTTTCACTAGGATCACTCATGGATATGCTTGAATTTTATGTGTGTGTCTTGTCATGAAACATTGAAGTTGTTAGAGTCAACGTTTAGAGAATATCAAGCTTAATCGAGTCACTCACCTAAAGTGAGCATTGCATCTTTTTTATTCGTAATTGCTCCATTTATGTTTGTTTAACAGATACATATAAGTTATGCCAATTCGATCTGGTAGGTAAATATTGGAAATGGATACAGAGTATATGCAAACATAAGCATCACAATAATATTGAACTAAAAAATTCTGCACAACCTTAGAAATAATTACAGGAGTCTCTGTAGGCAGGACACACAGGCAAAATTTTGCATTTGAGAACAAAGTACTCATTTACCAGAGAGTTTGATTCATTCATGATGGTTTGCAAGTATATTTATCTTCTTCTGATGCATATACAAGAAAGAAAAAAAAAGGTTTTCTATGCAAGAACTCTTCACAGAGCCTGATTGCCGTTCCTGTCACGGACATCAACTTATGGTGCAACAATTATTTGAAGATGGTTATGGTAGATCTGTTGTGTGTGATTTTGGAGCCAACTATTGGAATTTCCATGCATAAACATAATGTCCTTGTGTAAAAATTCATGATACTCTGTTTTCTTTTGCATTATATGTATGTGGTTATTCCAATTTCCTCTAGGAACCTTTTCTTCCTTTATAAATGTTTATATTCCGAGTGTTATGTGTTGCTTTCATTCCATCAGGATTATTGTTATCTCTTACCAAGTCAATAGTGTCTTTAAATATGTTAATTTATTTTGTCAAATGAATTTATAGAATGATTCATGGCATGCGTATTAAAGATGGAAAGGCAGCATATGTCCGTCGATTTGTAAGGACATCACGACTTAAACAAGAAGAGTTTTTCGGAGGTGCCAAGTTTATGAAGGTACTGTCCTAAACCACCTGAAAAGGGTTTCATTTAACATGGAATTATTTTGTGACATTTCTGGGGGATCATTTTTAGTTTACTTACTAAGCTACGATGTTCTCATTATCCAACTATAAAAATTCAAATATCTGTTGTGATATTAAGGAGAATGATTTCAGATGTGTAACAGTAAGGATGTGGAAGTATGTGATGCCCTGCCTGTTCTCTGAGTAACATGTTAATCGTTACATAAATATTGCGAGTAATGCCCCATCTGCCGCAATTGGAGTTCTCAAGCAGTAGTCTTGTTTATAAATTCCGGTTTTGTCTCTATACGCTTTAAGTATAAGAAATTGCTGAGTTTATATTTCTTTGACCAGTCTAAAAGAAATAGGTCTTCTTTAATTAAGTACCATGCTCTCAGGTTTTCTTTTAAACACAATTCAGTCCCATTCAACCAACTAAAACTTTGACTGGGAAGAATCTCCAATTAAAGGGGTTGATATTTGATGAATTTACTCTAAAGAAAGCTACATGGCTGGATGGAACACTCACCTATGGAGTGTGACCTACACATGCGATTATATGATTTTTTTCCTTTGCCTCGTCTTTATACTTAAGATAGTAATTTGGTTATATTCATTTATGAATCATTCCTGAGAAACAGCAGGTTTGAATTTTACAAGTTACATATTGTAATCTCGCTGCAAAGTTAGGAGCCTTGAGTTAAATTTGAATCTTTAACATTACTTGATATGCCGTCAGGCTTGAATAGTCTCATACCTCTTCTTGTTTTGCTCGGCAATCAAGAGTATATGAACCATTTGCTGCATATTTTCACTTGAATAATTGTCTTTCATTTGCAGATTGGAGACCTCAAGGGGCTGTTTGGATTACTTATGGTTAATATGCAAATACTTCGACTGAAATCAAAAGTATTGGACAACTCATATGGAATTGGGACCGGTAAGTTGGGTTTTTTTTGGCTGGCTATGAAGTTTGGTCCAGAGATGCCATTATACATATCAAACACCCTCATAAAATTGAGTGTTAGAAGAAACTTATTGTCTGCAATCCTCTTCCAGGCAATACAAATCTCATTTATCACAATGGAAAACTTTTAGCACTTCAAGAGGCTGATAAACCCTGTAAGCTCATCTTCTCTCTCTAATTTACTTCTGTGAAGATCATAGAATTTCCCGAGTGAGAAAGCTGTGCGGTGCTCTTTTGCTGTCCTTTTGCTGAGAACTGGAGTGATGCCCTTTGAATCTTGCAGATGTAGTTAAAGTTATGGAAGATGGAGACCTGCAAACTCTTGGCCTGTTGGATTACGACAAAAGACTAAAACATTCTTTCACTGCTCATCCAAAGGTGGATCCATTCACTGGTAATGTCCAACTGCGTGAAAAGAAATTCAGCAACTAGTTTTACTGAAGTGGAGCACTAACATTAAAAAATCCCTTCTTGCAGGAGAGATGTTTACCTTTGGGTATTCACATGAACCACCATATGTGACATACAGAGTCATTTCAAAGGATGGTGTCATGCATGACCCTGTACCAATAACAATATCAGACCCCATCATGATGCATGACTTTGCAATTACAGAGAACTATGCAGTTTTTTTGGATCTTCCTTTGTACTTCCGACCAAAGGTACAATATCTCAGTTATTGCAGTTTGTGGACACAGTTCATAATACTTATAAAACAAATGAATGAACGGTTTACAAGGTTCAGCATGATACATCACGCATGCATATGAGTATGTCTTTGATGAGTATCTATGGAAGTGAAAGGTAAATATGAACTTGACATTTAAAGGTTCTTATTTTACGTTTTCTGCCTGTATACTCCATTTCTCCTAAGAAAACAACAGTCTAGCATTTTCTCTGCATTTTCTAGAGAGAGAGAGAGAGAGAGAGAGAGAGAGCCAGGGAAAAGGGATGGGGAGTGTCAACTCATAAAACTATAATTAGATTCATGATCAGAATCTGGAAAACAGGAATCATTGATTTTGAGGTTGTGAATGATTTGACTGCTTTGCCAGCATATACGTGTATATTTTTACGCAATCCAATCAGGTAAAGTTTCTTCAATCCTCAATTTAAAGATAAATTGCTTTAAATCATTATTAAAAGACTTGGCATGGCCGGCGGGTCAATCCCGAGCCTAACCCATACTGGGTCAATGGAAAAGCACTTGTTTTTTTTTTTTTTTTTTACCAATATGACATGTTTTAGTTTTTTTTTAATAAAAGTCAAAGCACCCTGGTCAGTTCCCCTAGCCCGCAACTCCAACTTAGACCTAGGCCGGGCCGGGTCTTATAAATATGTTCTAAATAGAAAGAATATCAGGTCAGTAATTTCAGATAAAAAACTGAACAGGTCAAGTTCCATGTGTTAGTTTCTGTTAATTGTAACCTAGTCTAAGCAAAAGCACTGCATAATGCTATGCATGGGTTAATTATAAAATGCCTCTCAAATCTCGTCCAGCCACAAGAAAGTTTGGTTGTTTTCTGCAAACTTTTATTCTAAGTTCTCGACCAAATATGCAAGAATACCAGTTTCCTTTACTGTCGGTTTGCTTTTCACTTTCTCCCAGATTTTAATTCTAACAGAACTTTCTGGACAGCTAAAAGCATCCTTATGTAACTTGCATGAAAAGTCACTTTAGTTGAGTTTTTGTACTAGATTTCATTCACGGTATGGAATGTAAAGAAACAATGAGCCTTAAATATTTTCCTTGACAACTTTTCAGGAAATGGTGAAAGATAAGAAGTTCATATTCACATTTGATGCAACAAAAAAAGCTCGTTTTGGTGTCCTTCCACGATATGCTAAGGATGACCTCCTAATCAAATGGTTTGAGCTTCCAAATTGCTTCATATTCCACAATGGTGAGCTCCTTTCTTTCACATGTTTTAAATTCCAAAAACATTAGCCTCCTGTTTTGATAAATATGTAATATGAACACACTTAGCCAGCAAGTCTTTAGGTTATTGTGCTTTACCTGGTTTTTATCACTGGCTAGGAATTTGATCATTTGTGTCTTTAGCTTACATCAAGCTTCATTGTCTGATTTGCTGGGACTACCTAGCCAGATCTTCTTGTCAATTAAATTCAATCAACATAGAGGCATCCTTAACATGCGTAATGTTGACAATCAAATTTAGAAGACATAAATTAATAAGTTGAAGCGATGTACACAAGTATATAAAAACTGCTGTGAACTGTCTTTTAGGTTCCTCTTTAACCTTGAAAAGTCTTTGGGATGTCAGATACATGTTCCTAAATTTATAGTCTGGCTTCTCTTCAGATATGTGTACTGTGAAAAAGGTGAATTTATTTTTGGAAGTGAAATTATCCGTTGTCATATGTCGCTGATATATATTAGTGGAATTTCAAATATTCAAAGGCTTCTTTTGGCTTATGAATAAGACACTCCATTTTTTCTTGTCTTCATGAGTCCGTTCTAACTTTATTTGCTGGCTTATGCTAGCCAATGCCTGGGAGGAGGAGGATGAAATTGTTTTAATCACTTGCCGCCTTCAAAATCCAGATTTGGACATGGTTAATGGGGCTGTCAAAGAAAAGCTTGAGAATTTCACAAATGAACTGTAGGAGAAATATGAAACATTGCTGTGAAATTTTTAGGAGTTTGATTTTTAAGTGTTTCTGATAGCCTTTTTTTCTTTCTGAGCAGGTATGAGATGAGATTCAATATGAAAACTGGTGTAGCTTCACAAAAGAAACTATCAGAATCTGCTGTTGATTTTCCCAGGGTGAATGAGAGTTACACTGGCAGGTTTACATCTACTCTGTGC
>Ga0307513_10006140_pt1 | contig 15764 bp, 8 predicted proteins | sample 15_EM_MG_FD_202174 | JGI IMG/M metagenome (GOLD analysis project Ga0307513, IMG submission 202174) | Populus trichocarpa ectomycorrhiza microbial communities from riparian zone in the Pacific Northwest, United States - 15_EM | ecosystem: Host-associated > Plants > Roots > Unclassified | place... | reverse complement strand
CGCCGCCGGCCGAGCCGCCGGCGATCGGCATGTTGGGCAGATCCTTGCGCAGGGCATCCACCAGTTCAAGCACGCCGCGGATCGGTGACTTGGTCGACACCGCGGCCACGAGGTAATCGCTGGTGAGACGCGCCAGCGGCTGCACGTGGCTGAGGTCGATGCTGGGTTTCTGCAGCGCCACGGCGCCGACCATGACAACACCGCCAATGAGCAGGGTGTTCGGATCGCTGCCGTATTTTTCGGCGTAGCGGGCCAGGCCGATGGTGCCGCCCTTGCCGCCGACGTTTTCGAATTCGATCTGGCTGGCCGCGCCCGTGGCCACCAGCGCCGCGCCGAGCGCGCGGCCGGTCTGGTCCCAGCCGCCGCCGGTATTGGCGGGAATCAAGATGCGGAGTTTTTCGGCCAGCGGGGCGAGGGTGGCCGCCGGTCCGGCCGTTGCCTTGGCGGCGGTGCTTTGCGCCAGGGCCGGAACCCCGGCCGCATAAAGCGCCGCGAGCGACGTGCCGCGCAGCAGGGCCTGTCTGCGTTGTGGGTTCATGCCGTCGCCCCCGTGTGTTCGGTGGCGGCGTGTGCTGTTCTCTGACCCTGCATGTCATCTCCCCGGGGCTGCGATGGGAGCCATTATGGCGAGTAAAACGATGAAAAAAACCCCGCTGCCAATTCTGGCAACGGGGCTTGGGGTCGATGTGCTGCGCTTCTTGGGATCGATGCGGCGCGCTTGGGTTTTACAGCGTGTCGATGAAGCTGCGCAGTTTGTCGCTGCGGCTCGGGTGCTTGAGCTTGCGCAGCGCCTTGGCTTCGATCTGGCGGATGCGTTCACGGGTCACGTCGAACTGCTTGCCAACTTCTTCCAGCGTGTGGTCGGTGCTCATCTCGATGCCGAAGCGCATGCGCAGCACCTTGGCTTCGCGCGGTGTCAGGCTGTCGAGGATGTCCTTGACCACGTCGCGCAGGCCGGCCTGCATGGCGGCTTCGATGGGCGCGGTGTTGGCGCCGTCTTCGATGAAGTCGCCCAGGTGGCTGTCGTCGTCGTCGCCGATCGGGGTTTCCATCGAGATCGGTTCCTTGGCGATCTTCATGATCTTGCGGATCTTGTCTTCCGGGATCTCCATCTTCTCGGCCAGGATCGACGCGTCGGGCTCGAAGCCGAACTCCTGCAAGTGCTGGCGGCTGATGCGGTTCATCTTGTTGATGGTCTCGATCATGTGCACCGGAATCCGGATGGTGCGCGCCTGGTCGGCGATCGAACGGGTAATGGCCTGGCGAATCCACCAGGTGGCGTAGGTCGAGAACTTGTAGCCGCGACGGTATTCGAACTTGTCCACCGCCTTCATCAGGCCGATGTTGCCTTCCTGGATCAGGTCCAGGAACTGCAGGCCGCGGTTGGTGTACTTCTTCGCGATGGAGATCACCAGGCGCAGGTTGGCCTCGATCATTTCCTTCTTGGCATCGCGCGACGCGGCTTCACCTTCGTTCATGCGCTTGTTGATGCCCTTGAGCTCGTCCAGCGGCACCACCACGCGGGCCTGCAGGTCGGTCAGCTTCTGCTGCAGGTCCTGCACCGGCGGGATGTTGCGGGCCATGATGGTGCTCCACGGCTTGCCGGCCGCGGCCTGCTTCTCGATCCATTTCAGGTCGAGCAGGTGCGAGGCGGCCTTGTTGCCCATCTTGTCGCGGCCGCTGAAGTCGGCGATGAAGCTTTCCTGCGGGTAGCCGCACTTGTCGACGATGATGCGGCGCAGTTCGCGTTCCTTCTTGCGCACGTCGTCCACCTGGGCGCGCAGCAGGTCGCACAGCTTTTCGATGGTCTTGGCGGTGAAGCGGATCGTCATCAGCTCTTCGCTCAGGGCCGCCTGGGCCTTGGCGTAGTGCGGCGTGCCGTAGCCTTCCTTGTCGTAGATCTTGTGGACCTTCTCGAACAGGCCGCGCAGGCGGTCGAAACGCGTCAGCGCCTCGGTCTTGAGTTCTTCGAGCTTCTTGGTCAGCGCCTTGGAGCCGCCCTTGCCGTCGTCGTCGTCGGCCGCGTCGAATTCGTCGAAGTCTTCTTCGGCCACATAGTCGTCGGCTTCGTTGGGGTTGGAGAAGCCGTCGACGATGGTGGAGATGACCACCTTGCCTTCGCGGATTTCCTCGCCCAGGCGGAACACTTCGGCCAGCGTGGCGGGGCTGGCGCTGATGGCTTCCATCATGCGCATCAGGCCGCCTTCGATGCGCTTGGCGATTTCGATTTCGCCTTCGCGGGTCAGCAGTTCGACCGTGCCCATTTCACGCATGTACATGCGCACCGGGTCGGTGGTGCGGCCGAATTCGCTGTCCACGGTGGACAGCGCGGCTTCGGCGGCTTCTTCGGCTTCTTCTTCGGAGCTGCCGGCCGGGGCGTTGTTGGTCAGGATCAGCGACTCGGCGTCGGGCGTTTGTTCGTACACCGCCACACCCAGGTCGTTCAGGGTGTTGATCACGGCTTCCAGCGTTTCGGCATCGATCAGCTTGTCGGGCAAGTGGTCGGAGATTTCGCCGTGCGTCAGGTAGCCGCGGGTCTTGCCGAGCTTGATCAGTGCCTTCAGGCGCAGGCGGCGCTTGACCATGTCTTCTTCGGACAGCACGGTCTCGTCGAGGCCGAACTCCTTCATCAAGGCGCGTTCCTTCGCCTTGCTGATCTTCATGCGCAGCGGCTTGACCTTCTCGCCGTTGGCGGTCAGGGTGACGGCCGGCTCTTCAACCGGGTCTTCCTCGATCTCGATCAGGTCGTCTTCATTGATCTCGGTCGAGATCGAGCCCTTGGGCTTGGGGCCACGCTTGGCACCGGTCGGCTTGGGCTTGGCTTCGCTGGCTACCGCGGCGGCCTTGGGCGGACGGCCGGGCTTCTTCTTGGCGGGGGCGTCGTCGGCCACGGCGGAGGCAACAGCGGATTTTTCTTTAACGGCGGCGGAGGACTTCGATGCGGGCACTGTTTTGACTTTCGGGGCGGGCTTGGCGGACGCTTTGGCTGCGGGTTTGGCCGCTGCCTTGGACGGTGTTTTGGACACTGTTTTGGCTGCGGCAGGGGCAGCGGGCTTGACGGGCTTCTCGGACTTTTGAGCAGGCATGGAACGACCTTAAAACTTCAAAACAGACGAAAAAACAACCAAGCGCCGCAAAACTCCCCCGGCGCGGGTGCATGACAGAGAAAAGCTTCAGCAAAAACTTTTTCTCAAAGGCAAGATGTGTGGGCGATCATTTGGCATGCAACCCTTGCGGCGGAGTGGCCATGTGCGCGGTGGCATCAATGGGGCCGGAGCCGGAGGTGTTGCTGTCGCTCTTGCCGAGCAGTTAGCCTTAGATTATAGCCTGGAACCTGAAATTCAAGGCCAAAACGTGATATGGCGTGTCGTTCCTAGGACTGCGTACTGGTTTTTTTTGCCATTTCACGCGCCAGCGCACTCTGGCGCTGGATGAGTTTTTGCAAAGGCTCCCTCGCGTCCGCATCGCCTGAATTGATGCGTTGAGTCAGGATGTTGATCTGCTCATTGATTGCATCAACTAGCATTAGGTCGAGCAGGCCACGTAGTTCGTGCGCCAGTTCGTCACCCGGGTTGGTGCTAGTTTCCGGGACGGCGGCGGCCGGGCCGGCATCGGGGCGTGCCATTACCTTTAACGCCAGTGCTTCGAACGGTTGGCCGTGTAAATGCTCATGCAGTACGCCCCAGGGTTGGGGCCCGTTTTCGTTTAGTTGGCTTTCCAGCCAAATAAACAGGCTACCGTGCGGCGCGGGCCGTTCGCACAGCATCGCGTGGTCTTCATTGGTGAGCTTGTCCCAGGCTGCGGCGTGGCTCAGCAATAGGCGCACCGCATGGTCGGCGCGACTCGCGGGCAGCAGCCGGCCGGAGGGACGTGGGGGCTCGTTGCGCGGCGGGTATTTGCTGCGCCAGGGTTGACCGTTGCGGTCCAGGCGTGGCGAGCCATCGGCTTTCTTGCCGCTGTACCCGCTATCGCTGCGCGCGGCGGCCGCGGGTTTGCCCAGCCAGACCTCGGCGAGTTCGCGGGTGTTCAGCTGCACCAGGTCGGCGATGTCGCCCAGCAGTTGCCGCTTCAACGCGCCCTCGGGCAGCAGGTTCCATAGCGGCTTGGCGTTGCTTGCGAAATGCGCGCGGCCCTCGGCCGAGTTGAGGTCGCAGCCTTCGCGCGCGGCGTCGACCAGGAACACGCTCAGCGGCGTGGCCTCGGCCACGTAGCGGGCGAAGGCTTCGCGGCCGAACGCGCGGATGTAGCTGTCGGGGTCGTGCTCGGGCGGCAGGAACAGGAACTTGACGCTGCGCACGTCGCTGGCGAAGGGCAGGGCGCCGTCGAGCGCCTTGCGCGCCGCGCGCCGGCCGGCCGCGTCGCCGTCGAAGCTGAACACCACCGCGTCGGTGAAGCGAAACAGCTTCTGTACATGCTCAGGCGTGCAGGCCGTGCCGAGGGTGGCCACCGCGTTCGGAAAACCGAGCTGGGCCAGGGCCACCACGTCCATATAACCTTCGGTGACCAGCACATAACCGGCGTCGCGCAGGGCGTTGCGGGCTTCGAACAGGCCGTAGAGTTCGCGGCCCTTGCTGAAGACCGGTGTTTCGGGGGAGTTCAGGTACTTGGGCTTTTCGTCGCCCAGCACCCGGCCGCCAAAGCCGATGCACTCGCCCTTCACATTGCGGATCGGGAACATCACCCGGTCGCGGAAGCGGTCGTAGCGCTTCTCTTCTCCGGTGTTCTCGTCCGGATTGGTGATGACCAGGCCGCTCTCGGCCAGCAAGGGGTCGTCGTAGTTGGGGAACACGCTGGCCAGGTTGCGCCAGCCCTGCGGCGCATAACCCAGGCCGAACTGCTTGGCGACTTCGCCCGAGAGGCCGCGGCCCTTGAGGTAGTCCACCGCGCGTGGTGACTTCTTGAGCTGCTTGCGGAAGGCCTCGCCGGCCTGCTCCAGCACGTCGGTGAGCGTGGCCTGCTTCTGGCGCTGCTCGGCGGCGCGGGCGCGGTCTTGCGGGGAGGCGTCGTCTTCGGGCACCTGCATGCCGTATTGCTGGGCCAGGTCGTTCACCACCTCCATGAAGGTGGCGCCGGTGTGTTCCATCAGGAACTTGATGGCGTCGCCGCTCTTGCCGCAGCCGAAGCAATGAAAGAACTGCTTGCTCGGACTCACCGAGAAGGAAGGCGATTTTTCGCCGTGGAACGGGCACAGGCCCATGAAGTTGGCGCCGCCCTTCTTGAGCTGCACGTACCGGCCCACGATCTCCACCACGTCGACGCGGGCGATCAGTTCCTGGATGAAAGTCTGGGGGATGCTCACCGCGCTATTGTCCACGCAGCGGCGAGGACTTCCGCTCAAATTCCGGGCAAGTGCCGGGTAGGTGCCGGTCAAGTGCCGGTCAAAAAAGCCGGGCGAGGGGCCCGGCGACCGAACTCAGGACCTGAAGGACTGCTGCGCGCGCGTGGACAGGTGCACCACGTTTTCGCCGGGCAGGTCGTCGGAGCCCGCGCTACGGCGGCGCAGCAAGCCGGCGAACATGAAGCTGATCTCGGTCATTTTCTGCCGCGCGACGGCGTCGCCGCGCACGCTACAGATGGCGTCGGCCAGCGCATGGCGCAATTCCCACAGGGATTCGGCGTCCTCGGCCTGCACGATCTGGCGCGCCAGGGCTTCTTCGTGCAGGGGCAGGGTGGCCACCTGGCCCAGTTCGTCGAGCATCGATTTCTGGATGCTGGCGACACGCGAACGCGCTGAGATGAAGCCGGGCAACAGGGCTTGCAGCCAACTGCGGGCCGCGGGCGTGGGTTTGGGCTCCACGGCGATCGGGGTATCGTAGTTGTTCAACGAAGCGGTATAAATCGAAGAGGGCCGGGCTGGGTCCATCGGCGACAGCTTGCGCTGTGTGACAGTCAGTTGATTGGGCACGAAAACTCTCCTGAAATGGGAACGAGGCAGCGGTCAAACTATGCGGCGCACATGTTTCCGGCACATTTCAAAGCAGGCTTTTTTGTTTCAATTGTTGCGGGGGCCGATCTTATCGCAAGATATTGCGATGCAACAAGTGCACATGCACACAATGAAAAATGGCCGTATTAATCAAGATCTTTGATAGACTGGATAACGTCATATTGCTATGAAAAAGTGATTGATTTCTGAGGTTTTTTGTCGACCTTCATCGGTCATTTGTACGGTTTTATTCACATTCACCGCATGACCCCATCAGATTCCACGCCTCATGACGGCATGGCCCCGGCCTTGCTCCTGCTGCCCGGCTTGCTGTGCGACCAGACCGTATGGGCTGGCCAATGCGCGGCACTGGCGCCGCAGGCCCACTGCGTGGTGCCGGCCTATGGCTTGCTGGGTTCGATCGAAGCCATGGCGCGCCATGTGCTGGCCACCGCGCCGGCACAGACCTTCGCGCTGGCCGGCCACAGCATGGGCGGGCGTGTGGCGCTCGAAGTGCTGCGCCTGGCGCCCGAACGGGTCGCACGGCTGGCCCTGCTCGACACCGGTTTCCTGCCCTTGCCGGACGGCCCCGACGCCGAGCGCGAACGCCAGCAGCGCTACCAGTGGCTGGAGACGGCGCGCGCGCACGGCATGCGCGCCATGGGCGAGGCCTGGGCTGCGGGCATGGTGCATCCGGCCCGGCTTGAAAACCGCCTGGCCGGCGAGGTGTTCGAGCAGATCCTGGCGATGGTGGCGCGCAGCACGCCCGAGGTCTTCGCTGCACAGATTGCCGCGCTGCTGGGCCGGCCCGACGCCACGCCGGTGCTGTCGGCCATTGCCTGCCCGACCCTGGTGCTGTGCGGGCGGCAGGACGCCTGGAGTCCGCTGGCCCGCCATGTGGAGATGACAGAGCGCATTCCTGGTGCGCGGCTGGCCGTGGTCGAAGAAGCTGGCCACATGGTGCCGATGGAGCGACCCGCCGAGGTGTCGCAGCATCTGGCGCAGTGGCTACAGGCGCCGTTGGTTTGAATGGTTTACGTCGCTGCGGTGGTTGACTAGTTTTTTATTCTGTAAAAAATGATAATTTAGAATAGTTATTCGCGAGAGTTGCCGGCATCATCGATCTATTCACCAATAGATCACGCCATGCCATCTTCTACTGCCGCCCCGTTCGAGACCTTCGCCGACGCCCTCGCCCCCCAGACCGAGGTGCCGCCGCTGCGCGCCCACATTACCGCCGCCTACCGCCGCCCCGAACCCCAGGCCTTGCCGCCCTTGCTGGAGGCGGCCCGCCTGCCCGCGGGCATGGCCGGCCAGGCGCAGGCCCTGGCGCAGCGCATCGCCGAACAATTGCGCAAGCGCAAGAACGCCACCGGCCGCGCCGGGCTGGTGCAGGGCCTGCTGCAGGAATACGCGCTGTCGTCGCAGGAAGGTGTGGCGCTGATGTGCCTGGCCGAGGCCTTGCTGCGTATTCCCGACGCGGCCACGCGCAATGCGCTGATCCGCGACAAGATCGCCAACGGCCAATGGCAGGCGCATGCGGGCCGCAGTCCTTCGGTGTTTGTCAACGCCGCCACCTGGGGCCTGTTGCTCACCGGCAAGCTGGTGGCCACGCACAGCGAATCGGGCCTGTCGACCACGCTGACCCGGCTCATCGGCAAGGGCGGCGAGCCCCTGATCCGCAAGGGCGTGGACATGGCCATGCGCATGATGGGCGAGCAGTTCGTCACCGGCGAAACCATCGCCCAGGCGCTTGACCACGCCAAGCGGCTGGAGGCCGAAGGCTTCCGTTATTCCTACGACATGCTGGGCGAGGCCGCGCTCACCGCGCATGACGCCGAGCGTTACCGCCAGTCGTATGAACAGGCCATCCATGCCATCGGCAAGGCTTCGGCCGGCCGTGGTGTGTACGAGGGCCCGGGCATTTCGATCAAGCTGTCGGCGCTGCACCCGCGCTACAGCCGCGCCCAGCACGGCCGCGTGATGGCCGAGCTGTACCCCACGCTGCGCGAGCTCACGCTGCTGGCCCACAAGTACAACATCGGCATCAACATCGACGCCGAAGAGGCCGACCGGTTGGAGCTGTCTCTCGACCTGCTGGAAAAGCTGTGTTTCGAGCCGGCGCTGGAGGGGTGGAGCGGCATTGGCTTCGTGATCCAGGCTTATCAAAAACGCTGCCCCTTCGTCATCGACTTCGTGGTCGACCTGGCCCGGCGCAGCGGCCACCGGCTGATGGTGCGGCTGGTGAAGGGCGCGTATTGGGACAGCGAGATCAAGCGCGCCCAGATCGACGGCCTGGACGGCTACCCGGTCTACACCCGCAAGGCCTATACCGATGTGTCGTACCTGGCCTGCGCAAAGAAGCTGCTGGCCGCGCCCGACGCGGTCTATCCGCAATTCGCCACGCACAACGCACACACGCTCTCGGCCATTTACCAGATGGCCGACCCGGCCAGCTACCAGCCCGGCCAATACGAATTCCAGTGCCTGCACGGCATGGGCGAGCCGCTGTACGAGCAGGTGGTCGGCCCGGTCGATGCCGGCAAGCTGAACCGGCCCTGCCGCATCTATGCGCCGGTGGGTACGCATGAAACCCTGCTGGCCTACCTGGTGCGCCGGCTGCTGGAAAACGGTGCCAACACCTCCTTCGTGAACCGCATCGCCGACCCGACGATCGCCATCGAAGTGCTGGTCGAAGACCCGGTGGCCACGGTGGAACACATGGCCCTGAAAGACGGCGCGGTGGGCTTGCCGCATGCGTCGATTCCGCTGCCGCAGGCCTTGTACGGCGGCGCCCGCGCGAATTCCAAGGGGCTCGATTTGGCCAACGACGACCAGCTGCGCCTGCTCGGCGACGCGCTGGCCAAATCGGCACAAGAGGCGTGGACGGCCGGGCCGCTGATGGCCTCGGGGCCCGGCGCCGGACAGGCTTCCGAGCCGGTACGCAACCCGGCCGATCTGCGCGAAGTGGTCGGCCAGGTGCAGGAGGCCACGCTGGCCGATGTGCACCAGGCCATCACCGACGCCACCAGCTTCGCCCCCACCTGGGCCGCCACCGCGCCGGCCGAGCGTGCGGCCTCGCTCGACGCCGCGGCCGATCTGCTCGAAGCCAACTTGCCGCGCCTGCTCGGCCTGTTGTCGCGCGAGGCCGGCAAGACCTATGCGAACGGCATTGCCGAAGTGCGTGAGGCGGTGGACTTCCTGCGTTTCTACGCGGCCCAGGCACGCGGCGATTTCTCGGCCGACACGCACAAGCCGCTCGGCCCCATGGTCTGCATCAGCCCCTGGAACTTCCCGCTGGCCATCTTCGTCGGCCAGGTGGCCGCAGCCCTGGCCGCCGGCAACCCGGTGTTGGCCAAGCCGGCCGAGCAGACGCCGCTGATCGCCGCCGAAGCCGTGCGCCTGCTGTGGTGGGCCGGCGTGCCGCGCGCGGCGGTGCAGTTGCTGCCCGGCCGCGGCGAAACCGTGGGCGCCGCCTTGGTGGGCGACGCGCGGGTGCAAGGCGTGATGTTCACCGGCTCGACCGAGGTCGCCCGCATCCTGCAGAAGACGCTGGCGCAACGGCTCGGTGCCGATGGCCGCCCGGTGCCGCTGATCGCCGAGACCGGCGGGCAGAACGCGATGATCGTCGACTCGTCCGCCCTGGTCGAGCAGGTGGTGATCGACGTGGTGGCCTCGGCCTTCGACAGCGCCGGCCAGCGCTGCTCCGCGCTGCGTGTGTTGTGTGTGCAGGAAGAGGTGGCCGGCCGCGTGATCGAGATGCTCAAGGGCGCGATGGCCGAAAGCCGCATCGGCAACCCGGCCCAATTGGCGGTGGACGTCGGCCCGGTGATCGACGTCGAGGCGCGCGAGGGCATCGAGCACCACATCGCCGCCATGCGCCAGCGCGGCCGCAAGGTGTTCCGCCAGGCGCGCGATATCGGCGACGCCACGCTGTACGGCACCTTCGTCACGCCCACGCTGATCGAACTCGACAGCCTGGCCGAGCTGCAGCGCGAAGTCTTCGGCCCGGTGCTGCACCTGGTGCGCTACCGCCGCCGTGACCTGGGCGCGCTCATCGGCCAGATCAACAACACCGGCTACGGCCTCACCCTCGGCGTGCACACCCGCATCGACGAGACCATCGCCCAGGTGGTCGACGCCGCCAAGGCCGGCAACGTCTATGTGAACCGCAACATGGTTGGCGCCGTGGTCGGCGTGCAGCCCTTCGGCGGGGAGGGCCTGTCGGGCACCGGCCCCAAGGCCGGTGGCCCGCTCTACATGTACCGCATGCTGGCCGAGCGGCCCGACGATGTGATGGCGCGGGCGCTGCTGGCGGCCGATCCCGTTCACACCAACCCGGCCGGCGCCGTGGGCGAGCCGCCCAGCGCCTTGGCCGCACTCGAGTCCTGGGCGCAGTTGACGGACCGCAGCACGCTCGCAGCGGCCTGCCAGCGCTTCGCGCGCCAGTCGCGCAGCGGCCATGCACGCACCCTGGTCGGCCCGACCGGCGAGCGCAACGTCTACACGTTGCTGCCGCGCGAGGCCGTGTTGAGTCTGGCCACCGATGATGCCGACCGCCTGGTGCAATTGGCCGCGGTGCTGTCGGTCGGCAGCACCGCCGTCTGGCCCGCCACCGGGCCGGCGGCCACGCTGTACGCATCGCTGCCGCTCGAAGTGCAACAGGCCATCGCCACCGCGCAGGACTGGACCGCGCCCACCGTGCATTTCGACGCGGTGCTGCACCATGGCGACGCGGCCTCGCTGCAGCAGGCGCTGCAGGTGCTGGCCCGCCGCGACGGTGCCATCGTCAGCCTGCGGGCCTATGCGCCGGGCGATGCGGCCATCGCGCTGGAGAGCCTGGTGGTGGAGCGCGCATTGAGTGTGAACACCGCTGCCGCCGGTGGTAATGCGAGCCTGATGACGATCGGCTAAAACCTGGTGCCGTGCTCAGCGGGCGCTTAACGAGCGCTCGCGGTGGCCAATTGCGACAGACGCCGCACGCTGGGTTCGAACAGTTCCGCCGGGGTGTTGCCGTAGCCCAGCACCAGGCCGTTGTCTTCCGGCATGGGCCGCAGCGCGAAGCCCGACAGCGGCGACGGTGCGATGCCGTGGCGCCGCGCGGCGCTGGCGATCGCCTGGTCGGGGTAACGCGCGGGCAGCCGCAGTGTCAGGTGCATGCCGCCGCGGCCACCGTCGATGCTGTGGGGTACACGCAGGTGCCGCGTCAGCGCTTCGCGCAGGGCCTGTTGGCGCTCGCGGTACAGGCGCCGCATGCGGCCCAGGTGCCGGCTGAACTCGCCGCTCTCGATGAACTCGGCCAGTGCCAGCTGTTCGTGGCGGTGGCCGCCGCGCAGTATCTCCCTGAGCGGCGCCTCGAGCGGTGCCAGCAGTGCCCGCGGCAGCACCAGGAAGCCCAGGCGCAGCGCGGGGAACATGGTCTTGCTGAAGGTGCCCACATACAGCACCGGCGCGTCGGCCACCAGGCCCTGCATGGCGCCGATGGGTTCACCCACGTGGCGAAATTCGCTGTCGTAGTCGTCTTCGATGAGCCAGGCGCCGTGCTGCCTGGCACTGGTGATCAATGCCAGCCGGCGCGCCACGCTCAGCACCGCCCCGCCGGGGTACTGGTGCGAGGGCGTGGTGTAGACCAGGCGCGGCGCCTGCGTTTGCCAGTCGCCGGCGGCAACCAACAGGCCTTCGGCATCGACGCGGATCGGCGCGACCCGCAGGTCGCCCGCATGCATGGCTGCCTTGGCGCCGCGGTAGCCCGGGTCTTCCACCCAGGCCAGGTCGCCCGGGTTGCTCAGCAGCCGCACGCACAGGTAAAGGGCCTCTTGCGCACCCTCGGTGATGACGACCTGGGCCGGGTCGCAGGACACGCCGCGGCTGATGCCCAGGTGCGCGGCGATCGAGGCGCGCAAGGCCGGTTCGCCCAGCGGATCACCATAGTCCAGCGTGGCCGCGCCCGCGCGGCGCATGGCGCGGTCGACCGTGCGGCGCCAGGCCGCCAATGGAAACTGCGACAAGGCCGGCACCCCGGGCGTCAGGGCCGCACCGGCTTCGGCGCGCGGCTGGGTCGGCTGGATGCGCATGAGCCGCTGTGCCATCGGTGAGGTGGCGGGCGCGGTTGGGGCAAGGCGCCGGGCCTTGGGCCGCTGCAGGGCGGCCACCCGGGTGCCCTGCCGGTCGGGCTGCACATAACCCTCAGCGGCCAGCAATTCGTAGGCGGCCGTCACGGTATTGCGTGAGATCGACAAGGCCTGCGCCAGCGCGCGCGAACCTGGCAGGCGGCTGCCGGGCGGCAGGCGTCCGTCCAGGATCGCGGACTTGAAGCGATGGTGCAACTGGCGCTGCATGGGCGCGGCGCCCGAGTCCCTGGCCAGTGGGGTGTCGAGCAAGGTCTGTTGCAGGGCCGGGGAGGTGATTGGCATGGTCGTCGAAGTGGAGAAGGGTCGTTTTCGTGGCACCCTGAAATACCACATCGATGGCACTTTTACAGGTGCCACGCGGTGGCTACTCTAGCGCATGCCCGATCCTCTTCACTCAGGAACCTACCCAGGAACTCACCCATGACCCATCACCTGAATGCCTACGGCCAGCCCATCGGCGCGCCGCTGCCCGACTGGAGCCCACGCGAGCGCCCGGCTCACACCCTCATCGAAGGCCGGTATTGCCGGCTGGAGCCGCTCGATGCGGCGCGCCATGCGGCGGACCTGTACGCCGCCTACAGCCAGGCGCCCGACGGCCGCGACTGGACCTACATGATCTCCGGCCCGTTCGCCGACGCGGCAGACTACCGTGCCTATGCCGAGCGCATCGCGACCGGCGCCGATCCGCTGCATTACGCCGCCATCGACCGGCGCACCGGCCGGGCCGTGGGCACGCTGGCGTTGATGCGCATCGACCCGGCCAACGGTGCCGTCGAGGTCGGCCATGTCGCTTTTTCGCCTTTGCTCAAACACACGCCGGCCTCCACCGAGGCCCAGTACCTGTTGATGCGGCATGTCTTCGACGATCTGGGCTACCGCCGCTTCGAATGGAAGTGCGACAGCCTCAATGCCCCTTCGCGCCAGGCCGCCGAACGGCTCGGCTTCCGCTTCGAGGGCATCTTCCGCCAGGTCGTCGTCTACAAGGGGCGCAGCCGCGATACGGCGTGGTTTTCCATCATGGACCATGAATGGCCCGTACTGGCCACGGCGTTTGCCGAGTGGCTGGCCCCTGGTAACTTCGACGCGCAGGGCCGGCAGCTTCGGTCGCTCGTGGCCTTGCGCAGCGTTGGTGGCCAGGCGGACTGAAGCCTGCGCTGCGCAGGGGGAATGCGGGGTGGAACCCATCGGGGAACCCACCTTTTGGTAGGCTCGGTGCTCCAGGAGCCCTATCAGCCATTCCCCCCGCATGAACCCGACCCAACTAGCGACTTCGATCAATGTCCTGGACCTGCTGGTCGATGCCGTCTGCGTCGTGGACGTGGAGGGGCGCTTCCAGTTCGTCAGCGCGGCCTTCGAGCGCATCTTCGGTTATGCACCGGACGAGGTCATCGGCCGGCGCATGATCGAACTGGTCCATCCCGACGACCGCGAGCGCACCCTGCAGGCCGTGGCCAACATCATGGCCGGCAAGCTGCAGCTGCATTTTGAAAACCGCTATGTGCGCAAGGACGGCAAGACCGCCCACATCGTCTGGTCGGCCCGCTGGTCGCCGGGCGATGGCCTGCGCGTGGCGGTGGCACGCGACGTCACCGAGCGCAAGCGCATCGACTCGATGCAGGCCGCGATCTACGCCATCTCCGAAGCCGCCTATGCGGCCGAAGACCTGCCGGCCTTGTTCCGCCGCATCCACGAGATCATCGGCAGCCTGCTGCCCGCCGCCAACTTTGCGGTGGCGCTCTACGACGTGCAACGCGACCTGCTGAGCTTCCCCTACCATGTCGATGAACGCCAAGGCGCGCCGTTACCCTGCGCCCTGGCGGAGCACAGCCGCTGCGCCGAAGTCATTCGCACACGCCAGACCTTGCTGCTGACCCCGGACAGTCTCCATTTACAGACTTCACAGGCTTCACAGGCCACGCAGGACGACGGTCCGCTGTATTGGCTGGGCGTGCCGCTGCATGCGCAAAGAGGCACCATCGGCGCGCTGGTGCTGCAGGGTTATTCGGAGGAACTGCGCTACACCGAGGAAGACAAGGAGCTCCTGCAGTTCGTCTCGACCCAGGTGGCCGCCGCCATCGAACGCAGCCAGATGCATGAGCGCCTGCGCCACATGGCCCAGTACGACCAGCTCACGCAACTGCCCAACCGGCAGCTGTTCAATGAACGGCTCAAGGTGGCGCTGACCCATGCCCGGCGCGACAAGACGCTGCTGGCCCTGCTGTTCATCGACCTCGACCGCTTCAAGCTCGTGAACGACACCCTGGGCCATGCGGTGGGCGACCTGCTGCTGCAGGGCGTGGCCGCGCGCTTGCGCAGTTACGTGCGCGCGTCCGATACGGTGGCACGGCTGGGCGGCGACGAGTTCGTGCTGCTGCTGGAAAACGACCACCCGCCAGGCCATGCGGTGCATTGCGCGCAAAAGATCCTGGCGGCCTTCGAGCAGCCTTTCGACCTGGCCGGGCATACGCTGCACATCCGTCCAAGCATCGGCATGGCGCTGTATCCCGATCATGGCGAGGACGGAGACCGGCTGCTCGAACACGCCGACCAGGCGATGTACTGGTCGAAGAAGAACGGTGGCAACCGCTTCGGCATGCAGACCGTGCAGCCGCCAAGCTGACTCCCGCTTTTACCTGGGGCGCGCCAGCGTGCCCAGTAGCGCCATGGCCGCCAGCCCCATGACCACCGCGCCGAATTCGAAAGCCGTGTGCAGCAGGCCGTTGCCGTGATGGATGAAGTAACCTGCGGCCACCGCCGGCACACCCATCGCCAGGTAAGACACCACGAAGGCCACCGACAACACGCCGGCCCGCTCGTGCGGCGCGGCAAACGGCACCACGCTGCGGATCGCGCCCTGGAAGCCGGCACCGAAACCCAGGCCGGCCACCGTGGTGCCCAGGAAGAACCAGGCCGCCGCGTGCTGCCACAGGCCGAGCAGGACGCCGGCCATGCCGAGGAACAGGCCGGCCGCGCCGATGCCCATCATGCGCAGCGCCTGCACGCGGTGCAGCAGCAGCACCGAGGTGCCGCCGGCCGCGGCCAGCAGGCCGAGTGCCAGGCCGCCGAACAGCGAGGCGTCGAAGCCGAACACACCGTGCACCAGGGCTGGGGCCAATGCACCGTAGAAGCCCGCCACGGCCCAGGCCGCCACCAGCATCGGCACGGCCAGCAGCAAGGGCGTGCGTACGGCAGGCGGCACGCTGAACTGCGGCTTGAGCGAGGCCAGCGCACCGGCCTGCGGGGTGATGGTCTCAGGCATCAGCACCACACCGATGCTCTGCAGTACGAACACCGCGCCGAACAGCGCATACACCAGATGGGTCGGTGCCGGCAGGTAGTGCACCATCAGCCCGCCCACGAGCGCGCCCAGCGCGGTGCCGGTCACCGGCGCGATGGCATTGGCGATGGTGCCGCGGGCGCGGTCCAGGTCCAGCAGGCCGGCACCGACAGCGGCCACCGCCGCGCCGGTCGACAGGCCCTGGATCACCCGCCCGACCAGCAGCCCGGAGACACCGTTTGCCGTGCCCAGCACCAGCATGGCCACCGCCTGCGCCGCGGCCGCGGCGATCAGCACCGGCCGGCGGCCCACATGGTCGGACAGCCGGCCGGCCACCAGCAGAGCGGCCAGCACGGCCAGCGCGTAGATGCCGAACACCAGCGTGACGACGATCGGCGAAAAACCCCAGGCCGCCTCGTACAAGGGGTAT
>Ga0307513_10006138_pt1 | contig 15767 bp, 13 predicted proteins | sample 15_EM_MG_FD_202174 | JGI IMG/M metagenome (GOLD analysis project Ga0307513, IMG submission 202174) | Populus trichocarpa ectomycorrhiza microbial communities from riparian zone in the Pacific Northwest, United States - 15_EM | ecosystem: Host-associated > Plants > Roots > Unclassified | place... | reverse complement strand
ACGTCCACGACAAGGTCAACGACCACGTCAACGATCGGATGCCTCGTCGAGGGCCTGGCTATCGAAGCTTGGCGAGCGCCTCGGTCGCGAGCGCGCGGGTCAGCTCGCCGGCGGGCAGGGCGCGCCCGAGCCGCGCGGCTTGCCCGGACCACAGCGGGCCGAAGTCGCCCGAGCCGCGGGTCTCGGCGGCGGCCTTGAGCGGCGCGAGCGCGGCCGCGGCGAGCGGGAACGCCGGCGCGTCGTCGGTCAGCGGGCCGAGCTCGCGCATCGCGCGGTTGATCAGGCCGCGCGCCGGTCGGCCGGTGAACACGTTGGTCAGCGCGGTCGCGTTGTCCTTGGCCTGGCCCAGCGCGGCGCGGTGCGGCGCCGAGATCCGCGCCTCGGGGCACAACAGATACGCCGTGCCGAGCTGGACCGCGGCGGCGCCGAGCGCGAACGCCGCGACGATGCCGCGCGCGTCGCCTCCCGCCGGCCGCGATCACCGGCACCCGCACCGCGTCGACGATCTGCGGCACCAGCGCCAGCGTGCCGGCCTGGCTGCGCACCGCGGTCACCGGATCGTCGTCGAGGAACACGCCGCGATGCCCGCCGGCCTCGGCGCCCTGCGCGATGATCGCGTCGCAGCCCTGCGCCTCGAGCCAGATCGCCTCGTCGACCGTCGTCGCCGACGACAGGATCACCGCGCCGGTCGCGCGCACCCGCGCGAGCAGCGCCGGCGCCGGCAACCCGAAATGGAAGCTGACGACCTCGGGCTTGCTGTCCTCGACCAGGCCGCACCAGGTGTCGTCGAACGGGGCGCGCGTCGGCGCGGCGATCACCGCGCTCGGGTCGACGCCGAGCTCGGCGTAGTACGGCGCCAGCCGCGCCCGCCACGCCGCCTCGCGCGCGGCGTCGAGCACCGGCGGCGCGTGGCAGAAGAAGTTGAGGTTGATCGGCGCGCCGGTGTGCGCCCGGATCGTCTGCAGCTCGGCGCGCGCCTGCGCCGGCGTCAGGGTCGCCGCCGCCAGCGCCCCCAGCCCGCCGGCGTTCGCCACCGCGATCGCCAGGTCGGCGAACCCGACGTTCGCCATCGGCGCGAGCAGGATCGGCAGGTCGATGCCCAGCAACTCGAGCGCGCGGCGATCTGGCCACATCGCAGACCTCCGCAGCTCAGCGATTGATGATGTGGATCGCCTCGCCCATCGCCGCCGCGGCCGCCTCCATCATGCCCTCCGACAGCGTCGGGTGCGGGTGGATCGTCAGCCGCAGGTCGTCGGCGACCGCGCCCATCTCGATCGCGAGCGTCGCCTCCGAGATCAGGTCGCTGCCGCCATTGCCGGCGATGTGCACGCCCAGGAGCTCGCCGGTCTTGGCGTCGGCGATGACCTTGACGAAGCCCTCGGTGTCGTTGACCGACAGCGCGCGGCCCAGCGCGGCGAACGGGAACTTGCCGACCTTGAGCGCGCCGTAGCCCTTGGCCTTGGCCTCGTCCTCGGTCAAGCCGGTCGACGAGATCTCGGGATCCGTGAAGACGACGGCCGGGATCGTGCGGACGTCGAACGCCGCCTTGTGCCCCGCGATGATCTCGGCGACGACCTCGCCCTCCTTGGTCGCCTTGTGCGCGAGCATCATGCCGCCGATCAGATCGCCGATCGCGTAGATTCCCGGCACGTTGGTGCGCAGCTGATCATCGGCCACGACGAACCCGCCCTTGCCGACGGTGACGCCGGCCTGCTCGAGGCCGAGGTTCTCGCTGTTGGGCTTGCGGCCGATCGACAGCAGGATCTTGTCGGCGTCGATCGTCGCGGTCTTGCCGTCCTTGAGCTCGACGGTGAGCACCGCGCGGTCGCCCTTGTCCTCCCAGCTCTTGGCCTTGGTGTCGAGCATGACCTCGACGCCCATCTTCTTGAGCTTGCGCTCGACCACGCCGACGCAGTCCTTGTCCATCGTGCCGAGCAGCCGCGGCAGCGCCTCGACCACGGTGACCTTGCTGCCGAACTTCGCGTAGCACATGCCGAGCTCGAGCCCGATGTAGCCGCCGCCGATGACGACCATGCGCTTGGGCACCTCGGTCAGCGCGAGCGCGCCGGTCGAGTCGATGATGCGCTGCTGGTCGATCTTGAAGCCCGGGATCTCGAACGGCCGCGAGCCGGTCGCGAGCACGATGTTCTTGGCGATGATCGTCTGCTCGCCGGACGCGGTCTTGACCGTGATGCGGTGGCCGTCGGGACCGGACTTGGCGAGCGTCGCGCTGCCGTCGATGATCTCGACCTGGTTGCCCTTGAGCAGGGTGCGCACGCCGCTGGTGAGCTTGTTCACCACGCCGCCCTTCCAGCGCTGCAGCTTGGCCATGTCGAGCACCGGCTTGCCGGTGATCGTGATGCCGATGTCCTCGGAGTGGCCGAGCTTGTCGAACATCTTGGCCGCGTGGATCACCGCCTTGGACGGGATGCAGCCCACGTTGAGGCAGACCCCGCCCATGTACTCGCGCTCGATGATGGCGGTCTTGATCTTGAGTTGGCCGAGCCGGATCGCAGCGGGATACCCACCGGGGCCGGCTCCAATCACGACGGCGTCAAAACGTTGCTCGGGCATGCGCGGGTCATACCACGGGCCAGGCCACCGGCTCGGCCAGCCCCGGCCACTCGGACCCGGCCGATCAGGGAGCGTTCAGCCGGTGGATCGGCCGGGACTCGGGGGGCGCGCCCGCCGGCGCCGGCGGTCCGGCCAGCGGGATCCGGATGTAGAACGTCGTGCCGACCCCCAGCGTGGAGTCGAACGTCAGCGTCCCACCGTGGCGGTCGACCACGATCGATCGCGAGATCGCGAGGCCCTGGCCGGTGCCGCGGCCGACCTCCTTGGTCGTGAAGAACGCGTCGAAGATGCGCTCGCGGTTGGCCTCCGGGATGCCGCCCCCGGTATCGGACACCGCGATCACCGCGTGATCGCCCTCGACCCGGGCGCGGACGCCGAGCGTGCCGCGGCCGGCGTGCTTGTCCTCGATCGCGTGCGCGGCGTTGACGATCAGGTTCAGGAACACCTGGTTGAGATCGCTGCCGAAGCAGACAACAGGCGGCATCGCGGCGAAGTCGATCTCGACGTCGGCGACGTAGCGATACACCGCGGCGGTGACGTCGAGCGCGTTCTGCAGCGCGCGCGGCAGATCGACCGCGGCGGCCTCGCGCGGCCCGGGGTGCGCGAGCTCCTTCATCGCCCGGACGATCCGCGCGATCCGCGCGACGCCGTCGTCGACGCTGTCGAGCGCCGCCGGGATCTCGCGGCTGAGGTAGTCGAGGTCGGCCTCGCCGGCGAGCTCGATCAGCTGCGCGACCAGCACCTCCGCGGCGAGCGGCGGGGCGGCCTGCGCCGCGGCCACCATCGCGCTGCCCATCGTCGACAGCGCGACCACGCCCTCGCGCAAGAACTGCAGGTTGTCGGCGACGTACTGGATCGGCGTGTTGATCTCGTGCGCGACGCCGGCGGCGAGCTGGCCGACCGCCTCGAGCTTCTGCGACAGCCGCAGCTCGATCTCCATGCGCTCGCGCACCCGGATGTGCTCGGCGAGCTTGGCGTTGGCCTGCTGCAGCTGCTGCGTGCGCGACGCCACGGTGGCCTCGAGCTGCTCGACGTGCGCGCGGATCTGACCGGCGAGCTGCCACTTGGTGGTCAGCGCGTGCGCGCACTGCACGACCTCGAGCGTGTCGAACGGCTTCTTCAGGATCAGCAGCGACTCGCGGGGCCCGAGCCGCGCGCGCAGATCGCTCCACGAGTGATCCGAGTACGCAGAGCAGATCACGATCTGGACGTCGGGATCGATCCGCCAGATCCGCTCGATGGTCTCGAGCCCGTCCCAGCCTGGCGGCATGCGCATGTCGACGAACGCGAGCGCGAACGGCCGCCCCGCGGCGACCGCCTCGGTGATCAGGGCGACGGCTTCGCGGCCCTGGAACGCCGAGACCAGCTCGAACGCGCCGTGCGCGTCGGGCGGCGCGACCGTGCGATCGAGCAGCATGGCCTCGAGGTCGTCGAGCTCGCTCTCGGTCTGATCCGGCGGCGCGAAGATCTTGCGGAAGTCGTCGTGGATCGCGTGGTTGTCGTCGACGATCAGGATGCGATGGCTAGTTCTGGACGGCATGCTTGCCCTCGAGCGGGATCTCCAGCGTGAAGGTCGCGCCGCGACCGGGACCTTCGCTGCGGGCCTGGAGCGTGCCGCCGAGCTCGCGCGCGGCGTTCGCGCTGGCGTGCAGGCCGAAGCCGTGGCCGCGCGCCCTGGTCGTGAAGCCGTGCTGGAAGATCTTGTCGAGGTTCTCGGCCGGGATGCCGACGCCGGTATCGGAGATCTCGATCTCGATCGCGGTCGCGGTCTCGCGCGCCCGCACCGTCAGCTGCTGGGGTGGGGCGCGGTGGTCCTTGAGCGCGTGGCGCGCGTTCGAGATCAGGTTGATCAGGATCTGCAGGAGCTTGTGGCGATCGGTCAGGACGCCGAGCGTGTTCGAGTAGTCCTTGATGACCTCGATGCCGTGGCGCGCGAACGACGACTCGCCCATGTGCAGCGCGTCGTTGATCACCGCGCTGATCACGACGTGCTCGAGCACGCCGGCCGGATGCGCGTACGACTGCTGCATCGCGACGATCGTCTTGATGTGGTCGACGTGGCGGTTCACCGAGCCGAGCTCCTCGAGCATCTTGGCGTTCTCCTCGGTCAGCCGCCGCGACACCGTGCTGAGGTAGGTCGGCAGGGCCTTGCCCTTCGCGGTGTCGAGGAACGCCGGCAGCCCGCCGGGGAAGCTGTCGACCAGCTCGATCGAGCGCGACAGTCCCGCGATCCGCGAGCCGCGGACCTGGTCGCTGATCATCGAGACCGAGACGTTGAGGCTGTTGAGCACGTTGCCGACGTTGTGCAGCACGCCGGTCGCGATCTCCGCCATCCCCGCCATGCGCGACACGGTGAGCAGCTCGTGCTGGATCTTCTCGACGTGCGCCGCCGCTTCCTTCTGCTCGGCCTCGCGGCGCTCGAGCGCGGCGGTCATCTGGTTCAGGTAGTCGCGCAGCGCGCGCAGCTCGCCGGGCGCGGCGATCGTCAGGCGCTCCGCGAGCGCGCCGCCGGCGACCTTGCGCGAGAACAGCATCATCGCGTGGATCGGCGAGACGAACGAGCGCGCGAACACGACCGAGTAGCCGAGCGCGGCGAGCCAGATCAACAGCACGCCGAGCGCGATGCGCCGGGCCCACGCGCCGATCGCGTCGAGCCGCGTGGTCGAGAACGCCACCGAGACCGAGCCGAGCTTCATGCCCTCGAACGTCACCGGCTCCCAGGTGCGGATGTAGCCGTCGCGCGCGGCCGCGACGCCGGGCGTCCCGCCAAACGGCTCCGCCACCGGGGCGCCGTGGCTGAGCTTCGGTTGATCGCGGTTGTCGCGGATCGCGACGTAGGCGAGGTCCGGGTCGGCGAACAGCGTGGCCAGCGCCCCGGTGACCAGCCCGAGGTCGTCGGCGCCGAGCGGGACCTCGAGCGCATTGCCCGCCGCGTGGGTGGCGACCTGGCTCTTGGCCTCGAGCATGTGCTCGAGCATCGGCAGGACGCCGCGCGCGAACGCACCGTAGGCCAGCGCGAACAGCACGCCGAACAGCAGCAGCTGCGCCGTGCTGAACAGGAGGAGGCGGTCGCGCAGCTTCATCGTGCGATCTCCGATTCGGCCACCCCGTCGGAAGATTTACCGAGCATGGAATCTTCGCGCGGACGCTACGAAGAACCAGGAAACGGCCCGTGCTACGCGGCGACGGTCGCGGCGCGCTGGCGGCCGTCGATCGGGATCCGGATCACGAACGTCGTGCCGCGGTCGGCGCCGGAGTCGAACGACAGCGAGCCGTGGTGGCGATCGACGATGATCGCGCGCGCGATCGACAGGCCCTGGCCGGTGCCGCGGCCGACCTCCTTGGTCGTGAAGAACGGATCGAAGATGCGCTGCTGGATCTCCACCGGGATGCCGCCGCCGCTGTCGGCGATCGAGATCACGACGTGATCGCCGTCGACCGCCGAGGTGACGGTCAGCCGGCCGCGCCGGGTGCCCTCCATCGCGTGCGCCGCGTTGACGATCAGGTTCAGGAACACCTGGCCGAGCTCGGCGACGAAGCAGGTCACCGGCGGCAGCGGCGCGAGCCGCTTCTCGAGATCGGCCACGCTGCGGTACGAGTTCGCGCTGATCTCGAGCGCGCTCTCGAGCGCGCGGTTGATGTCGGCCACCCGCGCGTCGCCGGTCCCGGGGTGCGAGAGCTCCTTCATCGCCCGCACGATCGACGAGATCCGCTGGATCCCGCCCTGGATCGCGTCGAGCGCGCCGGGCAGCTCGCGCTGGAGGTACGTCAGGTCGACCGCGTCGAGCACCCGGCGGGCCTCGCAGGCCAGCCGCGAGTCGCCGTTCGCGTGGGGGCCGCCGAGCGAGACGTCGATCCGGCTGATCAGCGCCAGCAGGTCGGCCGTCGAGTCGTGCACGAACTCGAGGTGATCGCCGACGTACTGCAGCGGGTTGTTGATCTCGTGCGCGATGCCGGCCGCGAGCTGGCCGACCGCCTCGAGCCGCTGCGACACCCGCATCTCGGCCTCGACGCGGTCGCGCCACGCCAGCTCCTCGGCGAGCCGATGGTTGGCGGCCTCGAGCTGCGCGGTGCGCGCCAGCACCGCGGCCTCCAGCACGTCGAGGTGCGCGCGCGCCTCGCGCTGCAGCCGCCACTTGGTGGTCAGCGCCCGCACGGCCTGCGTGAGCTCGGCGTGCGAGAACGGCTTCTTGATCGCGAGCAGCGCGTCGGTGTCGCCGAACTGGAGCTCGAGCTCGTCGGGGCCGAGCTCGGTGCCGGTGCAGAACAGCGCCTGGGTGTCGGGCGCGACCTTCCAGATCCGCTCGAGGGTCTCGAACCCGCCCCAGCCCGGCATGCCGATGTCGAGGATGACCAGCGCGAAGTCGACCGCGCCGGCGAGCGCGGCCTCGATCTCGAGCACGGCGCTGGGACCGTCGAACGCCGAGCACACCTCGAAGCGGGCCAGCACGCGCGTCACCACGCGGTGGATCGCGCGGTCGTCGTCGACGAGCAGCACGCGGCGGTCGGGCTGGCTCAGCATGGGATGAGGACGCGAAACTCACCGGCGAACACGCCGGGCGGGAAGTTGTTGATGCGCTCGATGAAGTGCGAGGTCACCTCGTAGCCGCGCGCGACCAGCAGCGTGCCGTTGGCGAGCCGGACATCCTCGGCGAGCACCATGCCCACGGTGAGCGCGCGCGCGGTCATCGCCCTGACGATCGTGCGCGGCGGGCGCTCGCGGTACAGCTGCTCGACCGCCTCGAGGACCTCCTTGTCGTAGAGGTCGGTGCGCGACAGGAGGAAGCTGACCGGCGAGGTCGTGCGGTCGGTGCGATTGGACTCCAGCGTCTCGATGTCGATCGCGACGCGCAGCAGGTGCGCGCCGAGCTCGATGCGCTGGACCGACGGCTCGGCGTGGGGCCGGCGCGGCGGCGGGTTGACGTGGAGCGCGAGCATCGCGCGCACGCCCTCGAGCCGCGGGATGTTGGCGAGCAATTGCTCGGTCATCGCCGGCGCGCGCGCGACCATGCGCTGCTCGTCCTCGCTGAGCGGCAGCTTGTGCTCGAGCTTCTCGCAGACCTCGTGGGGCACGACGATGAAGCCGAGCTGCGACGCGAGCGCCGCGATCTCGAGCTGCCAGATGTCGAGCACGCCGAGCAGGCGGGCGAGCCGGAGCACGCGGTTCTTGATCTGGTTGGCGCGGCCGAACGCCGCCGGCGAGGTGATCGCGAGGATCTCGAACAGCATCTTGACGCTGCCGTTGAGGGTCTGCTCGAGCAGCACGCGCTCGCCGGTGATCAGCCGGTGCTGCGACACCGCGGCCTCGATCGCGTGGATCAATGTATCCTTCGGGCACGGCTTGGTCAGGAAGCGAAACAGCTGGCCGTGGTTGACCGCCTTGATCGTCGCCTCGAGATCCGAGTGGCCGGTCAGCAGCATGCGGACGACGTCCGGCGCGGTCTCGCGCGCGAGCGCGAGGAAGGTCGCGCCGTCCATCTTGGGCATCCGCATGTCGGACACCACCACGGCGAAGTCGCTCTCGGCCTCGAGGTACTCGAGACCCGCGGCGCCGCTGGTCGCGGTCACGACGTCGTAGCTCCGGCGTAGATTCACCGCGACGGCGTCCAGCACCTCGGGCTCGTCGTCGACGAACAGCACGCGCGGGCGAGGCGGCCGGGCCGCGGCGGCGAGGGGCTCGGGCATCGTCATGCCGCACGCTCCGCGAGCGCGTACCAGCCGGCGACGAGGTGCTCGCAGCCGGCGCGCGCGAGCGAGGCGAGATCGAGCGGGCAGCCGCCCGGCGTGGCGATGGCGTCGGCGACGTGGACGATGCTCGCGAGCTTGCGGCGCGACTCGGGCGCGCTGCCCGGATCGTGGTGGAACTGGACGACGTCGACGATCGCGGTCGGCAGGCCCCAGATCGCGAGCAGCCGCGCGCCGACCTCGGCGTGGGTGACGCCGAACAGCTCGAGCTCGACCTGGAGCAGATCCTCGCCCCGGCGGACGCGCTCGGTGAACTCCTTGAACTCGGGGCCGCGGCACAGCGCGAGCACGACATGGCCGACGTCGTGCAGCAGCGTGCTCGCGAACGCCTCGTCGCGCTGCTCCGGATCGGCGAACGTGCGCGCCAGGTCGGCGGCGCGCATCGACTTCTGCTGCATGTCCTCGAGCGAGAACGAGCACGGCGTCTCGGGCGCGGAGAACACCGAGGCGGTCAGCGCGATGTAGCGCAGTCGATCCGTCCCGAGCAACGCGACGGCCTGGTGGATCGAGGTCGTGGCCTGGCCGGTGCCGAAGTACGCCGAGTTGACGAGCTGGAGCAGCTTGGCCGACAGCGCGGGGTCGCGGGTGACGACCCGGGCGACGTCGCTGACGCTGGTGGTGGATGATTGCATCAGGCGCGACAGGTCGAAGAAGATGTTGGACGGCGTGGGGAGCTTGTCGATGCCACCGACGATCTGGCGGATCTTGATGTCGCGGTCGACGTCGATGCCGTCGATGCTGCGCTCGATCGCGCTGCGCAGGGTCGCGGCGTCGCACGGTTTGCTGAGCAGCTGGTGCAGCGCGGGCAGGGCGCGCACGATCGCCTCGCGGTCGGCGTGGCCCGACAGCATGATGCGCACCGTGGCCGGGCACTCGTCCTTGATCACGTTGAGCAGCGTCGCGCCGTCGATCCCCGGCATCCGCATGTCGGACACCACGATGTCGAACGGCGCCTTGCGGATCTCGTCGAGGCCGAGCTGGCCACCCAGCGCGAATACCATGTCCCAACGCTTGCGGTCCTTGTAGAGCAAGTTCTGCAGGCCGGCGAGGATAGCGGGCTCGTCGTCGACAAACAGAATCCGCTTCTTCGCGCTCATGCTTCGCTCCGGGCGTGGCGGTTCGGGCGCCAGGTCACAAGTGATCCATCGGCCGCATCTGCGATCGATTGACCTCTAGCTCATCACCGGTCAGAGATTGTGGGGCGAACGTGGCGAGGGCGCACACGTGGCGACCCAAGTGGTTGATCCGCCAGGCGCGGCGGCTGGCCGCGCGCTGTCACCGGGAGCGGCGCGCGGCTCAGTGTTGATGCGGAGACTTGACCCGCGCCGCCGCCGACAGCTCGGCGAGCTGCTCGCGCAATAGCCAGGTCGGCTCTTCGTAGACGTCGTCGATCAACGACGCGAGCGCCGGCATCGCGATCGCCTCTTGCCGCGCGATCGCCTCGCGGACGTCGGCCTCGAGCTGCTGCGCGATCGCCTCGCGCTCGCCGGCCGCGAGCCAGCCGCGCGCCGTCATCAGCACCTCGAAGCGGCGCAGCGGATCGCGCTGGCCCTTCCACACGTCGGTGATCGCCTCGTCGCGGTAGCGCGACGGGTCATCCGACGACGAGTGCGCGCTGACCCGGTAGGTCAAGAGCTCGACGAACGTCGCGCCCTCGCCGCGCCGCGCCTTGTCGGCCGCGTACTTGACCGCGCGATACACCGCGAGCACGTCGTTGCCGTCGGCGCGCAGCGCCTCGAGGCCGTAGCCGCTGCCCTTGCTCGCGATCGTCGCCGCGGCGGTCTGCACGCTGCCCGGCGTCGAGATCGCCCACTGGTTGTTCTGGCAGATCAGCACGCACGGCGCCTTCGCGACCCCGGCGAAGTTGAGCGCGACGTGGAAGTCGCCCTCGCTGGTGCCGCCGTCGCCCATGTAGCCGAAGCACACCTTGCCGCGGTCGCCGCGGATCTTCATCGCCATCGCGATGCCGACCGCGTGCGGGATCTGGGTCGACACGCACGACGACATGACGACGTAGTTGTGCGCGCGGTCGCACGGGTGGCAGGGCAGCTGGCGCCCCTTGGTGGGGTCCTCGGCGTTGCCGAAGATCTGCGCGAGGTACGAGTCGAGCGTCATGCCGCGGAACAGGCCGACGCCGGCCTCGCGCAGCGCCGGCACGATCCAGTCGTCGGGCTCGCTCGCCGCCGCCGAGCCGACGACGGCGGCCTCCTGCCCGGTCGCCTCGCCGTAGAACCCGATCCGGCCCTGACGCTGCAGCGCCATCATGCGCGCGTCGGTCACGCGGATCCGCAGCATGCCCTCGAACAGGCGACGCGCGAGCGCGCGATCGAGCCAGCCGAGCGCCGCCTCGTCGATCACGCTGCCGTCCTCGCGCACGAGCTGGAACAGGCCGCGCGCCTTGGCCTCCTCGCTGCCGGCGAAGTACGCGTCCGGCGGCGCGGTGCGCTCGGCCGTCACGCTAGACCAGCTCCATGAACATCGTCGTCGGGTCCTCGAGCAGCGTCTTGACGTCCTGCAGGAACATCGCGCCGTCCCAGCCGTCCGCGAGGCGATGATCGACCGAGATCGACAGGTTCATCAGGTGGCGCGCGACGATCTGGCCGTTGCGCACCGCCGGCCGCTCCTCGATCTTGTGGACGCCGAGGATCGCGACCTCGGGGAAGTTGATGATCGGCGTCGCGAGCACGCCGCCGAGCTTGCCGAGCGAGCTGATCGTGAACGTCGAGCCGGTCAGGTCCTCGCGCGTCGCGCTGCCCGACTTCACCGCCTCGCCGAGCCGATCGATCTCGCGCGACAGGTCGAAGATCGATCGCCGATCCGCCTCGCGCACCACCGAGACCGCGAGGCCCTGCGGGCCCTGCGCGGCGATCCCGATGTGATAGTACTTCTTGCGGACGAGCTCCTGGGTCTGCTCGTCGAGGCTGGCGTTGAGCTGCGGCCAGCGCTTGAGGCCGGAGACCACGGCCTTGACGATGAACGGCAGGTAGTTGAGCCGGACGCCGCGCTCGGCCGCGCGCGCCTTGGCGCGCTCGCGCACGCTGACCAGCTCGGTCATGTCGATCTCTTCGACGTAGGTGAAGTGCGCCGCGGTGTGGACCGAGCGCGCCATCGCTTCGGCGATCTTCTTGCGGATGCCGCGCAGCGGGATGCGCTCTTCCTCGCCGCCGCGCGCGATCGCGATCGGCGCGTGCTGCGGCCGCGCTGGCGCGCCGGATCCCGCGTCGGGAACCTGGCCGCCGTTGGGCGAATAGCCGCGCACGTCCTGGGTCGTGACCCGGCCGTGCTTGCCGGTCGCCGGCACGCGGCCGATCTCGACGCCGAGCTGGCGCGCGAGGCGGCGGGTCGCCGGCGTGGCGAGCACGCGGAGGCGCGACGCCGTCGCCTCGACGACCGGGGCATGCCCCCGGCCGTCAGCGCCCCCGGATGGGGGCGCGGTTCGATCGACGACCTGGATCGCCGTGCCCGCGCCGCTGGCCGGTGCGCTGGCAGCCGGACGCGTCGCCGGCGCCTGGCCGTGGCCGTGGCCGTTCTCGGACTTGCTCGGCTCGGGCGACGCGACCGCGCCGTCGTCCTCGATCACGACGAGGATCTGGCCGACCGGGCAGATCTGGCCGTCCTTGAAGTTGATCCGGGTGATCGTGCCGGCGCGCGGCGACGGCAGCTCGACCGTGGCCTTGTCGGTCATCACGTCGACCAGCGGCTGGTCGAGCTTGACGCGATCGCCTTCCTTGACCTTCCAGGCGACGATCTCGCCCTCGACGACACCTTCGCCGATATCGGGCATGTAGAAGTTGAAGGCCATGTCACCACTCCAGCGTCTGGCGGATCGCGGTCATCACGCGATCGGCGTTGGGTAGGTACTCGTGCTCCAGGCTGTACGGAAACGGCGTGTCGAGGCCGGTCACGCGCAGGATCGGCGCCTCGAGGTGCGCCATCGCGCGCTCCTGGATCGAGGCGATCAGCTCGGCGCCGAAGCCGCAGGTCCGCGGCGCCTCGTGGACGATCACCACGCGGCCGGTCTTCTTCGTGCTCGCGATCAGCGCGTCGATGTCGAACGGCATCAGCGTGCGCAGGTCGATCACCTCGACCGAGATGCCGGCCTGCTCGGCGAGCCGGGCCGCCTCGTCGGCGATCGACACCATGCCGCTCCACGCGATCAGCGTGACCTGCGTGCCGGCGCGCGTCACCGCGGCCTTGCCGAGCTCGAGCGTGTACTCGCCGTCGGGGACCTCGCCCTTGCTGGCGCGGTAGATCCGCTTGGGCTCCATGAACAGGACCGGATCGTTCTGCCGCATGCTGGCGAGCAGCAGGCCCTTGGCGTCGTACGGGTTGCTCGGCGCGACGACTTTGAGGCCGGGCGTATGAATGAACAGCGCCTCGGGCGACTGCGAATGATAGTGACCGCCGCGGATGCCGCCGCCGACCGGCGTACGGATCACGACCGGGCAGGTGTACTCGCCACCCGAGCGATAGCGAAACTTCGCCAGCTCGTTCACGATCTGATCGAACGCCGGAAAGATGAAGTCGCCGAACTGGATCTCCGGCACCGGGCGCAGGCCGTAGAGCGCCATGCCGATCGCCGCGCCGATGATGCCGGCCTCGGCGAGCGGCGTGTCGATCACGCGGTCGCCGCCGAACTCGTCGAACAGGCCGCTGGTGGCGCGGAACACGCCGCCGAACTTGCCGATGTCCTCGCCGAGCACGACCACCCGGGGGTCGGCGCGCATCTGCGTCTGCAGCGCGCTGCGGACCGCTTCGATGATGTTCATCGTGGGCATGGCTGGAGCGGGTTCGGTTTACGTGCGCGCCGAGGACGTGTCAAGCAGGCCAGCCCGCCGTTCGGCGATCGTCATTTCAGACGCGATTTCAGGCGCTCGGCCGCGTTGCGTTGACGCACCGCGTGTGGGGATAGTCGGCTGTGATCTGGTTCTTGCTCGTGCTGCTCACCGTCGTTGGCGCGGCCACCGCGGTCGGCATGTCGATCAACGAGCGCCGCAAGAGCCTGCCCGGCGGCGGTGCCCGCAAGGCGCTGCCGGCGGCCGGCGACAACCTGATCGAGCGCACCGTGCGCGACCTGCGGGTCGACGACGTGCTGACCCTCGACGGCAAGGACTTCCTCGTCGAGGGTATGATCAACTACGACGAGGACGGCCACCGCTGGACCGGCGCGCGCGTGGTCGACGGCAGCGACGTCAAGTGGCTGGTCGCCGGCATCGAGCGCGCCGGCTCGAGCGCGATGCGCCTGCTGACGCAGGACGACGCGACCCAGATCTCGGGCTACCCGCCCGAGGTCCTCGTGATCGGCGAGCTGCGTTATGCGCTCGACAAGCGCGGCGCCGCCAACTGCGCGCTGCACGGCGACGTCGGCCCGCTCGGCGCGCTCAAGAAGGATCGCCCCGACGGCCACGTCGAGCGCGCTCGCTGGTGGCTGTACGCCGCGCCCGGCGACGACACGCTGTTGCTCGAGCAGTGGGGCTCCGACTACCGCGTGCTGCGCGGCAAGAAGATCAACGAAGGCACGATCGATCTGATCCCCGGCAGCTGAGCCGAGCGGAACAGAAGGTCAGCGCGGCAGGTCGAACGTGAACGTCGTGCCGTCGCCGGGGCTCGACGTCGCGTAGAGCGTGCCGCCGTAGCTCTCGACGATGCCGCGCGCGACCGGCAGGCCGAGGCCGGTGCCGCGATCCTCGGGCTTGGTCGTGAAGAACGGCTGGAAGATCTTGGGCAGGTCGTCGGGCGCGATGCCGGAGCCGTTGTCGTGGACCTCGCACACCACGCGCGTGCCGTCGGCGCTGGGGTGAACGTCGACCGTGATCGAGCCGTTGTGCTCGCCGATCGCGTCGACCGCGTTGACCACCAGGTTGACCAGGATCTGCTCGATCCGCGTCCGGTTGACCGTGACGATCAGCGGCTCGGGGCCGACCTCGGTGATGACGACGAGCCGGCGCAGCTTGCCGGCGCCGCGCAGCATCGAGATCACGTCCTTGACCACCGAGTTGAGATCGATCGGCCCGACGTGATCCGGCCCGGGCCGCGCGAGCTGCATCAGGCGCTTGCCGTGCTCGGCGATGTGCTCGGCGACGCGCTCGAGATCGGGCAGCAGCGTGCGGACCAGCGCGGTGACGTCCTCGTTGGCCGCGAGCGCGCCGAGCAGCTCGTCGATCGCGGCGACCTGGATCTGCGCGATGTTGCGCAGCTCGTGGCCGACGCCGCCGGCGAGCGTGCCCAGGGTCGCGCGGCGCTCGGCGAGCAGCAGCGACTTGCGGGTCTCCTCGAGCTGCTCCTCGATCGACGCCTTGGCGGCGCGCAGCTCGTCCTCGGCCTTGCGGCGGCCGGCGATCTCGGTCTCCTTGGCGCTCAGCAGATCGCGGATCTGCCGGATATCGCGCGCGACGAGGACGATGCCTTGTAGGACGCCGTCCGACATGACGGGCGAGCCGGTCACCGAGACCGGAATCGGCGTGCCCGACTTCGGCACCATCCACGATTCTTCGCGATGCAGGATCGCGCCGTGCTCGATGCGCCTGCGGACAACCGTGCGCAGTCCGGACGTCTCGTCGACCAGCAGGCGCGCGATCAACATGCCGCGCAGCTCCTCGACGGAGTAGCCGGTCAGTCGTGCGGCCGCTGTGTTGGTCAATGTGACGGCGCCTTCTACGTCGACGACCAACACGGCATCGACCATCGCCTCGATGACGTTCTCGAACACCTGCGGGCGCACCCTATCATGCGTAGCGCGTGTGGTCGCGTCGGCCCGACAGAGTCGCGCGCGAGATCTGGAGTACAGTGACGCGTGGCCCGCTGTTCGCCGGATGATCCCGGGCCGCCCGTGCCTGGCGCAGGGCAAGGAGGACCACGGCCCGCCGGCGCCCGCGCCGCCGCGCGACAGTGTCGTCTCACCGAGCTGGTCCGAGCCGGTCGGCGCGTGCATCGGCAGCGGCGGCTTCGCGTCGGTCTGGGAGATCCCGGCCGGCGTGCTCAAGGTCGCGCACGCCGATCACGAGCTCGCGCGCGCTCGCATGGCGCGCGAGGCTGAGGCGCTCGCGGCGGTCGGCCGGCCGTGGGTGCCGCAGCTGCTCGACCGCGGCGTGCTGGCGGACGGCCGCGCGTGGATCGCGATGGATCGCGTGGACGGGACCGCGCTCGGCGATCTGCTCGCGCGGCCGATCCGGCTCGATCGCGCGCTCGCGATCGCGCTCGGCATCCTCGACGCGCTCGCCGCGATCCACGCCGCCGGCTTCGTGCACCGCGACCTCAAGCCCGACAACATCGTCCGCCGACCGGACGGCTCGATCGCGATCCTCGACCTCGGCCTGGCGCGCAAGATCCCGGTCGATCCCGACGACCCGACCCGCCCGGGCGTGGTCGTCGGCTCGCTCGAGTACATCCCGCCCGAGCAGCTGCTCGACGCCGGCTCGGTCGGCGCGCGCGCGGATCTCTACGCGTTC
>Ga0307513_10006137_pt1 | contig 15767 bp, 13 predicted proteins | sample 15_EM_MG_FD_202174 | JGI IMG/M metagenome (GOLD analysis project Ga0307513, IMG submission 202174) | Populus trichocarpa ectomycorrhiza microbial communities from riparian zone in the Pacific Northwest, United States - 15_EM | ecosystem: Host-associated > Plants > Roots > Unclassified | place... | reverse complement strand
GCTGCGCGGCGCGTTGCCGGCGCTCGCGCACCTGCCGTGGCTCGGCGCCGCGGTGGCGTGGCTGGGCGACGTCACGACGCGGCGCGATCGCGCGCGCGCGGCGGTCGCGATCGCCGCGCTGGTCGCCGCGATCGCGCTGGTCGGCGAGCTCGCGCTGCTGATCGACGCGGTCGCGGTCGCGCTCGTGATCGGCCTCCGGCGCGCGACGGCCGGCTGGCTCGCGGCCGCGATCCTCGCCGGGCTCGCGATCGGCGCACTGCAGTGGATCCCGGCGGCGATCCAGATCCCGCGAGGCGCGGGCGGCGCGGTCGCCGGGCTCCCGCTCGCGCGCCTCATCGAGCTGCTCGTGCCGGGCGCGTTCGGCGGCAGCGCCGCGGATCGCGCGATCCCGTGGATCGCCGGCGCGTCGCCGTGGGCGCCGAGCCTGTACGTCGGCGCGCCGCTGCTCGCGCTGGCGGCGGTGCGCCTGCCGTCGCGCCGCTTGCTCGCCGCGATCGGCGGCCTGGTCGCGCTGGCGCTGCTCGCGGGGCGCGGCGGCTGGCCGGCGTGGCTCGGCGCACCCGAGCTCCACGTCGCGGCGCTCGCCGTCCTGCTCGCCGTGCCGGCGGCCGACGGCCTCGACGCGATCGCGCGCGGCCAGCTGCGCGCGGTGCTCGCGCTCGCGCTCGGCGCCGGGCTGACCGCGCTCGCGGTCGGTGCGCTGGCGGCGCTGCGCGCGCGACATGGCGAGCTCGACGCGATCGATCGCGCGCTGCTCGACGGCGCGTTCGGCGTCGCCTGCGTGGTCGCCGCGGCCGTGCTCGCGTGGCGCCGGCCGCGGCGTCACCGGGCGCTGCTGCTCGCGCTGCTGCTCGCGCCGAGCCTCGCCGCCACGCGGTCGATCGCGCCGACGATCGATCGCGGCGTGGTCCGCGATCCGCCGGCGTGGATCCAGCTCGCCGCGCGCGCGGCGCCGCCGGTGCGCGTGTTTCGCCCCGAGCTGCTGCGCGGCCAGCCGACGCTCGACGACGAGCTCGCGACGTTCGCCGGCACGTCGGCGTGGCGCTGGGGCATCGCGGCCGCGTCCAGTGAAGATCCGGCGCGCCTGCGCGTCCACGACCGGACCTGGCTCGCCGCCGCGGCCGAGGGCGGCGCGCTGCTCGATCGCTTCGGCATCGCGCTCGCGATCCTGCCGGCGACGATGGTCGGCCCGCGCAAGCTCACCGCGCTGGGTCGCCGCGGCGGCTGGGCGCTGGTCGAGCTGCCGGTCGCGCCCGCGGCGTCGGTGATGCACGGCTGGCACTGGTCCGCCGATCTGCGCAACACGCTCGAGCTGATGTTTCCGCCCGGCGGCGGCATGGGCCTGCTGCGCGGGACCACCGTGCTCGAGGGGCGGGGCGAGCCCGGGCCGTCGTCGCGCGAGCCGCGGCCGTGCACGATCCGCGACTGGCACGCCGGCGCGCTCGACCTGACCTGCGTCGCCGACGCCGCGGCCTACGCCGTGGTGTCATCCGCTGCCGCGGCGGGCTGGTCGGTCTCCGTCGACGATCAGCCAGCCGAGGTGCGCACCGCCGATGTCCTGCGGCGCGCGGTGGCGATCCCGGCCGGCAGCCACCGCGTGCGCTGGACCTACGCCACGCCGGGCCTCGCGCTCGGCGCGGCGGTCGCGCTGGCCGGCACGCTCGCGGCCCTCGCGTTCGTGGTCGTTGGCTGGCGGCGCCGCGCCGCTCGGGTCAGCTAGCACACACGCGATCGAGGGTCTCGCGCGACGAGGTCTGCGTGCCGCCGGCGATCGCCCACACGGTCTCGACGATCCGCGCGTTGGCCGGCGTCGCGAGGCCGTGGCGGGCGCCGCGCGCGACGATCTCGCCGTTGAGGAAGTCGATCGCCGGCGCGCGCTTGCGCTCGATCGCCGCGAGCATCGAGCTGCGCATCCGGCGATAGCGCAGGCCGACCGCGAGCAACAGCATGTGCTTGGCGGTCAGGCTGACCGACGCCGACGCGGCGCGATCGGCCTCGGACAGCGCGACCCAGTCGAGATCGAGCGTGCCGGCGACCTTCTCGAGCGCGACGCCCTCGGCCTTCGCGACCGCGACCACCTCGGTCATGATCTCAAGCGCGAGGCGGCGATAGCGCCGGACCCGGACCAGCGGGCCGAGCCGCTCGCCGGCGATCGTGCCGAGCGCCGAGACGGCGCAGTTGAGCGCGAGCTTGCTCCAGCGCGCGCCGCGCAGGTTCTGCGTCAACGCGACCGGGCCAATCGCCTCGAGCAGCTCGCCGACGCGGCGCAGCTCGTCGTCGATGCCCCCCGACAGCCGGCCGAGCGCGAAGCCGCCGTGCGCGGTGCGCTCGTAGCGCCCGGGCTCCGGCATCGACGCGCCCCAGGCGACGATCCCTCCGATCACGCGCTCGGCGCCCACGATCGCCGCCACGCGCTCCTCACAAAGGCCGTTCTGCAGCACGACCACCTCGGCGTCGGGGGCGAGATGGCGCAGCGCGCCACGCGCCGCTTCCTCCACGTTGGGCGGCTGCGTCGCGAGGATGCATAGATCGTACGCCCCCGTGGGGCTCGCGGCGACGGCGCCGCGCACGACGCGCTCCTCGCCGTCGTCGCGCACGCGAAACCCGGCCTCGTCGACGGCGGCGCGGATCGCCGGGTTCGTCGAGATCGCGGTCACCGCCGCGCCAACCTCGGTCAGCGTGGCCGCGACGATGCCGCCGATCCCGCCGGCGCCCATCACGAGAATCCTTGGCTGACGATTCATGACTTACTTCCATAACAAACTCGCCGGCTTTTGGGGATTTCGCGCCGACGGGATAGAATTTGCGGGTCGATGCAGATCACCTTCTGGGGGGTCCGGGGAAGTTACCCGGTGCCCGGCGCCGCGACCGTCCGTTACGGAGGGCAGACGTCGTGCGTCGAGACCCGTACGGCCAGCGGCGACACGCTGATCGTGGATGCCGGGACCGGCATGCGCGCGCTCGGCAACAAGCTGTTCCGGGAAGCGCCCGAGCCGCAGCACTATCACGTGCTGCTCTCGCACGTGCACTGGGACCACATCCAGGGGCTGCCGTTCTTCTCGCCCGCGTACATCCCGGGGACGAAGATCTCGGTGTACGCGCTGCTCACCGCCGCCGACGAGCTGCACCAGGTGATCGGCGGCATCACGCGCCACGAGTTCTTCCCGATGCCGCTCGAGGCGGTGCCGGCGGTGTTCGAGTTCCATCAGGTCGAGCCCGGCGTCGAGTTCGACGTCAACGGCTTCCACATCACGCCGATCGCGCTCAACCACCCGTTCGGCTCGGTGGGCTACCGGATCGACGGCGATGGCTCGTCGTGGGCCTACGTCGCGGACACCGCGCCGTTCACCGACGTGCTCCACAAGCAGCACTTCCTGCCCGGCCCCGAGCCGCTGTCCGAGGACGACAAGCTCGCGCTCGCGGCGATGCGCGAGGCGCTGGTGCGCCGGCTCGTGGGCGTCGACACCGTCATCTACGACACCCACTTCCTGCCCGACGAGTACGCCAAGTTTCCGCACTACGGCCACTCGACGCCCGACCAGGCGATCGAGATCTGCGTCGAGGCCGGCGCGCGGCGGCTCGTGCTGTATCACCACGCGCCGGCGCACGGCGATGATCAGATGGATCGCATCGCCGCCGAGTATCTCTCGCAGGGCGCCAAGCGCGGCATCGAGGTCCTGACGTCGTTCGAGGGCATGACGATCGAGATCGGGCCGGGGGTGACGTGAAGATCCGGTTCTGGGGCGTGCGCGGCTCGTTCGCGATGTCGGGGCGCGACTTCCTGCGCTACGGCGGCAACACGACGTCCGTCGAGCTGATCACCGCCGGCAAGCAGCGTCTGCTGATCGACCTCGGCACCGGCGCGACCGAGCTGGCCAAGCAGCTCATGTTCAGCGAGTTCGGCAAGGGCAAGGGCACGCTGCCGATCCTGCTCTCGCACACCCACCTCGATCACATCCAGGGCTTGCCGTTCTTCACGCCGTTCTTCATCAAGGGCAACGAGATCCGGATCCTCGGCGCGGCGCCGATCTCCGGCATCTCGCTCGAGGCGACGCTGCAGAACCAGCTCGCGCCGCACTACAGCCCGCTCAACGGCCTCGAGAACCTCGCGGCCGGCGTGTCGATCGAGACGATCGTGCCCGGCTCGACGATCCAGCTGCCGGGCTTCGAGGTGGTCACCGCCGCCGTGCCGCACGGCTCGATGTGGACGACGGCCTACCGGATCACCGCCGATGGCAAGACGGTGACCTACCTGTCCGACGTCGAATATCCGTCGATCGATGATCCGCTACCCGAGGCGCTGGCGCTCGCGCATGAGGCGGATCTGCTGATCCACGACGCGATGCACGCCGATCACGATTACGACATGCGGAAAGGGTGGGGGCACTCACCGGCCCGCGCCGGGGTGGTGGTCGCCGAGCGCGCGGGCGCGAAGAAGCTGGCGTTGTTCCATCACAGTCCCGACGCGACCGACGATATGATCGACGAGGTGGTCGAGCGCACCGCGGCGCGGACTGCCGTGCCGGTGATCGCGGCGGCCGAAGGCAATTACCTGGATGTGTAGATGACCCAACGATCCGATCTCGCGAATCTTCGTGCCCTGGGTGAGCCTCGCATCCACGAGTGGGCGGGTGCGTCCGAACCGATCGGCGCCGGGCTCGTCGAGTGGACCCGGCTCGCGATCGCCCATGATCAGCAGCTCGCGGTGCGCGTGTCGCTCGGCGCGTGCGCGCTGGTGACCGGCAGCTATCCCGCCGACGCCACCGACGCCGCGCGGGCGCCGAAGCACTACATCGACAACATGATCGCCGCGATCACGCGCTGGCTCGAGGATCCCAGCAAGGAGCACCGCGAGGTGGTGCGCTCGTCGCTCGACGTCCATCGCGAGGCCCACGCGTGGCAGACCGATGACGCCGCCGACTTCTGGATCCTCGAGGCGGTCGACCACGCGTGCCTGACGGTGTGGGCCGGCGAGCGCGCCTCGTACATCATCCCGGTCGACTTCGCGACGACCGCGGGCCGCGTGATCGCCTGCGTGTTTCACGCGATGCGCTCGGGCGGGCAGAGCGAGCAGGCCGCGGCCGACGCCGTGATCGACGTGGTCCTGAGCGTGACGGCGTAGGCCGCGCCGCGCACTTTGTCCGACCCGGTCGGACCGGATCGGCTATTCTCGCCGGGTGCACCCCGAAGTCGAGCAGGCGCTCGCCGCGAGCTTCCTGAGCAAGCTGCCACGCGCGGTGGTCGAGTCGTTGCTGGCCCAGGGCGTCCGCATGGCGTCGACGTCCGGGCTGATCGTCACCGAGGACCAGGCGCACGACAACGTCGCGCTCGTGCTGTCCGGTCTGTTTCGCATGTTCGCGCGCGCCAAGAGCGGGCGGCAGTGCACCGTCGCGTACGCGCGCGAGGGCGACATGATCGGCTTGATCAGCGCGCTCGCCGGACCGTGCCGCAACGGCATGCAGTCGATGTCGGCGGGTGCGGTGCTCGTGATCTCGGGCCAGGCGCTGCGCGACCATGCGCGGACGCATCCCGAGATCGCGATGGCGCTCGCCGAGGAGAGCGCGCGCCAGAGCATCGAGATGCTCAACGAGCTCGCCGACACCGCGTTCGGCACGGTGCGCCAGCGCGTCGCCCGCCACCTGCTCGATCTCGTCGTCGAGGGTCCCGACCACGGCCTGCTCGCGCCGGTCAGCCAGCAGGAGCTCGCCAACGCCGTGGGCACGGTCCGCGAGGTCGTCAGCCGGGTCCTCAGCGTGCTCAGCAAGGAAGGCCTGGTCCGCACCACGCAGGCCGGCCTCGAGGTGCTCGACGCCTCGCAGCTCTACGAGCAGTCGCAAGTCACCGACTAGCGCGTTAGATGCGCTAGGCCCACGCGAACAAGGCGCGCTCGATGAAGTCGGTCAGCGCCTTGCGGGCGCGCTCGGCGCCGATCGGCGGCGGCCCGTAGTGGCCGGCGAGGCCGTAGGCGGTGTGCATGGCGGCGCCGTAGAGCACCCACGCGGTGGCCTCGGGATCGGGGACGACGTCGCGCGGGACGATCGCGGCGATCAGCGTCGCGATCCGGACGATCGAGACCTGATCGAAGGCGCGCGAGACCTCGGCGACCGCGGGGTCGCGCAGCGACATCTCCTGGAAGCTGCGGGTCAGCTGCGGCTTGGACAGCACGTGCTCGAACAGGATCGCGATGGTCTCGCTGATCGTCTCGTGACGCGCGCGGCCGAGCAGGCGCTCGGGGCCGAGGTCGGCGAGCGTGCCGCGGTAGGCGGCGACCATCGTGCGGCGCGCGATCTCGAGGTAGATCTCGCGCTTGTCGTCGAAGTAGCGATAGAACGTGCCGACCGAGACGCCGGCCTCCTGCGCGATCTCCGGAGTGCCGACCGCGTCGTAGCCCTGCGAGCCGAACAGCACGGTGGCCGCGTCGATCAGCGCCAGGTAGCTGCGGCGGGCGCGGTCCTGGCGAAAGTCGGGCTCCTTGGTCGCTCGCAGCACCACGGGCAGGCCGTCGTCCATGCTCGAACATTGCGCTTGACGGCGGAGATCGCGCCAGGACAAAATGAAACAAGTTTCAGTTTTCCAGACGAGGGGGCTCAGCTCATGGAATCCGTCGCATCTGCCACTGCGTTTGCCGCGCCGTCGATCGAGACCATCGAGTCGCTGCTCGATGTCACGTACACGTGGGGCTACCAGGAGACCCGAGCCAAGCTCCGCGACCTCTACGACAAGGCGGTGCGGGCGCAGTGGATCTCCGACGACGTGCTGCCGTGGAACACCGACGTCGATCTCGAGCGGCCGATGGGGCCCGAGCAGCTGATGCCGCTGTTTGGCTCGGACCTCTACAACCGGATGTCGGCCAAGGAGAAGTCCGACCTCAACATCGAGACCTTCGCGTGGACGCTGTCGCAGTTCCTGCACGGCGAGCAGGGCGCGCTGCTCGCGACCGCGCAGCTGGTCAACTCGGTCGACAACATCGACAGCAAGCTGTACGCCGCGAGCCAGGTCGTCGACGAGGCGCGCCACGTCGACGTCTACAACCGCTACGTCCACACCAAGATCGGGATCTCGTATCCGATCAACCCGCACCTGAAGACGCTGCTCGACATGATCCTCAAGGACAGCCGGTGGGACATGAAGTTCCTCGGCATGCAGATCATGGTCGAGGGCCTCGCGCTCGCCGCGTTCGGCATGATCCGGCTCAACACCGACGAGCCGCTGCTCAAGGAGCTGACGGCGTACGTGATGGGCGACGAGGCGCGCCACGTCGCGTTCGGCATCTTGTCGCTGCGCGACTTCTATCGCGAGCAGCCCGAGAGCGTGAAGCGCGAGCGCGAGGACTTCGTGTTCGAGGCCGCGCGGCTGATGCGCGATCGCTTCCTGTTCCAGGAGGTGTGGGACAAGACCGGGCTGCCGACCAAGCAGTGCATGGACATCGCGCTCAACAACCAGGGTCAGGTCATGTTCCGGCAGATGCTGTTCGCCAAGATCGTCCCGGCGATCAAGAAGATGGACCTGCTGTCGGAGCGCCAGCGCACGCGGTTCGCCGAGCTGGGCATCCTGCAGTTCGAGAGCTGGGCGGACCCGCTGGCCGATCTGGAGAAGAGCCCGAGCGGCGGGACGTCGGCGCGGCTGTAGGGCGTGCCTCGCCCCAGGGCGCGCGGTATCGTGCGCGCATGATCCGCATGTCCATCGTGCTCGCGCTCGCGCTCGTCGGTTGCAAGCAGGAAGCCGCCAAGCTCGCGCCCGCACCGACGCCGGTGACCGCGGGGACGGTCGGCGCCGATGGCGTTCGCCGCGTCCCGGTCGAGGCCAACACGAAGGGCTACACGCCGGAGCAGATCGGCGGCAAGCCGGGCGAGAAGCTGGTGCTGGTGTTCACCCGCACCGCCGACTCGTCGTGCATCGCGCAGCTCAAGACGCCCGACGGCAAGCTGGTCGATCTGCCGATGAACGCGCCGGTCGAGGTCGCGGTCACCGTGCCCGCGAGCGGCGAGGTCGGCTTCGCGTGCGGCATGGACATGTTCCGCGGCACGGTCGTGGCAAAGCAGTAGGCGCGCGCTACTTGACGCGGAACGCGACCGCGAAGCACGCGGCGTGGGGCGCGCCGTCGAGCTTGTAGGGCGTGTAGCGCCAGTGGCGAAGCGCGCCGATGATCTCGGCGGCGGGCGCGGACGCGACCGGGACGAGCAGCTCGGCCGACGTCACGCCGCCGGCGGCGTCGATGCACAGCTTGGCGCTGATCCGCTCGGGCAGCGCCGCGGCGCTGATCGTCGTGACATTGGGGGTCGGGCCGGACAGCTTGGCGACGGCCCCCGGCGCGACGTTGACCGGGCCGACGATCGGCGCCGGCGGGGCGGGCGGCGGCGCGGGGATCGCGACCACGGTGACCGGCGGCAGCGCGGCCGGCTCGGCGACTGTCTCGTCGATGGCCGGCGGCGCGGCGGCGACAGGCTCTTGCACCGACGCGGTGACCTCGGGCGCGTCGCCGGGCAGCGTCGGGTGGAGCTCGTAGATCGTGCCGGCGCCGGCGTCGAGCCGCTTGGTCCACAGCTCCACGCCACCGCGGCGCAACGCGACGGTGTGCGGCCCCGGCTTGATCGCGAGCCGCGCCGGCGTCGGGGCGACCACGACGCCGTCGATCGTGGTCTCGAGCCCCGGCGGGGCGGCGACGATCAGCGTCGCGTCGGCCATCACGGCCGAGCCCAGGCGCTCGAGCTCGACGTGCACCGTCTGGCGCTCGCCGGCGGCGACGTCGATCGTCGTCAGCCAGCCCTTGTAGCCGTCGCGGTGGATCTCGACCTGGTGGCGGCCGAACGGCAACGTCACGTCCCACGGCGAGCCGGCGTGGCCGGGCTGGCCGGTGATCGTGATCGCCGAGTCGGCGGGCACGGTGACGAAGCGGATCGTGCCGATCGTGCTGGTCGCGCGCGGCGGCGGGGCCGGCGGTGGCACCACGGGCGTGGGCGCGTGGCTGCGGCGCGTGATGAGCCAGGTCACGGCGGCGGCGGTGGTGGCGAGCAGGACGATCGCGGCGACGAGCACCACGACGCGGGGCAGCGCCAGCGCGGCCGCGCCGACGGGGGCGCCGCTCTGCGGGTGCTGCACGCCGCTCGACGCCACGGCGCGCGGGTTGCCCTCGGTGTCGGGCTCGGGCTCGGCGAACAGCGCGGTGGCCGGGGTGATCAGGCGGCGGCGCCGGGTCAGCGACCGCACGGCGCCGTGGCCGCTCTCGTAGAGCGGCGCCGACGGCGGCTCGGCCATCGGCTCGGTCTTCGGATCGCTCGGCATCAGGCCGTCGCGCGCGCCGGCCTCGGGCAGCGCGGGCGGCGCGAGGTGCACCGACGGGCGATAGGGCGGCTCGTCGTCGAACGGCGGCGGCATGGTGGGCTCGCGAAACCGCACGATCGGCTCGGAGCTCTGCACCGCCGGCACTGCGGGGACGGTCTCGCCGCCCAGGCCGAGCTCCTCGATCGCGAGGCGCGGCGTGCGCTCGGTCGCCGCGACGTCGCGCGGCTCGTGCGCCACCATCGTCGGGTTGCTCTCGTAGGCCGTCGGATCGGCGCTCGGCACGTGGCGCGCCGGGGTCGGCCCGGCGGGGCGGCGCGGCCCCGCCGACGAGGACGGAATGCGCGGCGAGGTCGACGGCGCCAGGGGGCGCGGCGGCGACGACGACGATGGCCGGCTGCGCGGCGGCGGCTCGGTCGGCGGGTGGCTGCGCGGCGCGACCGACGCGGTCGGCATCATGCGCGGCGGGATCGTGATCGTGCGGACGCGCGGCGGGATCATCACGCTGCGCACGCCGACGCCCACGCCGAGGTTCGGTGTCGGGACATCCTGGGCGGCGGGCCGCGCGGCCGTCGCGCGCGGGGCGGGCGCCGGTGCGGCGAGCCGCTCGTCGGACAGGCGCGCCCGCGTCGGCCGCGGGATGTGGAGCATCGTCGGGCGGTTGTCGGGCTCGTCGCCGCCGTGGCTGGGCAGCGGCGTGGGGATGTCGTCGGCGAGGTCGTCGAGATCGAGCCGGACCTCGGCGCCGAGCGCGCTCGGATCGGCGGCGAGGTGCTTGCCCGAGACGTCGGGCACGTCGTCGAGCACGACCGGCCTGCCGTCGTGGACCTCGTCGTTGCCGCCCCACGCCAGCTCGACCGCCTCGTCCTCGTCGGTGAGCGACGGCCGGGGCCGGGCGCGCATCGCGGTCGCGCGCGGCGGGTCGATCACGCCGCCGGGCGTCGCCGGGGTGCCGAGACCGAACGCCCAGTCGACCCACGCCGCGATGTCGCGCTGCGCGGTCGCGAGGCCGTACTGCTTGCGCATCGCGTGGAGCTCGTCGCGCAGCTCGCTGGCGTCGCCGAACCGGTCGTCGGGGTCGCGCGCCAGGGCGCGCAGCACGATCGCGTCGAGCTCGAGCGGGCACTGCTGGTTGAACGTCGACGGCGGCATGACCTCCGCGCGCTGGACCTTCATCAGCGTCTGGTACTCGTTCTTGCTCGCGAACAGCGGGCGCGCGGTCAGCAGCTCGTGCGCGATGACGCCGGCGGCGAACAGATCGCTGCGCGCGTCGAGCTCCTTGCCGGTCAGCGCCTCGGGCGCCATGTACGCGAGCTTGCCCTTGACCCGGCCGGTCTGCGTGCGCTGCGCGCCCTGCGCCTTGGCGATGCCGAAGTCGATGACCTTGATCTGGCCGGTGCTGGTCACCAGCACGTTCGACGGCGAGACGTCGCGGTGGACCAGGCCGAGCGGGTGGCCCGCGTCGTCGACCTTGTGGTGCGCGTAGTCGAGCGCGTCGCACAGCTGGAGCAGGATGCCGACGGTGACGTGGATCGGCGGTGGGCCGGTGACCTTGCGCGCGTGGCGCAGGAGCCGGCGGACATCGCGCCCGTCGATGTACTCCATCGAGATGAAGTAGTGTGAGGCGACGCGGCCGAGCTCGAAGATGTTGACGATGTTGTTGTGGTTCAGCAGCGACGCGAGCTTGGCCTCGCGCACGAACGCCTTGATGAAGCTCGCATCGGACGCGAGATGCGGCAGCAGGCGCTTGAGCGCCACGACCCGTTCGAACCCCTCCATTCCGCGTTCGAGCGCACGATGCACCGTCGCCATGCCGCCAACCCCGAGCCGCTCGTAGACGAGATAGGGTCCGAACTGTTCTTCTGCGGCGGCGTCAGCGCCCATATCCTCCGGGCCTCAGCGTCGCATGGCGCCGCACCGTTCGCACCCGGAATCAGGCTTCATCGGGCCTCATCGGGCCTCATCGGGTGTCAGCGGACTTCATCGGGCGTCTTGAGGTCCATCGTGAGGGCGTGGATCGGTCCCTTCATCTCGGCCGCCAGCGCCGCCATGACCAGCCGGTGACGCTCGATCAGCGATTTGCCGGAAAACAGCGACGAGATCACGGTTGCCTGCCAGTGGTCCTCGGTGCCCGTGAGGTCCTTGAGCTCGACCTCGGCGTCGGGGATCGACGCGCGGATCTTGGCCGTGATGTCGGCCGGCTTCACGCGACCACTCCGAGCTGCTTGCCGACGGTGGCGAACGCGGTGATCGCGCGATCGACGTCGTCGGTCGAGTGCCCGGCCGACAGCTGGACGCGGATCCGCGCCTTGCCCTTGGGGACGACCGGGAACGCGAAGCCGATGACGTAGATGCCGTGCTCGAGCATGCGGGACGCCATCTCGACCGCGAGCTTGGCGTCGCCCAGCATGACCGGCGCGATCGGGTGGGTGCCGGGGCGGATCGCGAGGCCGGCCTTGGTCGCGCCGTCGCGGAACCGCAGCGTGTTGGCCTCGAGCTTGTCGCGCAGCGCGGTCGACTCGCTGATCAGCGCGATCGCGGCGAGCGAGCCGGCGACGATCGGCGGCGCCAGCGTGTTGGAGAACAGGTAGGGCCGCGACCGGTTGCGCAGCAGGTCGATGATCTCGCGGCGGCCCGAGGTGAAGCCGCCCGACGCGCCGCCCAGCGCCTTGCCCAGCGTCGAGGTGAACACGTCGACGCGATCGAGGCAGCCGCGTAGCTCGGCCGAGCCGCGCCCGGTCTTGCCGACGAAGCCGGTGGCGTGGCTGTCGTCGACCATGACGAGCGCGCCGTAGCGCTCGGCGAGGTCGCAGATCAGGTCGATGCGGGCGATGTCGCCGTCCATCGAGAACACGCCGTCGGTCGCGATCATGCGCAGCCGCTTGCCCTGGGTCGCCTTGAGCTTGGCCTCGAGGTCGTCGAGGTCGTCGTGCTCGTAGCGCAGCCGCTCGGCCTTGCACAGCCGGATGCCGTCGATGATCGACGCGTGGTTGAGCGCGTCGGAGATCACGGCGTCGTCCTCGCCGAGCAGGGTCTCGAACAGCCCGCCGTTGGCGTCGAAGCACGAGCCGTACAGGATGGTCTCCTCGGTGCCGAGGAACGTCGACACCGCGGCCTCGAGCTCCTTGTGGCGATCCTGCGTGCCGCAGATGAAGCGCACGCTCGACAGGCCGTAGCCGCGCTCGTCGAGCGCCGTGCGCGCCGCCGCGGTCACCCGGGGGTGGCTCGACAGCCCGAGGTAGTTGTTGGCGCAGAAGTTGATGACCTCCTTGCCGTCGCTCTGGATATGCGCCGCCTGCGGCGACGTGATCGTGCGCTCGTGCTTCCACAGCCCAGCGTCCCGGATCTCGGCCAGCGTCTGCGCAAACACGGACTTCGCGTGGGTGTACATGCCGGGCGAAGCCTAGTCCCGTCGGGCGGGTTTCGGTAGCGGGCCGATGGCTCACTTCGCTGCCGCAGTGCGGCGATCAGCGTGCGCGGAGCGCGGCCTGGTAGGCTTTGGCGAGCGCCGTCTGGTTCTCACCCGGCTGGACGAAACCGGACAGCAACGCGAGGTCGAGCTGCGGCAGCAGCACGCTGTGATCGTGGCGTTCGTACACGCCGGCAGTCAGGCGATGAACGACGATCGCGCGCGTGCCCGGACGCCACGTCCAGACTTCGGCGACACCCAGGCCTGCGTACACCGCCATCTTGTCGACCAGGCCGCTCGACACGACGACTTCGATCGCGAGATCGGGGACATCGTCCGCTTCGAGCTTACCGAGCTTGTAACACTCATCGGCCTCGAGGCCGCGCTTCTTGGCTTCACGACGAAACGTCGCGCCACCAAAGCCACGCAGATCGAGATCGATCTCCATCGCCCAGACCTCGAGCAGCCGCGCGATGATCTTCTTGGCATCCTCGTGCAGCGTCGACGGGCTCATCAGCTCGAGCGCCCCTTCCAGGTAGGTCATCTTGAGGCCGGACTGATCGTCCAGCGCGTCGCGCAGCGCGACGTAGGTCTCCCACGGCACGCCCTGCAGCAGGAACCGGTGCTCGAACGTGGAGACGTCGGGCACGTCGGTGGGGGCCTGGATCGCGGTCGCCATCATGATCGAGGATAGCACCGCGTCCCGCGATTCGTCGTCGATTTTCTCGTGAGCGTCGACGCAGCTTTCAGTGCGATGACATGATCGCGCCGAGCTCGAGCATGCGGCGGATCTTGGGGATCAGCTCCAGCGTCATCGCGTCGAGATCGTACTTGGGCGCCCAGCCCCAGTCGCGGCGAGCGGCGGAGTCGTCGAGCGACCTGGGCCAGGAGTCGAGGATGCTCTGACGCGCGGGATCGGGGTTGAAGGTGAACTTGGCGTCGGGGAGCTGGGTCCGGACCGAGGCGGCGATCTCCTCGGCGCGCGGCGAGAACGCGGCGATGTTGTAGATCGCGCGGGTCAGGTTGGCGCGGTCGGCGAGCGCGAGCTCGAGCAGGGCGCGCACGCCGTCGGGCATGTACATCAGCGGGATCCGCGTGTCGGCGCGCGCGAACGCCTCGTAGCCGTTCTTGCGCACGCCGTCGACGTACATGAACAGCGCGTAGTCCGACGAGCCGCCGCCCGGCATCGCCGCGCTGATCAGGCCGGGGAAGCGGACGCCGCGGCAGTCGATGTCGAACTTCTGGCGGTAGTACTCGCACAGCAGCTCGCCCGAGACCTTGGTGACGCCGTACATCGTCGTCGGGTGGAGCGCGACGTCGTCCGGCGTGGGGTCGGGCAGCGGGCCGCTGGGCGGCGGGCCGAACACCGCGATGCTCGACGTGAACACCAGGCGCTTGACCTTGGCGCGCCGGCACGCCTCGAGGACGTTCCACGTGCCGGTCTGGTTGACGTCGTAGGCCAGCCGCGGGTCCTGCTCGCCGCGCGCCGACAGGATCGCCGCGAGGTGGAACACGAGGTCGGGTTTGATCTCCATGAACAGCGCGACCGTGGCGGCCGCGTCGGTGACGTCGAGGCGCTGCCACGACTCGCCGCCGGCGTGGGCGTGGCTGGGGGGCCGGGGCGCGAGATCGGTCGAGGTGACATCGTGGCCGCGGGCGACGAGCGCCCCGATCAGATCGTGGCCGATCTGACCGCCGGCACCAGTGAGGAGGATCTTCATGCGGCGCGCATCATCGATCGCACGTCGTCACCCGGCAAGGCACAGGGAGCGGCTTGCAAGGCCGATCTGGGCGACCGACTGCGTCAGAAGATGAGGTCGTCACCGTCGCGATACCGTGATGCCCCACGAGGTTCGGTCACGGCGATGCGGCGATGCGCGCGACGCCTGCGACCGGCGCGACCTGGCGATGAATCGCTACGCTACGGAGGACGCGCGCCCAGGCGCGGGGTCGATCACGCTGCGCACGCAAAGGACACGGCGCAGCGCGGCGCGCGGTTGCGCGCGTGTCGGGTCTTACACGAAAACCGTTCCCGGAAGAGCCGATCATCGAGCAGCATTACAGATCTCGTGACGGAGGCGCACGAGATGGAATTCGAGATCTTCTATCCCGGAGTCCCGCGTTGCGCGATCGATGGGCATGGTCTACACCCCTGCATCCGCTCGGCGGTGCGCCGCCGGCCGCGGCGCGAGAAGCTCAATCGCCGCATTGCGGATCACCGAGGTTGTATGTCCGACCCAATCCCCTCTGGAAAGCCGATCAAGCTCGTGGTGTGCAACCTCGATGATGCAGTGTGGAGCGCGGTCCTGGCCGGCGCGGCGCACCCGGGCCCCACGCTGCGCGCGCTGTTCGACGCGCTCGACGAGCGCGGCATCCTGGTGTCGGTGGTGAGCCGGCGCGCCGCCGAGCCGGTGCGCGCGATGCTGCGGCGCCTCGAGCTCGCGCCGTACATCCTGTCGCCGCAGCTCGCGAGCGACGCACCGGCCGCGGCGATCCTCGAGATCGCCCGGCAGCTCAACCTCGTGCTCGACGCGACGCTGGTGATCGGCGGCGATCCGGCCGACGCGGCGGATCCGCGGCTTCGCCACGTGCGGTGCACCGAGGACTACGGCGCGCTCGCGCGCGATCCGCTGCTCGGCGACAGCCTGGCAGGCATCGAGCCTCGGCCGCGCCGGCTGATCTACCTCGAGGAGCAGGCGCGCGCCGCGGCCGAGCGCGCGTTCTCCGGCCCGCCGGAGGCATTCGTCGCCGGGCTCGGCCTGCAGTTGACGCTGGCGCGCGCGACCGCGGCCGAGCTGCACCGGGTGCGCGAGCTGGCCACCCGGACCAACCAGCTCGGCGTGCGCTACGACGACGCCGCGCTCGCGGCGCTGCTGGCGTCGCCGCACCACGCGTGCTGGCTGGTCGCGCTCGCGGATCGCTTCGGTGACTGCGGCCAGGTCGGCCTCGCCGTGGTCGAGCGCGCGGCCGGGCGCTGGCGCCTGCAGCTCCTGCAGCTGTCGTGTCGCGTGCAGGCGCGCGGGGTCGACGCGATCGTCCTGAACGCGCTCGAGCGCGAGGCGCGCGCCGCCGGCGCCGA
>Ga0307513_10006136_pt1 | contig 15768 bp, 10 predicted proteins | sample 15_EM_MG_FD_202174 | JGI IMG/M metagenome (GOLD analysis project Ga0307513, IMG submission 202174) | Populus trichocarpa ectomycorrhiza microbial communities from riparian zone in the Pacific Northwest, United States - 15_EM | ecosystem: Host-associated > Plants > Roots > Unclassified | place... | reverse complement strand
AAAAAAACCGAGGTAATTTTCTTGAAATGATGGAACTTTTAGCATCATACAATGAACAAGTAGGTGCTCTTGTTTTGGGTAATGCTCCACAAAATGCTAAATACACCTCACATCAAATTCAAAAAGAAATTTTGCATGTCTTTGCTAGAAATGTTAAGTCTTCAATTCGTCATGAGATTGGTGATGCAAGATTTTGTTTAATTGTTGATGAAGCTCGAGATGAATCTAGAAGAGAGCAAATGACCCTTGTTATTAGGTTTGTTGATAGAAGTGGATTTATACGAGAACGATTTTTGGATATAGTTCATGTCAAAGATACAACTGCTGCAACTCTTAAGGAAGAGATTTCCTTTGTTTTATCTCATCACAATCTTGATGTTTAAAATATTAGGGGTCAAGGGTACGATAGTGCCAGTAATATGCGTGGAGAGTGGAATCGTTTGCAAGCTTTATTCATTAATGATTCCCCTTATGCATATTATGTACATTGCTTAGCTCATCAATTACAATTGGCTCTTATTGCTACAGCTAGAGAAATATCTGATGTTCACACTTTCTTTTAGAATTTGATTTTTATTATTAACATTGTTAGTGCTTCTTGTAAGCGTAATGATGAATTACGGGCTTTCCAAACAGCTACAATTGAACATTTAGTTGATATTGGTGAGATTGAAACAGGTAAAGGAGTTAATCAAGTAGGTGGTTTGCAATGACCTGGAGATAGCAGATGGAGTTCGCACTTCAAATCAATTTGCAGTTTGATAAAAATGTATGGGGCAACTTGCTTGGTTCTTGAAAACATTGCTTTAGATGGATCTACTTATTCTCAACGTGGTGATGCGGCTTTTTCATTTAAGTTGCTAATGTCATTTGATTTTGCATTCATCTTACATATAATGAAGGATGTTATGGGAAAAACTAATATGCTTTGCCAAGCCCTGCAACAAAAATCTCAAGACATTTTAAATGCTATGCATTTGGTGACTACCACAAAGATTTTAATTCAGAAGTTAAGAGATGATGGTTGGAAAACTCTTTTAGAAGAAGTGACATCATTTTGTAAGTATCAAGACATTGAAGTTCTTGATATGGATGCTTGTTTTTCTAGTGTGAGAATATCTCGCCGTAAACAAAAATCAGTAACAGTTGAACATCACTACCGAGTTGATATATTTACAGCTATCATTGATCAACAATTGCAAGAGCTAAATAATAAATTCAATGAGGCGATCGAGCTTCTTAAGTTGAGCACAACTTTAGATCCTAGAAATAGCTATAAATTATTCAATGTTAAAGATATATGCTTACTTGTTGACAAGTTCTATCCTCAAGATTTTTCTGACCAAGAAAAAATTCATTTTAGACTTCAGTTGCAGCATTATGAGCTTGATGTACCCAATCATCCAAAGTTAAAGAGCATGTCATTGATTGCTGATTTATGTCAATGATTGGTTGAAATAGAAAAATCAACAATTTATTCACTAGTTGACAGTTTGATTCGGCTTCTTTTGACTCTTCCTGTTTCGACAGCAACTACTGAACGAGCTTTTTCAGCGATGAAGATTGTTAAAACAAGACTTCGTAATCGGATGGAGGATGATTTTCTTGCAAATTATTTGATTGTCTACATAAAAAAAGAAATTGCTGAAAGATTCACAATTGATATGATAATAGATGATTTCTATTCTATGAAAGAACGACGAGCACAATTAAAATAAAGATGTAAGAATCATTCTTTATTATTTTTTACTTTATTTCAAAGTTTATCAAATATAAATAATGTTTTGCTTTAGCTAATGTTTCTTATATACTTTGTATGTTTATATTTGATAGGTATAAAGACCAACAACATTAAAGTGATGGATACATCATGAAGATGAAATTAACTTCATTGCTTTAACTCAATTAGGTATTGCTCCAAACCTTTTTACCTTATACAAAGGTCATTATATGTTTGTAATAAGTTATTTGAATAAAACTAAATCATGCAGGTTTTTTTTTACAACTCATTTACAATAAATTAAAACAAATATTATATCTTATTATATTATTTTTGGCCACCCCTAACAAATAATCCTAGCTCCGCCCCTGGCTACAAGCATCAAGAGTTTGCTAACTAGAAAACAAAAACGAGAAATAAAAGGCATCTTGGTACAGAAATCTGCAATCTGCAAGGAAGAAGAAACAAAAGGCAAAGTAATGGTGTCATGCTTGAGATGATGACGAGTAAGATAATAATCGATCTCAATGTGCTTAGTTCGCTTATGAAAAACTGAGTTGTGAGCAATCTGAATAGAACTCTGGTTTTCACAATACATAGGAGTAGAATGAGAAAATAAAACTCCCATATCAGCAAGTAACCAACGTAACCAAACAATTTCTTTGGTAGTAGATGTCATGGCATGATATTCTGCTTCGGTGGATGATTGAGAAACAATATATTATTTTTTGCTCTTCCAAGAAATAAGAGAATCACCTAAAAGATTCAGAACCCGGTAACAGACTTGCGATCTGTGGGATCACTACCATGATCAACATCAGAGTATGCACACAACTCCAAGGAAAAGGTGGATGAAAGTAAAAGACTCTGAAAAATTGTACCCCGAAGATATCATAAAATACGAAGAACAGCTGCCCAGTGAACAATAGTAGGAGAAGCAACAAACTGACTAACAACATGAACAACATATGCAATATCTAGACGAGTAATGGTGAGATATACCAAGCTCTCAATAATAGTACGGTATAAAGTAGGATCTATCAAAGGTAAACCATCAGAAAAAGAGTACCTTGTGTTAACCTCAATAGGAGTATCTACAGTCTTGTTATTAGTAAGTCTAGCCCGTTCAAAAATATCTGCAACATATTTCGACTAAGAAAAAAGGTAACCTCTAGGTGAGTATGCTATCTCAACACCCAGGAAATATCGAAGAGAACCCAAATCCTTCTTTCAAATCGTCTAGTCAACTCTGTCTTCAAAACTAAAATATCATCAATGTCATTACCAGTAATAATCATGTCATCAACATATAAAGACAGAATGATACGACCTGTATCAGTACACTTAATAAAAAGAACAGAATCATGACTACTAGAAACAAAGCCAAGAGACGAGATCATAATAGAGAATTTCTCAAACCAAGCACAGGGTGCTTGTTTGAGACCATATAATGCTTTCTTAAGCTTACAGACATATCCAGAATCATGTGAAATACCAGGAGGGGTGCCATATAAACTTCTTTTTGAAGATCCCATTCAAGAAGGTATTTTTAACACCAATCTGAGAGATATGCCACTAACGAATCGAAGCTACGACAATAAGAGTATGAATAGTAGTCATTTTTATAACAAAGGCACATGTCTCCTCAAAGTCCATACCATACTGTTGAGAGTATCCTTTTGCACCAACTAGCTAACTTTATATCTCTCAATAGACCCATCAAAATTAGTTTTGATCTTATACACCCAATGACAACCAACAACACTCTTACAAGGAGGTAGAGGAACCAGATCCCAAGTATATATCTTATGCAAAGCAGAAAGTTCCTCATCCATAGCTTGCTGCCAAAGCAAATCAAGAATTGCCTCTTTATAAGAAAAGGGCTCAAAGAGACAATCAATAGAAGCTAAAACGGAAGTAAATGATGAAGAATAACAAGAATAAGCAAAATCTGGTGGTTTTGTGGACTTACGAATGCGAATGGACTGACGTAAAGGTGGATCCATAATCTCAGATGAAGTTTGAGGGGCTGTAGATGAGAATGGAGCTTCAAATATGCCAGAAAGTAAAGTATCAGTACCTGCAGAGTTATGAGTACAAATTGGTAGAACATGGGGAGAGGTCTGATTATCAGAATCTTCAGAAAAGGGATCTATACGGATAAGTTCAGGTTTAGTCAGATTATGAGTAGTGGATGGAATAGAAAAAAAAGATATGTGCACGAGAAAGACAACATGACGAGACACATAAAGTTTCTGACTTATTTGATCAAAACAATGATACTCCTTTTTACCTTCACCATTACCCAGAAAGACACAAATAACAGTTCGGGAGGATAGCTTACTGCGTTCCACATGAGGATGAAGAACGAAACAAGTACAACCAAAAACTCTAAATGAGGAATAATCAGGGACATACACATATAACTTTTCAAAAGGAGATGGACCTGAACTATGAGAAGATGAAATTGTATTAATCAAACTTACAACAGTAAGAACAACTTTTTCCCAAAACTCACTAGGACTAAAAGCAGACAATAAGAGAGAACGAGCAATTTCGACAATGTGCCTATGTTTTCTTTCAACAACACCATTTTTCTCAGGAGTATATGTACATGAAGTTTGGTTAATGGTTCCATCTAAGGCAAGCAATTGACAAAATTTATTAGAGGTGTATTCCCCACCCAAATCACACCTAAAGCATTTGATCACAACAAAATGTTGAGTTTTGACAAGAGCTCAAAAAGCTGCATATATCTCAAAGAATTCAGAATGATGTTTCATTAAATAAACCCAACAATAACGAGTATGATCATCAATAAAAGAGATATAATATCGAGACCCTCCTTTTGTGGCAACAAGAGAAGGTCCTCATACATTAGAATGAATCAAGTCAAATGGTGAAGAAGAAACAGAAATACTTCGATTAAAAGGTAAAGCGGAAAATTTTGCCAGTTTACATCCACTACAATAAAAAATATCACAAGTTTTCAATTTCCTAAAGCTCCTGCGGATGCCAAAAATATCAAACGAGAAGACGAAACATGTACTAGACAAGAATGCCATAAATAAAAACTAGAAGACGAAGAACTCAAACGAAAAAAAGACAAATCAACAGTAGTAGTAGTAGCAACGGGAACTGACACTTTTAACTCATCCAAAATATATAGTCCATTCTCTCTATGACCTGTCCCAATCAACTTCTTAGACTGCAGATCATGTACACAACAAAAAGAAGAGGAAAAAATGACTAAATAATCACCAGAATCACATAATTGACCAACAGAAGCAAGATTCAATTTGAGATTCGGAATAAGATAAACATTAGGAAGAGACAAGTGAGGTGTGACAACAGAACCAACACCTATTAAGGGCATGTGAGTGCCATCAGTAGTCATAACAGGAATGGAGGGTGAAGGGGAAACATAGGTAAAAGATGAAGAATCTGGAGATATATGATGTGAAGCACCAGAATCCAAAACCCATTCAGAATGTGACATACCTGAGGAACTATGAGGCAACTGACCTATGGAAGAAGAAGCGGACATTGCTTGTGGATGCAATGAGAGAAACTTCTGAAATTGCTCAGCCAAAGTACTAGGATCGGTAATAGAGCCTAAGGAAGCTACTGCTGCAGTATTGTGGTGCGGTGGTTTATAACCCTGAGGTGGTCTATGAGCATTAGATTGTGTCTGGCTGCCAGGCTTCCAAGCTTGATTATGCTATCTCAACTTAGAACACTGATTCTTCCAATGGCCTTTCTGCTTACAGAAACTACACTCGTCGAAGCCAACCCTCGTAAGGCTTATGGTGGTGATTGAAGAATTGCTTAGAGGGTATTGCTAGTACAGAAGGATTCAAAGCAGAAAGAATACCCTTTTCAGAATACGACTGAAGACGTATTTCTTCAGCCAATAACTCACTAACAACTGAGTCAACAGAAGGCAGTGGAGAGTGATGCAGTATTGAACCTCTAAGTCCTTCGAAATCACTGTGAAGTGATGTTTAAAACTATACCAATCGTTGCTGCTTTCTACAATCAATTAAAGCACCACATGCCTTTAATTCTGTCGATTCTGTAAGAGCCAATTGATCCCAAAGATCTGTCATAGTAGAATAGAACTCCTGAATACTTATATTCTTCTGGTGAATAGCCCGTATGTCATTCTCTAAATCTGCACTACTGCAGAGATGGCAGTGTATAATCTCAGACCAAATAGAACAAATTCTGTTAAGACAATAGCTTATGACTTTTGAGCAGCAACAAGAATCGGCACCATCATCATATGCTATTAATTGTGGTTTTCAACTTTCAAAATATTAAATCAGCTGCCAAATCTGGCTGAATTCGTTGGTAATGTTGTCCTTTCATCTTTTAGCAGCTGCTCGACGGAGATTAGTAATTGTCTTTGGATATGATTAACAGGCAAGACTTCTGATTTTTCCAACGTAGTAAACTGAAAATACTATGGTGATTGTGAAATTCTGGCATTTTCAAATCACTGGATGCTGCAATGACAATCCTTAAGGTCTTAATCTATCGTCAATGATAACGAATCAATATTATATTCAATGTTCACATATTAGAATTAGAATTATCATCATTTTCTGCAGACTTGGTTTTTCTGGCAGGGCTACTAGTAAAGCAGGATACTTTCCAAGAAACCTACTTAGTTTACCGAATCAAATCAAATTCAAGGCCACAAATTCTTGATCGAGACCTCTATTTGCGAAGATTGTTAATTCGTTAGCAACAAAAGAGGAAAAAAAGAGCAGGAAAATTAAAAATCAACTGAGCAATGATTAGATAATGATAAGCTGAGAAGTTGCTGTTACCCCGAAGTAAAATGTCACAGTGAGCTGAAATTCTACCCACTTGACTTGCATACCAATCGATGGTTTCCTAGACTGATAATGATCCTTTTGTGGTTAGGAAAGTTTGAAACTTGATTAACAACATTAAGTCTGACTTGAATGGAATTTTTAAGCATGCTTAAGCAATTTCTTGCGGGTTTCGGATACAATCATTAGTTCTTAAGCCTGTAGCTGCTGACTTCAGAAAATCAGGAACTTAATCAAGCATAGACGACCTGATATGATCATTCCTCCATAATTCAGCATTCTGATTTTACTACATTATTTTTTTTCAAAAACTGACTGGCAGAATAATTTTCATTGCTAGATAGTTGCACCTTAGTCTAGTTGCTCGAAGTTTTCAACCGTGCATGTGTATATATATTTTGGGTCTTAACGGAAAGGGTATGATCTCTAACCACCTTTCACACATCGAGATTAAGCTCCTCGTCGATTAAGTCTTAACCATTGGTGCATTCATAAAAAAAATAATTTTTTTAGGTTATGTTTGATCATTATGTCCCAATATATAAGGGATAAATACAAAAGATACAAAAACATATTTAGTTGCATAAAATAAATTTGTATCTAGAACAATTTTGAATTGTTCTCTTATATTTTCAAAATAGAGAGCGCAGGAAATCCATCCCTTTTATCTCTATTATTTTCATCTTTTTTTATTTCAAAACAGTAACTACATGCTTCTGAAACAGTAACTTACCTTACATTCTCTTCAAGGATTCGAATCCTAAACCTATATCTTTTGTAGAGTAGAAAATAAATATAACCCTTTGCGATTTAAAAGGAGATAGGATATTATTTAGGATTGATTTTGACACGCAAATAAATACAACCAAATCCGACTTATGATAACTTAGAGAAAAGGGTTTCTATCTAAGTGCCGTAAGACCTTGTCAGGAACAGATACTCGTATCCATGGCTAGAAGTTGAGCTTACCAATATAACAAATAGAGATGTGTGTGTGTGTGTGTGTGTGTGTGTGTGTGTGTAAACGAAGCGTTTACAAGTATAATAACAAATTAAGAAAGAATCAACTAGATACATAAATGCTGCTAACATCAAACTACTGTTTTCCTTGATTGATTCCATTTACATTAATAATAGCAGAAAACTACTGCTAACTAAATCCTTGGAATTGTTCGTAAGAGACACAGTTTCCTGGATTGACCGACGACAATTGAAGAAAAGTAAGACATTGCTAATAATTATAGTAATTGCATGGATAATGATAGGGTGTGACCATTTTAGTTTAGCTAGCCTGGCCTTACACCTTGAGATGGATATATTTTTAATCTGATCTTATAATCAAGCTGTCCATCACAGACCATAAAGTATAATAAATAATTAAACAATCCCTTGAATATATAGCTTTGACCATCCTTAATTTACAAGTTTTTTTCCTCCAAAAAAACCTTTTTTCTTGATCAAACTTATATACATTTGTGATAAAATACCTTCATTTTCCATTTTCTAAAAAATAAAAAATCAAAATAATTGAAAAGGAAAACATGGAATCTGTAACAGCCTCCTGTCAAGCAGCAATTTCTTGTTTTGTTTTTGTCTCCTTGAAAAATCTTCATGCAAAGTCCACCCTGAAAAACCGCCCATGATATGGATTTTATGTTAAATTTATTCACAATAACGTGTTCAAAACCTTTTCCTCCACCATTACGTACATTGTGATTTGTAATCTAGGAGTCTGAATTATCCATGTTTGCAAGTATTACTTTCAGTACGGAATAAATTATAATTTATATAGTCCTTGTATTCTCAAGAAACTAATAAGTTAGTTCCTTATTCAAAGAATTTCATATTTAATCCCTATTTTTTCATATTCATAATATCGTTATTGAGATGTTGAGTTGTCACTTTAGGTACTAACAACGAAAGGAAATAAAACGGTTAAAAACATATATATAAGACTTGGTTACAGTAGGACCACGAAGTGGTCGGGTCGATCTAATTTTTTTTACCACAATATTATCATTTTATTTTTTGAGGTAAAAAAATCTATTTGAAATGAAACACGCTCCAAGTAATTAGTAGGTTATAGGGTTGACCCGTCATGCTAGACCGGATTTTATAACTATAGTAATTAAGAATTAATAGTCAAAGCTGGCGAATGATTCAGTTATGATTTCCAAAAATAGAGTAAAATTAGTGTTTCATTAATACAAGGACTAATTAAAATCATTACTCTTTGAATGGCTGGGAGGAAAGCTCAAAGCAGATTCTGAGTTCCTGCAAATCAAGCTGTCTCATCTGTAATACAAGTCCTCCAGTTGAGCCTCCAAGTTTGATATTAGTAGAGCAAATCAAGCTCATGATTATGGAAAATGTTATCCTCCAGGTTGGCTTCACTCCTTCGTGACTTTGTCGGTTATCACAAGTCCAAAAGGTTGCATCTACTCAAGGCATGTTAATTTGGACCGAGTATCTTTCACGAGTACTATACAAGATGTCCCACGTAACTTTGACATATTCCTTTTTCTTTTGGATCATACAAGCTTACGGGTTTTTTTTATTAACATAACAAAAATTTATCAGGTTAAATTTAAAATTAAATTGTATAGAAGTTATATATTTTGATATAATTTAATTGATTTAGTCCAAAAGTAATTAAGATAACTAACTATTAAAAAACATGCAATGATGAACGTTTGAGGGGAAAAAAAAAGAAACTGAAATTAAAAAAAAAAAATTGGGAGATGGAAAAAAAAGGGGGCTGAATGAAAAAAAAGCTCCATAACGTGATTTTCTGCTGTTTTTTCAAAGAATAATTTTTTTAAAAGTTCTTTTGAAACATAAAAATAAACATTAGTATAGAAGTAACATTCTACGTAACACTTTTTCTTTGCTTTTTACCTAGAATATCCCATTGATCTTCGATGTTTAGTACAGTAGGGAAACCCTGCTTGTATCGAGCTCAGATTGCAGGAACAGGTTAAGTTTGAGACCGAAAATATGAACATAGGCTCGCAAGAATTTTATTTTTAGATGGAATAGGAAAGTTTTTGTTTCTTCTTCTACTTAGGCAATCCATGCTTTATTAGCTAACTATCCTGCTTAATTACTTTTTTGCGAAATAGTCCTGCCATCACAAGGGAATTTCATCTTCAAAGGGGCATAGTAACATGAGGGAGGATACAATTTTAACTTGGAGAATTTTGGTTGCAAATTGCACTCATATTTATCGGTGGAGATCAAAGTGTGTGTTCAAAAAAAGGCGTTGCATGCTCTGGTAATATTCAAACTATTCTAGAGGTTTACAAATCTTGAACTCTCAGTGTTAGCCGGATACGGACACCTGATCAGTCTAAATCTAACTGAAGAAAATCTGGAATGATTTTTGTTTTCTTCTCAGCAGCCCAGAATCCACGTACGTGTTCTGAAAGTTGAATACTGTGTCATTCTCAAGAAATGCTTGCTTCCGCACGCATGAGCAACAGTCAAGTGAAAAATCCCAAGCAGCAAAGTAAAATTAGACAGCAATCTCGGACCATGAAAATTTATTAATTAATCGAGATATTATTTAAACTTCAAATTTAAGGCGAAACCGAACAAAAACTATTTAATCGAGGTTATTAATTTATTGAGGTTATAATGTAGTTAATAATTAAGCCAAAATGATTAGCTTGGCTCTGTATGGATTCTTGGACTCCGAACTGTGACAAACCGTGTCCAGAGAGAAAGCTCACTCATTTGGCCTTATGGCAACGGCACCATATGTATTTGACAATGATTAGCCTTGCAAGATTAAATATTTCAAACATCTTTCAACAGTAGAAGTACCCTACATACGGTTTGAAATATTAATTGTGGGCGAGCCAGGTCCACAATCTTTGATATTTTCTGCTTGAGGAAAAGTAAGAAAAATAGTTTTCTAACAGTTCCCTTTTGGTCCCAATTTCTTACTATGCAAGTCTCAACCTCAACTCTGAACCCTTCTTCCTCTTTTTTTGTTAGGCAGGGGTGTACCTTTCAAGCTCTTACCTACTCTTTTTTTCCCCTCTATTTATAGGGTGCAATATCACAACAAGCTCGACCTCAATTCAAAACATCTAGCATTTCCTTTCTGTAAGAAAAATGTCTTCTGTTCTAGCTACAGTGATATGTGTAGTAATGTTGTTTTGGGGCATTTCTGATGCTCAATTAAGCCCCACGTTTTATGCTAGCACTTGCCCGAATGTGTCGAGCATTGTGCGAGGTGTAGTGGAGCAAGCTGCGCGAAATGATGTCCGGCTTGGAGCCAAGCTCATTCGCATGCACTTCCATGATTGCTTTGTCGATGTAATTATCTTCCATATATAGTTTCTTAATGATTCACCTAGCAGAAAGATTTTCTTTATGTATGAAGTACTAATGCACTACTCTTCTTTTCGTATTTTTTTTGCAGGGCTGCGATGGCTCTATTCTGCTGGTCGATGCGAATGGCATAAATAGTGAGCAAGATGAACTCCCTAATCAATCCGTAGAAGGTTATGGTGTCGTTGATGACATTAAAACAGCAGTGGAGAATGTTTGTCCTGGCATCGTCTCCTGCGCAGATATATTAGCCCTTGCATCTGAAATATTGGTTACCTTGGTATAGTATTATCAACCTTTCATAATGACCTTTCTTAATGTATTGCCAGCATCTCATGATGTCATAGGCTAGTTGGTCAAGTAATGAGCTCATAAGTAGAAAAAACAAAAAAAGGGTTGAAAAACTGAAGATGACTTGTGCTAGCAAGTCTTAGATGAGTTTACTTGAGTTGATTACGAATTTTGTGGCCTTAACAAGTAAATGATATGTTGCAGGCAGGAGGTCCAACATGGCAAGTGCCACTGGGAAGAAGGGATAGTACGACTGCAAACGCAGCAAGAACTTCTGACATTCCTAGTCCTTTCGAAACCTTTGAAAATCTTTCTCTCAAGTTCTCAAACAAGGAACTTGATTCCACTGATCTAGTTGCTTTATCTGGTAATTAATTAGAAATCTTTCCAAATCTTCCACACCAAAATACAGCACGAACAGCTCTTATTACTTGTGTTTAGCATACAGTACTATTGTTTTATGCTTACAAAAGATAAAATGTTATTTCAGGTGCACACACATTTGGGAGGTCTCAGTGCCAATTCTTCAGCCAGAGACTCAATGATACAAACCCTGATCCAACCTTAGACACAACATACTTGCAGACACTTCGCCAAGCATGCCCACAAGGCGGAAATCCAAGTAGATTGAACAATCTTGATCCTACAACTCCTGATGATTTTGACAACAACTACTTCACAAATCTTCAGAACAATCGTGGCCTTCTCCAAACTGACCAAATACTCTTTTCTACTAGCGGGGCTGATACCGTTGCCGTAGTCAACCGGTTTGCTAACAGCCAGACCGCCTTCTTTGATAGCTTTGCTCAGTCTATGATAAAGTTGGGAAATTTAAGTCCTTTGACAGGAAGCAATGGAGAAATCAGAGCCGACTGTAAGAGGGTCAATTAGGGTCTTCGGAAATTCTATGCTATGAGATGGAAAAACTATGCATTTCTTTCCTCCTTTTCAGCTTTTTTCCTCAAATTCAACGTGTGCTAGAACTAATAAGAAGGGTGGGATTTTTTCTGGTTCTGAGCAGAACCTCAGGACTGAACTTTGAATCCTCCTCTGCGTTGATGTATTAGGAGTGTACCAAATTTGTGTTAAACACATAATTTGAATGGAAGAAATTTTTAATTATTACATATTGTTAGTAGGAATGAATATAGTTCAAAAAAATTATTAGCTCTGCAGTACAAAAAAGAGTTGCTGCAGATCACTTAGATGTAAATTAACTAACATAAAACAATTTGGGTTTGTATCATAGTTGTCATATCCGACCAGGATAAGGATCTAGCACAATTTTAAACTTGAATTAAGGATTTTAATAGGTCAACCTATAAGTTTATCCTTAAAAAAACACCGTTTTAATTATTAAAAAAACTGAAATAATATTATTATAAACATCTTTAAAATTGACCCAATCAAGTCTCATTCAAGCCTGGTTAAATTGAGGGTTGACTCATCGAGTTCCTTGTGTATTACTAAGTTAATGTTTAATATAATTTGAAAAAAAGAAAACCCCACTTGGGCCTGGCTTTTAAGCTAACCATGAGGTTGGATCAAGTCTAATAATTACATTTTGCATTATTAATGGTACTTAAAAAAAAGTTTATAAACCTAAAAAAGAGAGTTGTAGCTCTAAGTGTTTTTTTCTCTTTCAAAAAATATCCAATTTGAACCTCCCCTTTGTAATTAAAAAAAATATATTGAAAGAGAAGCAAAACTCAAGTTGAGTCAAGGATTAGGCATTAACTAATAAATAATTCAAATTAACTGGAAAATAGCAATTATTTTTTTCAACAATGACTAATCTAATTTTAATTTTTCTAATGACTAATGATGGCTATGTTAGATCAAAAATCATATTGTAATAAAATTTAGAAATGTCCGCTAAATTTTTTGAATTGACTTCTAAAAAAAGTAATCTTGTTGAACTGATGAATATCCAAACCGTTAATTTATGGCATGACTTCCATTAATTTTTGAATTGAGATTCTAATTAATTTTTTCAATTAGAATCTCATCGAGACTATCTTATAATTTATTCAAACTCTTTATTTGGTAACAAATTGATTTTAATCTGGATAAATCAACTATAAAAACAGCATATATATGTGAACATTCTCTTCTCTATATGTGTATTCTTTCAAAGTGATTTTCGATAATGGCTTCCAGGAAATTATTTGCTACTGCAGTTCTCATATCCAGATATGTTTCTATTTATTTTTTTAATTATAAATATATTTCTGAACGTGATTCATGGGAGAGGGGAAATTTCTAAAAAGCAAACCACATGGTTACTCTATTTACAGGAGAAGTGCAAATCAAATTGCCCACCGCGTGGATTTCGTACAGGAACTTGTGTGGCTTTCGATAATCATCCTGTTGCAGATTGTTGCGGAGACAATGACAAAAAAGATCTACCAATTTATGGGACTGTTATTCCATTTCCGTGATCACCTCCACCTTTACTAGCATTTTCTTGGAATATATATATATATATATATATATATATATATATACACACGCGCGCGCGCCAATAATCAAGTAGTAATAATAATAATAATGGTGATGATAATGATAGTAGTGGTGATGGTGATAATAATAATTATCGTGATTGTAATGGTAATTATAATAATAATAATAGTGGTAATAATAATGATGATAATAATAATAGGATAATAAATATATTTTATATATTTTTATTGTCACAATTGTAACAAACAAGTAATAATTTTTAAGTGAAGTTTGAGTTTAGGTTTGAATTGGGAAAATTTCTAGGTTTTTATGGGTTTTTTTTATAGTAAAGTTTTTCTAATTCAGAGTAGAATTGTTTTTTTATGAGTTGATTTTTTATAAGATAGTTTATTAAGCTTTGAATAAGGCTTGGATTTGAGACAATTTCCCTTACAAGTGAGTTTTTGTACAGACAAATTAAACTGTTAGCAAAAACTTTCTAGTTACTGTCTATTTGGTTTCAGTTTTATCTCAAAAGCATCTCAAAGCTATAGAGGAGGCCTACTTAAAAATGGTTTTTGAATTTAGAGAGAGATGGGCCGAACTGAATTTGGATATTTAACCATTAACTGGAAGGATAATAGTGAGCCCTCGATGGGGAGAGAGATCGATGCTAAAACCAAGCCTCTAGCCTTCCCCTAATAATAACCAAAAGCCCTAACGGTTTCCATATTTAATCAATTATCAACCCTCCAAAGAAAGGCGGTCCAATTTGGGTGTTTATGGTAGCAGGAATGTCCCTTTACTTTCCATATAGAAAATTAGGTTTTTTTTTTTTGGAAAACCATTTTCAATTGGTAAGGGAAGATTTGATTTGATCAGTAGTTTAAGCACTGGGATAATTTTGAGTCATTATTAGCAATGGGAGAAGATAATTAACTCTTTGAACCAGAGCAAGGGAAAAGTCAATTTCATTTCCCTTATGTTAAATTTGCAGGAATTTCTCCTAATGAAGGAGACAAGAAAACTTCTTGCAAACTATGGCAGCACTTGAAACTTCGTGCAATCAATCCCTTTTTCCTTGTTGAAATGGCTTCTTTCTAGTTTAACGTTGTTGTAATTATTTGTTTTCCTGCCACAAAGCATACAAGAGTCGAAGAAAGGACGAGGCACTCGAAACAGAGGCATTGCCCCAACACATCACATAATTCAGAACAAGGACAGTCAATTTTAATATTAATTTCTTATTATATACATCCCTAGTGTAAGAATCTTTGCAATCACCACGCCTAAAATTTTCTTATTATTCACAGAAATTAGCTAAATAATGAAGAATTATTTCGTAGGCCATCATACTCAACATAGGTGAAGGCCCAAAAAGGGATTTGAGTTGGGACCATTCATCACACCATTTACAATAAAAGACCGACCAATTTGAAATAGGGCCTAACAAAACATGCCCAACTCAATATGAATCGGCAGAACCAGACTTTTAATAAAAATATATATATATATATATATATATATATATATATATATATATATATAAAATTTAATTAAATATTAAATCTAAGTTAAATTTTAAGTATCGTGTTTTCTAAACCAAACTGAAGTAAGTTTAACTATTGCCATGTACAACTAACTAGTGTTTTTGTTTGTACATGTAAATATTGATGTTGGATATAGGCTGTCCATTTACCCCTTGCGAGTTACAATGTGGATCTAGCTCAAGTTATAGCAACACTTTTCTTTGAACAAAAACATGCGGATTCAACTCGTTAAAAGAATAAATTTAAATCCTAAGCCAAAAACAAAAAAAGAATATCAGTTCTTAGGTGCACCATGCCTTATGTCTATGTGATCCAGCGCTGTTGAAATTTTAATAAAACCTCTATTTGTAAGAGTATTTAAATTAATTTTTTGATTCCATCATAATAACAATAAACTATTTGATTCCCCGCGGGCAACCTTTAAAAATTAAAAATTTATAAAAAAAAAAATTTCTTGCATCTTTTTTTTTTATATATTTTGAGAGAAAAATCTTGTTTAAAGAGTCATTATTTTAGTATTATGATTATTAAAAATCATAACTAGTTAATAAAAATTCTATGGTACAGGACTGATTACGCAAAAAAA
>Ga0307513_10006135_pt1 | contig 15769 bp, 27 predicted proteins | sample 15_EM_MG_FD_202174 | JGI IMG/M metagenome (GOLD analysis project Ga0307513, IMG submission 202174) | Populus trichocarpa ectomycorrhiza microbial communities from riparian zone in the Pacific Northwest, United States - 15_EM | ecosystem: Host-associated > Plants > Roots > Unclassified | place... | reverse complement strand
ATAGGGCACTATACAGTCTATATTAAATTATTCACCGGTTCAATGCGTTCGGTGAACCCATATGATATGATACACTGTTTACATTCATTGTATCATATCATATGATACACTGTAACGTCACAATGTGGTGGCGGCTTTTGTCAGCGGTGTCGCGTAGCGCTTAGTATGTTCTTCTCGGATTGATATTCACGCTAACGATGTTGATATATAAATGACACCGCTAGACCTTGGATTATGGGATGCAGAAGGATGTGCCGGAAATATCTTTGCGATGGTGCTGCGGCTTCTCGCACTAATGAGACGAGTTTATACGCCACGCCATTCTTTCTCTCCCTCTTTCTTAGCAGAATCTCGTTGTACTTATTAAAGCCTCCTTTCTAGTGCCGGGGTGTTTACAATTTCGATATGTGACTGTAGGGATTCGGGTTGGAACTTGGGAGCCGGGAATATAACGGCGATCCATTTCATGCAAGCACCGGTGAGCTTTCTTAAATTTTGCTCTCATTATGGTTGATCCAGGCTCCAGTGTTGGCATTAAGACCTAAGGGTTAGGTTAAATTAAGGCTTAATTGATGTTAAGGTTAAGCCTTAGTATCCAAGGATGATTTCAATAAGCCTTAATTAAGCCTTAATAATGTAAATCACGTGACATATATCTGGTAAATCAAGGAGGTATCAAAGTTGATGGAATTCCTGGTAGATGAGGAGCTAGAGAAAGAAAAAATGTGTAATGCTGGGGAATGAGAGGCTGATCAAGGGCTAAAGCGGTGTCTGCAGTAGTTAGCAGAAGTTGTCTATTTTTAGATGAGGTGTTAATAACCCCTTAGAATCAAGCCTTAATTAAGGTTTTATTTAAGGGCTAAGGCTTAAGAAAAAAATTTGGGGTTAATAACCCCTTAGATACCAACACTGGATCCAGCTCCTGTCCCTGATGGGTAATGTCTGGTGTGAACGTGTTATGCAGTTCCTATCAGGCTACATCCCAACCCGTTTTCATGTCCATTCTCTTTGCTGGTTATGGCCCCCTTCCTGTGATGAATCGTGTTATTACTTGTGCGTACCAGTTCAGGTGCACCACCACCAACCGAAGGGTATTACATGTGTTCTTCCCCCCCTGCACATTCATTTGTGATGGATGCAGGATACAGTTCTGTTCACACCTACATTGGTGGTGGTACATAAGTCAGGCCGAGTGACTACGTTCAGTGCATCGTGTTTTGATGGCGGCTGATAAGGAGGATGTTGTTGTCTCTAGTGGGGTGATGCGGTGTAGGTGAATGTGCTATTTCCCATCATGTCATCTTTTTGATCACAGGTAGACTCTATCCCCAAGAATGATCTACGCATACATGTACCCTAACGAAATAAACTTGAAATCGGTATATCATCAGACGACATGAAAATACTTCTTTTCAAATGTATTTTAAATACCCAACGCTAACCTTTCACGGTTTTCTAGGCAGCCTCTGTTTTCCGTGGTACGATAGCTATTGGCTTTCGGGCGACACTTGGTTCACTCCCAGACCTTTCGAGTTTCCGCCACGGTCATGGTTTACCGCACGCACACAGGAAGGCGAATGGCCGGGATTTTGCACCACCAGCGCTATGAAACAATCATCAAGGGAGGTGATGTAGAGCAGCCGACTCGAGAGACGGATAAGTAGTGCTGCAGCCCCAATATGTGCGGGCAAAGGAAGAAGACCGCATGCACGTTGTCCAGCATATTAGAGTTGAGCCTGGATCTTGAACTCGGTGCGCCTGTGTCACCCCCGCTGGGATTGTGCATAATGGGTGTTTCTAGAACTGAGACGATACGGAGGTCTGGGACGATTGGAGCGATTCATTTGGGCACGTTGGTGTTCCGTTTATCGTCATCTCTGGTCTGATCCTAGAATCAGTGTCACCAATCTCAAGGTGTTATTCCTGAACCATGGTTGAGGACATGCTGTGGACGAATCAGAGCAGGGCGAGGGAATCATGACCGGACGTATATTCATTCCATTTCACCAATAGAGCATTTGTTATTGAACTTTCTTCTCAACTTTTCTTCTGCAATTCCGTGGGTCAGATTCTTAAGATCCGAATGTGTTTCCTTGTATGTAAGCCCTACCCGTGTTCGCGAATGAATGATGACCCTTTCTAGTTCAGTATATCGAGGGCCAACCCTCCACCTGGAAAGGACCCACATCGGGTAGCACCCACCACGCAATAGGGTAGTTGGATATTCAAAGCTCAATGCCGTTGATCCCAATGAACGATAACGCCATGAGGTGGATGATTGCATACTAAACAACCGTCAATCTGAATACATGGTACTTCGCTCCTTCCCAAATCGGGGGTACATTTGCAATGCTTCTTTGCTGTCTTCTGTACTTTCGTCCTTGGTGCTCGACCCTTCCGTTGTGCTCACTTGTCTCCTTCTGATCTGCGCTCCCACTTTGTTAATAAGATGGAATGCGGAACATACTGATTCAATAGTTTCCGGATGAGCCCCAGTTGGGCTGTATATCGCATCAAGAATATTGTCAATGTTGCGCTTCAAAGAATTCTCCATTGCGTCCCTTCCTTTGAAGAAAGCCTAGCCCTATTCTGCAGGCATGTTCGCCTAATAAAATGTTGGAATTTCGAAATTCTGCCCTTAGATTCGGATTCCTTAACCTCGAAAGTATACACAAGGTAGGTATTTGAAATTCTAAAATTTCACGAAGGGAACAGCTATTTGCAATGGACGGGTAATAATCTGGTGGAATGCTAGCTATGGTGAATATTTATAACGCGGAGGACGGTCGAAAGGACACTCTTCTGACCGTATTCGATGACCATAAGATACCCATAAAGCCAACGATGATTGGAAAATTCACCACTGGTCCACAGATGGAAATCTGGAGGGCATCTCGTTTACTGGAAAATCAAGCCGCGAACAGTCCAGCAGATTCATGACCACCACTGTGACACCCTATCTTGACCCTATCATGCTCTCTTTTGGCACACTGGCAGAAAGCCGAATTCAAGAACAAAATCGGGTCTAAGGCCGCTGAGCCATTTTTACAAGCCATCCTCTACTTCCTCAAGGCAACGCAGAAACTTGCCAATCAACATCTTAACTCTGTTCTACCATGCATAATCACCGTCCATCAAAACGACCATCAAAAGGTGAGTTGCCCAATTAAGACAGAATGAGACGAGACTAGTCCGGATTAAGGTTGGCTATGTCCCGACAATAGATCTGTGGCCGACCGTATACCCGACATCAGCGCAATTATTGACAATCTGTTTGGGCCCTTTCTTTGTGCAAATTAAATCTCCGGTCACGATATAAAGGTGGCCCCAGACGGCGATCTGCATCCTCCGAAGCTTCGACGATTTCCCAGGATGTTTCTCGGTCTTTCTGCATTGCTGGGGTTTGTCGCGGTGGTCAATGCCAACCTACGCTCATCTCTGACAGGACAGGGCTTTACTGTCTCATTCCCCGGCGATTCCCAATACGTGACTCTCAGTCAGGCCTGTGAGTATTCATGCTCATCTACGCATTTTTTCTCTCTTCGATTGACCAGCACTATAGTTAACCAACGATATACCTTCCAGCCTGCTGCTATTGCTCTTCCTTCAACTCCTCAACATGTGTCCACCATCCTTTTGGCCAGCGCTGCTAATAACGTCCAAGTTGTTGGTCGCAGTGGTGGAGTAAGTACAACACGCCTGCTTCTTGGGGTTGATATGACTTATTTGCTTACAGCACAGCTACATCGCAAATGGACTTGGCGGACAGGATAACGTCGTGGTCGTTGATATGAGGAACTTCAACACCATTACTATCAACCCTTCATCAGGCAATGCTGTAGTTGGAACCGGAAATCGACTTGGGGACATAGCCTTGGCTTTGAACAATCAAGGAAGGGCACTCCCGCACGGTACCTGCTCATATGTCGGCATTGGCGGTCATTCAGGTAAGATTTTGTCCTTTCATTCCCTTCGTGACGGAAACAATTGATGCCACGTTGGGTAGGCTATGGAGGGTATGGTTTCACCTTCTGGATGTGGGGCCTGACGCTAGACAACATTCTATCCATCAACGTGGTGCTTGCGGACGGCTCAATCAAGACTGCTTCTAGTTCTTCTAATTCGGATCTCTTCTGGGTAAGCTTCTGAGTTGTCTCTTCAGTAATTAGCTGTTTAGAAACATGGCTTCCAGGCTTTGAGGGGTGCTGCCGGTTCATTCGGTATCACCACTTCAATCACGTTCAAAACCTACCCCGTTCCCGCATCCGCAACTATTCTCGGATATAATTGGGATATGAGTGCCGTCGACGCCGCGAACGCTCTTGGCTCTTTCCAAACTTTCGTTCAAAGTGGCATTTCAGCACAGTTTGGACCGGAAATCACGCTGACGAAAGGTAGCACCCAAGGAAGGGTCGTTTTCAGTTTGGGAGGTGGCTGGTATGGGCCCGCGAACGGACTGGATGCTGTGATCGCTCCATTCTTGAGCACAATGCCGCCTCCTCGTGATAGTGGTCGTAATGTCGGATCCTATCTCAACAGTGTCGCTTCATTAACTGGTGGACTACCGCTGAACACTGCTTCTGGCCCGGATACCCATGATACATTCTACGCCAAGTCGTTGACAACACCACAAGTGTCGCCAATCAGTGATGCCGCTCGGAGGGCATTCATGACCTACCTCGCTAATGCCGGCTTCACCGCCGACTCTGTAAGCCTTTTCTCTCTAGGCCATTGTTGCTGGTTACTGACATTTGGCTCTAGGGCTGGTTCATCCAGGCCGAACTTTACGGAGGATCGAATTCAGCAATAAATGCTGTTGGTGCAGATGCGACTGCCTTTGCCCACAGAAGCTCGATGTTCACCTTCCAGTTTTATTCACACTCTTTCGGCAACAACCCACCATATCCTGCTGATGGGTTGACCTTCTTGGATGGCATGGTCAACAGCTTGATCAACAATAGTCCGGCGGGTTGGGACTACGGGTATGTACCTGTCTTTTACTTCTTCCACTCTCATTCAATGACCACCACAGTGCATACCCCAACTACGTCGATGATCGTCTTCAGAACTGTAAGAGACATCATTCCTTATATTTTATCATGCAATCTTACACCCCCATAGGGCAACAGTTGTACTTTGGAGCTCACTATGCTCGTCTGCATGACCTGAAGAACACCTACGATCCCAAAGGACTCTTCACCTTCCCTACTGGGATCCAAGGGAACATGGTTCCTCCTCCAACCGAAGTCTCTATCCACCCGAATGGAAACACGAACAAATGCTGAGATGTCCGCGCTGCTACATATGCAAACGGCACACCTGTCCAAATGTTTGTCTGCTTTGACGTTATTTAAGTCTAAACTTATTAATGACTGCCTCAGATATGACTGTAATGGAAGCGGAGCCCAGAAATGGGTAATCAACCATGGTATGACCTCTGTTCGCGTATCGGGAACCAACTTCTGTCTCAATGCCGGCTCAGGTATGTGTTATCTTTCAACGACATGTATCCTGATCCATTTTTGTTCAAAGCTCCTGCTAACGGCATTGGGATGAAAATCTGGACTTGCATCGCCAATCTCGCTGCTCAAACCTGGACTTACGGTAGTGACAATAAAATAGTCTTGTCGGTCCAAGGTACGCAGTATCAGTTTTCTCTGTGATGCAATAGTTCTGACTGATGACCATGAACGCAGGTCAATGCTTGGACCTTACCAATGGCGCACTGATGAACGGAAACCAAGTTCAAACATGGCAGTGCTCAGCTGGGAACACCAACCAGGTGTGGACCACTTGAAATTGACATTGGAAACACAAAAACGGACAGTTTGCAACGATATCCTTATTTTTATATACCACGGACAATGGCCAAAGACACTTCATTCATGACGTCTATCCCAACATTTGTAACTTTTATAACTTCACAAATATTATGAGTAATACAGGATTCAACGATGGACTGCAGTACTTAGTGACAAGTTGCGATACCAATTTGATTCGGACTTTCCAGGAGCACATACTACCACAAACTTACCTTCTAATTGTCGTATATCTCTTCGACCACCGATGTTGCAGAAAATACAAGCGAGCGATGGTCGACGAGGCGATGATTTCGGAACAGAAAACAACGCAAGATACAGCCTCTCAGGCGACTGCGTTCTGAATTTCGACGCGGATCATACTGACTCGGGACCAGTACTCAACTTACTCGCTCGTTGTGCGTTGGGAATTCGAGGCAACAAATTAGGATACCCACAGCGGCTACTAGCAAAGGACTCCGTACTGAGCATCATAGACTGAAAAATCTCTGGGAATAGCAGTGGGACGGGCAGGTGTTGATGGTGGTCATCGCAAACTCCCTAACCATACCCAAATCCCTTCGTAGCCCAACCTGCTCCGGACTAATCCTGACAGGGATCTTCAAATCACGCAATGAATTCTGCCATGGCACACTCCCACTCCCGCTTCCAGTCCCATTTGCACCTCCACCTCCACCACTCCCACCCACACATTTCCCCCCACCAAGCCCAGGGCCCCCATCCACACCAACCACTGTCGACCTTCCCAACGACACGCTCTGCTTTCCCAGCGAATGACCCACACCTTCCATGGTGAGCTTGTTCGGTGACGCAGGCACAAAAGGCGACCCAATCTGTGTAAAAACAAAAAACAAAAACGTAGGCTGCGGTGTTCTGGAGGCGCCAACATAGAAACCGATAAAGGCGAAGACGGTACTGACGAAAACGCAGGCAAGAGTGTTCCCGGCGATATTGTACGCATGTCAAATGCCGATAAAGCAGAAGCCAAAGACCGTGTATGGTTCTTTCTCCCAGTACTTGGCGGCTCCTTGATATTTCCTTTTGGTGTAGCCATCGCTGTCAGCGTCGGTTCAACAGCAGCCTGCACGATCGTCCACGGGTGTGAAGGCGGTTGAAGCTCAATGCATAGTGATGAAACCTGCTGGGTATTCGTACCCTCGGAATCAAACACAAAATCCATACTCCATCAATTCGTCTTGGCTGAAGGTCATCGTGCAGTCGATCCTGAGCCAGCCACGCCTCTTTGCTGTTTCCGCCTCACATCCTCGTCCGCAACTTTGACCCCTGCCCAACATTCCCAGACGGTGTCCGCTGCACACCTCCACCCAACCCCACACCCATGCTCCGCGAATGTGATCCAGAAACGGATCCAGAGCCTCCAGACACTGTCGACAAAGGAAATACCGACCGGCCTTAATTATCAACCAACTCGATTCTCCCTTCTCGGAGGGGGGGGGGCTCTTCTTCCTTAACCGCATCCTCTCTTTCTTTGTGTATAGGCGGCGAAGGGGGCAACAAAGCAAGGCTGGACGTCAGACGTGGATGGGAACCGTAAACAAGAGGGGTCGATGACGAATAGGTATGGATGGGATTTGGAATGGAAAACACGTTGGTCGTTGGAGAACGAGGGAAAGTTTCAGGCGATGGCTGTTGGTTATTAGAGGGAAAGAACGGTATAGGTGCTGGTGGCGAAGGAGTCGCAGAGGCAAACTAAGAAAGCGCAGCATGCTGCGACCGAGCAGTGACAGTCCTATCCTCCTCGAATTCAGCATCCAAGTCATCGCGTTTAGCCTCCAACTCCAGCTCGTCGTCCCATTTCTCCTCTCGCACATCCGGCCGTGGGGGCATAGACAACTTGAGCTTCCGAGGCGAGTTATTCCGCGTCTCTACTTCGAAATCGTCATCCCAATTTTCCGTGTTCAATCGCAGTGCTAGTTGGATGGTTGTTGGTATCAGGCGTATCGGGTAAATCCCAGTCTTCCATCATGCTGCTTGCCATGAAGAACGTACGACCATTACTGGTAGATGACAGGCGGCATTGGGTATCGTTAGAGGGTCGTATGCGTGGTTGGTTGGCATGACTCTTCATATTACTGCTCGTACTCGGCCTCCCATCCAAACTCGAAATCGCCATCCCAATTCTCTGAGGATTCTAAACACGTCCTTAGTCAACGAAAACATGCTAAACAAGGAAGAAAACGCACCTATGGTATGAGTTTCGTGAAGAGGATTAACGGCTACAGCTGCTATACGGTTTGTCGTCGTGGTGCTGGTTGGTTGATTCGCTGTCAGAGGTATTCAGCCACGTTATTCACTATTCATATCCAATACAAATCGTTCTGTAGATTCGTGAGGGACGAGATCATGTCTGGAGACGCTTTGATGCGTGGTGTGCATTGATTGGTATACGTGGTTCAAGCTGAACTTGAGGAATCATAGAGGAGTTATTTGGATGGTCAGTAGCTGATTTATATGTAGAAGAGTTGGAGGAGTTTCGCGGTTGTTTTGTGTTTTGTATTATTAGTATAATTGTCGTTTGGAAATGAGAGAGGAGTCAAACATGTTTTCCCATGCTTACTACCTCCGCCAAAACATCTACTTTTAGCAACCCTCCCTCGACTCCAAGTCCAATAAAAGTGCTCGCTCAACCAAACTAGAAAAACATCTCTCAATCACATCATCTAATCAACTCGAATCTATACCTCGAGGCTCTTTCAATTTCTCGAACACGCATTTCTTTTGCACAACTTTTCACTGTTTTTTTCCTTGCTTCTCCTTTGATAGCTCATCATCTTGCCATGAATGTTATCCTCTGATGGCAGTACATTGTCCAGTCGAACGCTCCTAATTCATACCATATTACACGAATTATTATTCAAGACAAATCACCATGTTGGTACTTGGCTGGTACCATTGGATAGTCAAAATATTTCCACCCCTTTCCCCCTATCCTTGACCCATTGTCACCACATGACACATTGAGCCCTGCTAGCGATAAATACTGAGAAAATATCGCGGTACATAAATGATTCGAACATGGGAGGAGTATTTGAAAACGTAGACTGAATCGGGAGAGAACAACTTGGTTCCCTTGGACCAATAAAGAGGATTTACCCATGGGGCACTTGTTTCAATATAGTTCATCACAACTAAATTACACAAGATTGATAGAATGACCAATATTTGACAGCATCTGGTGTTCACAAAAGTTGATGTATGAAATGTCCAAGGTATTGGCGATCGCCTGCGGATTGCACGATTTGGAACTTTGGATAGGGCGTATATATATGGGATGAGTTGGCAATAGGTGGAGGTGGTTATATGGGGGTGGGTTGTGTAACTGTTGGAAAGAGTCCTTCGTGTTTCGCAATGGCATATCCAAGTAAAATGAAGTAGTAAGCAGTAAATGTGGCATATCCTTTGGAAATTGCGCAGTTGTAGAACTTTGGATACGGCGTATGAGTGGGTAATAGTTGGAGGCGACGATACAGAGTGAACGAATCGACACGAGAGGAGGCCACAGCCGCGAACCCCATTCCCAATGCGTAACGAGGGTGTAGGTGAGACTGAGAGGAGGAAAGAACCGAGTATTGGTGAGTACGGGCTATACATGGAAAGTAAATGAGGAGCTCACCATAAATTGTAGCCTACAGAGATGCTCTACCTGTGCGTGGCATTGTATCCTGGCTGTCGGCACATGAAGAGAGGGATGGCACTGAGGAACTGGCTTGGTCGCTACAGCGGGAAGTCCCTTTGGGGGGTTGAAGCGGGCCCTCGCTGATATTTGTTGTAGTGGATGTTTCTGGCCAGTCGGACATGAAGGAAGGGTTCATATAGATAATCCTTGATACCCATGTGTATTTGCGGATGTGTGGCTAGAGCTTCTAACCACATTGATGTCATTGATGCCATCATCGACTTACGACACTCGGACACGCAGTGCCGAGGCTGCGTTTTGCCCGCGAAGCGTGTGCCACCCAGAATTCACTCATCCTGCCTCTCAGAAACTCCACCAGTAAGTTCCTACTCTGAATCTCTTATCCAAAATATCAGTTAATTGAGTCAGAGCCCAACACCCCACCCATGATATTTTAGTCCATACTGGCACCTACGCCCCCAGGATATCCACAGCAGAGGCACCTCCAACTTGTCGCCAGCTGCCCCCTGACTCGGTGTTCAGCACGGCAGAGCACATGGCAGCTGTAGCCATCAGTCATGAAGCCCATATCATAGGTCTGTCTTCTTCGTTGTTTAGTGAGTGTTTCCTGACTGACGACTCGTTTAGAATCCCTCAGAGAACTGGGATGTCGATTTTGAATTCGGGAAAGAGAATGGGAGGTGCGTCACGAGTAGTAATACAAAGAGTCACCCACGCACTATGGCTGAACACAGAGATCGATTTCCAAGGACAGACATGCAACAACTCACCTCGAAAGCGAAAACTGCCCACTGCACAACGGCGTGATGTGTGAGAGGAGGGTTGGAGTGAGAATTGGAATTGGAGGCGAAACGCGATGAGTTGGACAGCAACACCAATTGTGGGCATAGAGACAAGGAAGACAGCACCGTCATTGCTCGTTCGCGCTGCGCCGCTTTCTCAGTTTGCGTTTTCCAATCCCTCACCATCCCCACCCATGCCGTTCTTCCCCTCTAACCAACACCCACCACCTGAACCATATCCTCACTCTCTAATGGTCAGTGTATTCTCAGTCCAAATACCCTCTGCACTTACTCATCTTTTACTCCCCCTGTTTAGAGTTCTCATCATTGTCCAATATCCACCTTTACCTTATTACCACCTTTGCCTCCTATACACAAGGAACAACAAGAGAGGCGATTAAGCAAGAAGAGCTCCCCACGCCCAGAGGGGAGGATCGACTTGGTCGACATGGCTGGGCGATATTCATTCTGGGGTGGCTATATTGGATGTGTCTTCTGTGGATGGGCATCACCACCACCACTATGTCCTCAAGCTGACACTGCTGTTATTTACTCAACCCTTGGTGTTGGCGACGCTTTCTGCATCAATAACAACTGATTTGGGATTGATGACAACCCACCAGCTATGCTAAAGGCAGCGCGATGCTTATGAGTCATATCAGGAGGGTCAAGAAATGGGGTGTGAAGAGGCGGAGGGAGACCATTTCAACGCCTTCAGAGGTTATTGGTGAGTTGTTTTTTTCTTTTCTTTTCTTTTCTTTCATGTCATTTTTTAACCTGCCATTACATCCAGCTGCCGAATTACAATTACAGGATGCCCCCGACCGCTCCCTACATCCAAAAACATCCATGTCATCTTCTGCACATGAACTATCAGCCTTGTTGTCATATCCCTCAACCCTGAATGTTACTTCCTCGATAGCCGACATGACAACAGGAGTTGGAAATACCCAACACACACAATGTACCCTTTTTTTTCGAGCTTCCAGACTCTAGTGGTACTGGCAGGCCAGGTGCTTCTCCCACATATCCAGGATCAAGTAGGACATCGGTAATAAACAAAGGAGGAGCATGAGTCGAAGTCGGACACACGAACATGGTGGAGATCGAGATGCTGCAGGTACCCATATCAGAGCGTGAGGATCATTATCTTCGAGATGTCCCTCATTGCCAATAAGATTGGGCAGTGGTGATTGTAATACTAGTCAGACAAGTCTCCAGCCTGTGGTTGTGTTGTAACGCGAAAGTGTGTCTTTTTTACCCTCCTTCCTCCTCGCTTTGCATATACTGAATACAACTGCACTGACAGAAGCACCACCTACGAAGATTGTATCACTGCCATCGACTACAACAAACTGGGCAGTGAATAGTTTATCCCCTTCAGGTTGCCATTGTTAATAGCATCCTGCTTGCCTGTTGTGTGTCTGGTGCATCCACAAAGCCCACTGTCGTCGGTACTGCCATCTCTTCCTCTCGTCGTACACATTTATAGTGGCTAAGGTTAGGCCTAGTGAAAAGGATTTAATTGTATGATACCAGTAAGCAATCGTTCTCGATCAGGGTTGGTTTTGTTTCGTCACTTGCTTGATGATGGTGGAGAGGTTGCCACCTCCGCAGTACTCCATGAGGATGTAGAGAATGCCAGCGTCTATGTCGACTTATCTGTCATGGTATCATACAATGTGGTCATGATGAAGGTCCTTGAGAATATTTCTACGTGTTCGTTACTGTCAATCGGTGATGAAGTTACATGAGTTGGTCAGGACGCATACTTCTGCAACAATCTGCTTCCTATCTCACTTGCTCATCCTCTCAAAGTCGAGTTCCTTGTGTGCGAATATCTGCAAGAAACAGTGGTGAGCCTGGGAACACGAAAGTGGCACCAATAGCACATACCAAACCATTCATTTTCTGTCGTGCTTTGCGGATGACACCAAAGGATCCATTTCCAATAACATCCAGCAATTCATAGTTGTCGAGGAAGGGAGAAGTCATGGTGGTAAAGGAACAAGTAGCATAGAACAATAAATGTGTCGTAGTGCCTTCTCATCGTGAAGGTTTGAGTGCGGTCTGCGGTCGCTCATCCTGAAACTCCTTTCCCGTCTCATCAGTAACCATTCATTGGTCCCCTTATTCCCTATCAGCCAACTCTAACCTGCAGCAAAACGTCAATTCGAGTCAATTCTGCCATCGACTCTGATGTACCTTGCATGCTAAGTTTATTATCTCCTCCATCTTGCATCGTGCCAATGCTTCTGTACGCAATGTCCTGTCCACTTCGTCGTTGTGGAGGCTTGACATTTGGTAGGTTCCCTGTCATCGTCAGCATCGGCGACCAGTCTTGGTTCACTTCCTCACCTCTTACTTTACTGCCAGCTTACTCAAGCCTGCAACGAATTGATATGTAGGAGTTGAGTCTTTCATCGACGAGTCAACAGTCACTCATCCTTAAACTCCTTGCCATTATCATGTCGATGAGCATTCATTCGTTCTCTCGCCTCACATTCATCACCATTAACTCGCACCTACAGCAAATATTAACTGGGGTCCCTATTCGCCCGTACATCGATGTTCCAAACTCTAACAGTCCTGGTTACTGGGTATGTTACCTTTGATGAGGAACTTGGTTATGGATCCATCCTCCCCAAAGACGCTCCACAAAGGGATAAAGTTGATTTGGAGATGGACGCCGTAGCGTTTGCACTGATTCAACAAGCGATTGCCGATAGAGTGGCCTAGATGGATTGATCAGACTTGGATACTATATTTCTGTAACCCATTCGAAATTTATATATCAATACCGCTGATGTGTTCAGAGACTTTGTTTCAAGAAGCATATGGCATTGCCCCTTACACGGAAGTTATCATGCCCAAACGCGCTAGTCTTTGATCTATGGGTTCCGAGTCGTGTTGCCGCTGATGTGTCCTTTGGAGAAAACAGCCAGTGAGTGCATGATGGCCCCTCTGCCAGCCAGCTTCTCTAATCCATTATTGGCTCCCACTGGGTATTCTTTTCTCGATTTCACTTGGTGAGTATTGAGGTAAGTGCATATCAATATCATTCTTGAGCTTGGATAGCTATTCACCTGGAGACGTTACCTATGATAAAGCAATAATTGTAAGAGGGCCGTCGTTTATTACCTCCTGACACTTGCCTCACCACTAGGGCCTCTCCTCAGTCAACAAACTCCAAGACCTGCCATTCTCGATAGCACTGATCTTCGACGTACATAGTCGTGCCCTTGTTATGTGCCCTTTGAAGAAAATAGCCGTAAATTAGTACTTTACCCCACGATGGTTCATGTGCTCACCTTGGTCACCAGTTTCAGTGCCAGCCATCTTTTCTTTGCAAGCACGTAAGCTGTCATTTAGTCATCAGCGCGGGGTTGCCGCTGAGCGCTGATGTTCAACCCAATAGCTGTTGATTCATTAGCACATTCTGATAGGCTTGTTTGGATAGTTACTGACCACTGCTCTCGATGGCAATCAACACCGCCGAAGACTTGTGGTGAGAGAGAGAGAATACCGTGGGTAGAAGATTTGCATGTCTGGTTGATGTTCAAAGGGTAGGATGTAAGTAGACGCTCTCGATCAAGTTGAGCTAGGCCAACACAGCAGTCGTTCTAGAGGCTTTGAATGCATGGTGGCAACACCAAGGGCCATTCGTGCGCATGAATGATGGTTGGTTATAGAAAATGGGTTGGGTTATAAATTGGATTAAATTGCAGTTTACTGGATTGCCAGTGGATTGAACAAGCACAACCTGATCATTGCCATCATGTGACTGTGAGTCAGAACTTCCCTTCCGCTAACGCCTTTTTTGTGGACACATGAAGGATACCTCTCTGCAACCTCTCCACTATTGATTTGATCTCAATCTATACATCATGTCTGAGATCTGTAGGAAGTTGGTCATTATTGGGGGTGATAGCTGTGGAAAGGTCAGCATTACTTATTCCCTGTCTTAATCCCAGCTGTGTGTGGCAGTTGTGAGCTCCAATGTAGCAAGGTGGTTATGCTTATGGAACCTTGCTGCTGTGCAGACTTGCTTGTTGGCCATATTTATGGGAGGGAATTTTCCTGAGGTATGTCCTAGTAGCTTCACCCCCCACAGACTCTCAGAGCGTGTATATGTAGTACAATGTACGCTGCATATCAAAGCACCTTGGTTATTTTCACACCAGTTTTGCCAAACGAGAGCAACAAACTCCCAGACTTTTTGCAGCGGAAAGTAGCAAATTTGGGCAACAATGAACCAGGAGGACCAAATTTGGCAGTATGTACTTGCAGCCAAATTTTCTGAAGCTGGTACTCTCAGGAACCTTCTTGATGGTGCATTGCACACATCTTTGTGCACAGAAATTCTTACGATTACCACCAGCTATCAATGAACTGGTGACTGAGGTGAATTTTGATTGCAATGAAGAGGGTATTGTCCTCCAAGCAATGGAGGACCTGCACGTTGCCCTGGTGTCCGTTGAATTGTCAGCGCCCGCTTTTAAACGATACCGCTGCGATCATCCAATATGGCTGGGTATCAACCTCATCAGTCTCACCAATGTCCTCAAATGTGCGAAAGACGATGATACTTGTACTTTCTGGGCAGCAGACAACCCACTTGTGCTCCGCCTTATATTCGAATCCAAAAGTATGTAAGCCAACTTTTCGGATCTCTTCTTTCTTTGACACGCCGCACCATCCCAACTCATCCACCTCACACCGGCTTTCTTACAGATTCTGACCAGATAGCAAAATATAACATCATGTTAATGGACATCTACCCCAACACCATTAAATTTCCCAAAATTGAGTACAATGCACATGTCACCCTTCCTTCCGCTGAATTTAGCCGCATCGTGTCTGACCATTCCCAGCTTGGGGACAGAATACGGGTAGAAGTCCGTGAGGAGGGTGTCACGGTGCGGTTCATTAGCCGTGGTAGAGCCGTCAGTGGTAACATTTTTTTCCGCCAGGCCGATGGATCCCACATTTCTAGCTCAATGATCAAGCTGAAAACAGGGGATGAAGGAGGTGAACTTGGCAAGGGAAACTGATGAAAAAAGGAAAAGGTCAAGCAAGATTGATGTAGATGTGGAGGACAATGATAAAGAGGAGTACAAGGATTTTGAACCAAAGCCGAATGAAGATGGCAAAGAGGAGAATGACGAAGAGGAGGACTTGGGAGAAGGTAGCGGCAGTAGGGCTGAGCATGAGTGGATCCATGAAAAATGTTCAGAAAATTCAGGGCTATAACACAGATACCATTACCCGCCATAAACCCGCAGATCCACTTGTGCTCAGCCCTAAGCGGCAGCAAGAAGCGATTGAAGAAGGTGCATGACAAGACCCCCCACCTTATCCAACAGGCTAAAACGGAGCTTCGAAGCCTGGCAAAAAACCCAAGTCAAAGGGCAAAGCAACCGAGGACAAGGAGTCAAATGCTGTCATCATCGTGATGAATCAACATGTGTCGGTTATCTTCAACCTCCGATATCTCACCTATTTCTCCA
>Ga0307513_10006134_pt1 | contig 15771 bp, 14 predicted proteins | sample 15_EM_MG_FD_202174 | JGI IMG/M metagenome (GOLD analysis project Ga0307513, IMG submission 202174) | Populus trichocarpa ectomycorrhiza microbial communities from riparian zone in the Pacific Northwest, United States - 15_EM | ecosystem: Host-associated > Plants > Roots > Unclassified | place... | reverse complement strand
GCGAGGCGCGGCTCATGCCGGCCACGCCGCGCTGGCCGTCAGGCGGATAGCGCGTGGCGGCGACGGCGCGCTCGGCCTCGGCTGCGGTCTGGACCATCGGAAACAGCAGCGTGGTGGCTCCTGCGTCGAGCACGCGCTTGACGACGACGGCGTCGTTCCACGGCACCCGAACCACCGGCAGCATCTTGGTGCCGGCCACGGCTTGCAGCAGGTGTACTACGCCCGCCACATCGAGCGGCGCGTGCTCCATGTCGATCACGCCCCAGTCGAAGCCGGCACAAGCGATGGCCTCGGCCACGAGCGGGTTGGCCGACAGGATCCAGGTGCCGATGGGCGCGTGGCCGCCCGAGGACTTGAGGAGCTGCTGGAAGGCATTCATCGCGTCGGCCTCCTGTGGTGAACGGCTAGTCGAGCCTGGCTCGCAGATAGTGTGCGCCGGGAATCGGGTTGTAGTAATAGGGCGGAACGTCCTCGAACCCCAGGGTGGCGTACAGCTCGCGTGCGGACTCCATGTCGTCCAGCGTGTCGAGCAGCATGTGCGAATAGCCGGCGCGGCGGGCGTCGTCAAGCAGGCGTTGCGCCATCAGCCGCCCGAGGCCGAAGCGGCGAAACGCGGGGCGCACGTAGAGGCGCTTCATCTCGCAGGCGTTGGGGTAGTCCACGTCGGCCAGCGGGCGGAAGGCGCCGCAACCGGCCACGTCGTCGTCCACCATGGCCAGCAGCAACTGGCCGGCAGGCGCGGCGTACTCGCCAGGCAGCGTGGCCAATTCGGCCTCGAAGCCCTGGAAGTTCAGGTCGACATCCAGGCTGACGGCGTACTCGCGAAAGATCGATCGCGTGCTGGCGATCAGTTCAACCGTGTCGACCGTGATCAAGCGAACTGCGGGTGTGTTCATTCGAGACAGTATCTATCCGCCCAGGGTCACCAGCCAGGCAATACCGCCAGCACAAGCCACCAGTAGCGCGGCGGCCAAACCGCGTGACATGGCGCTGTCGGTTGAGGCCGGAATGCCGTCCGCGAGGGCCTTGTCGCCACTGAGCATCGGGCCGACCAGGTTCTGCCGCTTCCTGACGAAGTAAAAGGCGATGGCGGCGATGTGCAACACGACCAGCGTGATGATCAACCACTGGCCGAAGGTCTTGTGCCACTTGGTCAACAAGTGGCTGGTGGCCTCGGTCACGAACTTGATCAATGGGCCGGTATTGGAGATCTCGTCGTCGGCAAACAGGCCGGTGCCGGCCTGAACGGCCAGGACACCGAGCAGGCCGAACACCGACAACGCGCCGGTGGGGCTGTGTCCGACGTGAAAGTATTCATCGCCGCGGCTTTGCCCGCGCAGGTAGCGCATCAAGGCAGCAGGCGAATAGATGAAGCTCGTGAAGCGCGACCAGCGCCCGCCCACCACGCCCCACAGCAGGCGGAATGCCAGCAACGCCAACACGGCGTAACCCAGCCGGAAGTGCCACTCCATCGCGTTGCCGCCGATCTTGGCGCTGATGACCGAGGCGATGACGCAGCCGGCGAGCAGCCAGTGGAACAGGCGCGTGGGCAGGTCCCACACGCGGACCGGACGAAGGACAGGTGGCATGGCGTTGAGCAAAGTGGATGCAGCGCAAAGATAACCGGTCGCGCTGGGCGTGGCGAGTGTCTGGACGCCTGGATGGCGATCGGGAATATTTGCCGACGACGCTGCGTACACAGCGCGGGGGCGGCATCGCCCTCGACCCCAGCTACCACAAACCCGCCAGGAGAACCCTAATGAAACGTCTGTTCCTTGCCATGGCTGCCGTCGCAAGCCTTGGCACTGCACTGCCTGTCGCAGCGCAATTTGCCAAGCCAGAAGACGCCGTCAAATACCGCAAGGCTGCCTTCACCGTGATGGCCGCGCACTTCGGCCGCGTGGCTGCCATGGCCAATGGCCGCATTCCCTTCGATGCCAAGGCCGCAGCCGACAACGCCGAGATCGCGACCATGATCTCCAAACTGCCGTTTGCCGGTTTCGTCGATGGCACGGACAAGGGTGAAACCAAGGCCAAGCCCGAAATCTGGACCGAGCGCGACAAGTTCAATGCAGCGGCCACCAAGATGCAGGACGAAATGGTCAAGCTGAACGCAGCGGCCAAAACCGGTGACGTTGCCGTCATCAAGGCTGCGGCCGGTGGTGTGGGCCAAGCTTGCAAGGGTTGTCACGACAACTACCGCAAGGAGTAGAAACGACAGCTGCTTCGACGGGCCCGCTCACGCGGGCCTTTTCATTTCAGCCTTTCGCTGCAAGTGCAGCGAAAGGCATCCGCTACCATTAGCGGCTGCTTTCCAAGCAGCTTCGCCGCTGGGTCTGAACACGCAGGACGCCAGCCAGAAATTTGCCGGGCCGATGGCCCCACACGAGCCTGTTTCGCATGACCTTGTTTCGCCTTCGCTCAGCGTCGCCCTTGCGGGCAATGGCTCTTTCCCTTTGCATGAGCCTGGGTGCTGCGGCGAGTTTCGCGGCCGACGAAGGGAGCAGCGGTTCCTTCAATGCACCTACCTATTCGCAGGCCGCCGGGGCGAGTGCGCCGACTGGCAGCGGCCAACAGCAGGCGCCGAACACGCAACGCGGTGCTGCGGGTGCGGCGAGTTCTCAGCAGCGCGGATCCGACCCGTTGCAGCGACCCAATGACGCCGGACAGCGCCGCAACGAGCTGATTCCTGCGAAGCCCAACGAATTCCAGAAGTTCGTCGAGACGGCCACCGGGCGACAACTTCCGCTGTTCGGCACCAGCTTTTTTGTCGATGCGGCGAACAGTTTTTCAACCATCGATAACGTTCCGGTGTCCAGCGACTACACCGTCGGCCCGGGTGACGAGATCATGATCCGCGCCTGGGGCGCCATCGACATCGACTACCGCGCCACCGTCGACCGCAATGGCCAGGTCAACCTGCCCAAGGTCGGCAGCTTCACGGTGGCCGGTGTTCGCGCCTCCGAACTCGAGCGGCACCTGCGCGCCCAGATCGGCAGGCTCTACACCAACTTCAACTTGAACGTGGCGCTGGGCAAGTTGAGTGGCGTGAAGGTCTTCGTGGTGGGGCCGGCACGGGTGCCAGGGGTCTACACCGTGTCGAGCCAGTCGACGCTGCTGTCGGCCGTGGTCGCGGCCGGCGGGCCCGGGCCGAGCGGATCGATGCGCAAGGTGCTGCTGCGTCGCAACGGCGCAGTGGTGTCAGAACTCGACATCTACGAATTCCTGGTGCAAGGCGACAAGTCGAAAGACGTGCAGCTGATTGCGGGCGACGTGGTGGTGTTTCAGCCCGCGGGCGCGCGCGTCGCACTGAACGGAGCGTTGGACACGCCGGCGATCTACGAGCTCAAGGCGGCTCAGGAGCCGGTGCGCGATGTGCTTCGCTACGCCGGTGGAACGCCGGTGCTGACCAACCCGAACAAGGCGCTCGTCGAACGCATAGACCCGACGAGAACGCCGGCTGCGCGTTATGTCGAAGAGTTCAAGCTGGACGACGCCGGCCTGCAGCGGCCGCTGCGCGATGGCGACGTGCTGACGCTCCTGCCCATCTCGCCGCAGTTCGCGAACGCCGTCACGCTGAAGGGACATGTGGCGCACCCTTTGCGTTACGCCTTCACGCCGGGCATGCGCATTCGTGACCTGATCCCCGACAAGGATGCGCTGATCTCTCCCGATTTCTACCGGCGCAAGAACCTGCTGGTGCAGACCTTGGATGAAGAAGATTCTGTGAGCGATCGCGATCGCGATATCGACAATGACAGTGGGCGCATGGGCGACAACGGGCGCACGGGCGACAACGCGCGCATAAGCGATACGGGGGGGCGCACCAACGACAGGACGCGTACGGGCACCGAGAGGGCGCGCCGCACGGAAGACCGGAACGCCGTTGAACGGGCGAAGAAGGCGCCGGCAGCGTTGTTCGATGAGCTGAATTGGGACTACGCCGTCATCGAGCGCTTGAATGCCGACCTCAGCACGCAAGTGATTCCTTTCAACCTCGGCAAGGTCGTGCTTCAGGGCGATGACGTCAACAACATCGAGTTGATGGCCGGCGACGTGGTCACCGTCTACAGCCAGAAAGACATGCGTGTGCCGTTGGCAAAGCAGACGCGCCTGGTGGCGATCGAGGGCGAAGTGGGTGCGCCAGGCGTGTACCAACTCTTGCCGGGTGAGACCCTCGCGCAGTTGATCGACCGGGCAGGTGGCTTCACTCCACAGGCCTACGTCTATGGCCTGGAATTCAGCCGCGAAGAAACCCGCCAGCGCCAGCGGGAGAATCTGACTGCGGCGATCGCGCGGCTGGAATCCCTGGCCGCCACGCAGGCTGCGCGCGATGCTGCCAACAAACGCGATGAAACGGCACCGGACCGCACGGCGTCGGTCAGCGCTGCTGCCACGCAAGCGCAGATGACGCGACTTCGCAGCGTGCAGCCCAATGGGCGCATTGCGCTCGAGTTGCGGCCGGAAGACACGACGCTTGCCTCGTTGCCCAATGTGCCGCTGGAGCATGCCGACCGCATCATCATCCCGGCCCGGCCTGGTTTCATTACGGTGGCCGGTGCGGTCGTGAACAACAACGCGCTGTTGTGGAAGCCTGGACGCACGGTAGGCGACTACCTGAAGCAAGCGGGCCTCGACGAAGCAGCCGAGCCGGACAACATGTTTGTGCTGCACGCAGACGGCACCGTCAGCCATGCCGGCGACCGGCATGGCTGGTTCGGTTTCGGCCGGCTCGAGTCGCAACCGGTTCAACCAGGCGACGCGATCATCGTGCCCACTCAGCTGGACTTCGAAACCTGGGGCCGTGCGCTGGTGCGCAACCTGAAAGACTTCGGCCAGATCTTCTACCAGTTCGGCTTGGGCGCGGCAGCGATCCAAACGCTGCGCAATTGACCGAGGCGTGCATGAACAAACCTGAATCCCATGCCCTGGTAGAAACCGAAGACGAAGTGGACGAAGGCCCGGCTGTCGGTTTGCTGGACTTGTTGACCTGGCTGGGCGAGGGCAAGCGTGTCATCGCCGGGGTGACTGCGGCCGCTGCGGCCTTGGCCCTGATCTATGCACTTTTGCAGCCTCTGATCTTCACTGCGCGAACGACTCTGCTTGCGCCAGGTAGTCAGCAACAAAGCACGTCGGCAGCTGCACTCGCCGCGCTGGGTTCGCTGGGTGGATTGACAGGTGGCTTGTCCGGCAAGACGCCGGATGAGCTGTACGTGAGTCTGCTCAAGAGTGACACCGTTCAGCGAGCGCTGGCGACGAAGTTCGACTTGTACAAGCGTTATGAAGTTGAAACCTACGAAGTGCTTCGCAAGGTGATGCCTCAGTATGTGCGCGTGCTTTCGGACAAGAAGTCAGGCGTCATCACGGTAGAGGTCGACGACAAGGTTCCGCAGTTTGCTGCCGACCTTGCCAACGCACATGCGGGCGAGGTGACCAAGCTGCTGTCGCGGCTTGCGGTGTCCGAAGCCCAGCAGCGCCGCATGTTTTTCGAGCAGCAATTGAAGGACACCAAGGAGAACCTGATCAAGGCCGAGCAGTTCTTGCGTCAGGTGCAGGAGAAATCCGGCATGGTGGTGCTCGACAAGCAGGCGGAGGCCATCATCCAGGCGGTGGCCGAACTTAAGACCCGGATCGCCGAGCGTGAAGTGCGCCTCAAGGTGTTGCGCACCGGCACCACTGCGGCGAACCCTGACGTGCAGCTGCTGAATTCCGAGCTGACCGCACTGCGTGCTGAATTGGCGCGCATGGAGTCGTCTTCAGGTGGCGTGACGTCGGGCGGCACCGGCAGCATCGACATCCCGATAGGCAAGTTGCCGGCTGCAGCGATCGACTATGTGCGTGCGGCGCGTGAGGTCAAATTTCAGGAGACCATGATGACGAGCATGCTGCGCCAGTTCGAGGTTGCGAAACTCGATGAGGCGAAGGAGGGGCAGTCGCTGCAGCAAGTCGACGTGGCGATGCCGCCTGACAGAAAGTCCAAACCCTCGCGGGCTCTCATCGTGCTGGGTGCAAGCTTCGTGGCATTGCTCTTGTCGTCTCTGTTCGTGGTGTGGCGCAAGTACCGTGCGCTGGTGCGCGAACAAAGCCCTGAAACCGTGCAGGCCTGGGCGCAGTTGGCAAAGGCATGGCGCTTGCGGGGCTGAGTCGCTTTCAGCCTGCGGCGAGCCGTGCCAGTCGGCGGAGTCAGGACGCGAGTTCCACCCGGCCCTGGGGCACAGAGAAAACGGCTCGCAACCTGGCCGCGGGCGACTTCGGCAGATGGTTGACGCCCTCAGGCCTCAGCGCTGACATTGCTGATGCCGGCAGGCCTTCAACCATCAGTGATTGCAGGCGGAACTCGCTGGCCGGCATGTCGTCGCATGGATGTCTCGGTCCCCATTCGATCAAGGTCGGCAACACACCGTCGCACAAACGTCGGCCATCGGGCCGCACGCTGATCTGCCAGCGCAGCGGGCCTCGTTCGACGTGAATCGCTTGGCCTCCATCCCACCCGGCTGCCGACAACGCTGTCAAGTGCGCTTGCAAATTAGTGCTGCGAGCCACCCAGTGGATGAGTTGCGGGCCTTCCGCCAGCGCTGCCCGCACTGCGGCGTCATCGAGGTCGTACCAGCGGGTGCGACCTGGGGGTGGGGCTTCGGGATCGATGGCAATGATCTCGAGGTAGCTGTGCGGAAACGCGTCCGATGAGATGTTGACCAGCCGGTTGTGCGTGCTCATCAACGCATGTCGCCCGCCCGGGCCGGGTGTGACGCCCAAGGTGCTCTCGCACCACGCCACGCCTTCATCGAGGGTGCGCGCCGCCACGACCAGGTGATCGAGCACAACCGGCATCACAGCACCAGTTCGCCTCGGATGCAGCTCACGCTGTGGCCGCCCACCCACAGGGTGTGGCCGTCTTGCTCGATGCCGACACGACCCGCGCGCCCCAGGCGCTGGCCCTGCGCAGCAACATAACGAGAGGGCGCGAGGCCGGCGCCGATGAGCCACTGCGCAAGTCCGGCATTCAGGCTGCCCGTCACCGGGTCCTCGGGGATGCCGATGGCGGCCGCGAAGGCGCGCACTTCGAACTGGCATTCGCTGCCCGGTGCATGCGGTGCCACGACACCCACCTTGGCCAAGGTCTTCAACGCGGCATGGTCGGGTTCGATGGTCAGCACGGTGTCTGCGTTGTCGAGCAGCAGACCCAGCCACTTGGGTCCGTTGTCAAGCCATTGCGAAGCGCGCACCTGGTCGCGCCGCAGGCCCAAAGCCGTCAGCACGCCGTCGAGCGTTGAGCTCTCCACAGCCTCCATCTGCAGCGGTGGTGCGGCAAACGCGGCGTGCTCGCCGGTCAGCCGGATGCGCACCAGCCCCACGCCGCATTGCTGGACCGCCATGCCGCGCGCACGAGGCTGGCCGCCTGCGCCGAGCCAAGCGTGGCAGCTGCCGAGCGTGGGGTGGCCGGCAAACGGCAGTTCGCCACCGGGCGTGAAGATGCGCACGCGGTAGTCGGCCGCCGGGTCGCTGGGTTGCAGCAGGAAGGTCGTCTCGGACAGGTTGGTCCACTGCGCGAACGATTGCATCTGCGCATCGCTCAGGCCATTGGCGCCATGCACGACCGCCAGCGGGTTGCCGCGCAGGGCCTGGTCGGTGAACACGTCGACCTGGGTGAAGGTGAGCTTGCTCATGGGGTGGCTTCTTTCAATGTCTGCGCCAGCATCTCGATGCCGCGGGTGATCTCTTCGGGCGATACCGTCACGAACGACAGGCGCAGCGTGTTGGCGCGCGCCTGGTCCGCATAGAAGGCCGCGCCCGGCACATACGCCATGCCACGCGCCACTGCCTTGGGGAACAGAGCCACCGCGTCCACGCCGGCCGGCAGCTCGACCCAGAAGAACATGCCGCCGCGGGGGGTGTTCCAGCGACAGCCGGAGGGCATGTGCGCTTTCAAGGCGGCGTTCATCGCATCGCGCTGGGCGCGGTAGCGCTCACGGATGGTCGGCACGTGCTTGAGCAGAAAGCCGTCGCGGATCACCTCGTGCACCACGCGCTGGTTGAATCCCGGCGTGTGCAGGTCGGCCGCCTGCTTGGCCTGCAGCAGCTTCGGCCCCAGGGCCTTGGGTGCGACGACGTAGCCCAGGCGCAAGCCGGGCGCGAGCACCTTCGAGAACGAACCCAGGTAGACCGTGCCTTCGGGCCAGCGCGAGGCCAACGGTGCAGGCGCCGGCTCGTCGAACCACAGCTCGCCGTACGGGTTGTCTTCGAGGATCGGCAAGGCCAGCGCTTGTGCGGACTTGACCAGTGCATCTCTCCGGCCAGCGCTGATGCAGCGGCCGCTCGGATTCTGGAAGTTGGGCAACGCGTAGAGAAAACGCGCGCCGCGAGCAACATCGAGGCCGTCGGGTACCGGGCCGTCGTCGTCGCAGGCCACCGACACGTACTCGGGCTCGTAGGGGTTGAAGGCCTGCAGTGCGCCCAGGTAAGTCGGTGCCTCGACGGCCACCGTGCTGCCCACGTCGATCAGCACCTTGCCGGCGAGGTCGAGGCCTTGCTGTGAGCCGGTGGTGATGAGCACCTGCGACGCGTCGACGCGCAGGCCTTGTGCGCCGAGTTCGCCCGCCACCCATTCGCGCAGCGGGCCGAAGCCTTCGCTGGCTGCGTACTGCAGCGCTTCGCGCGGCTGGTCGCGCAGCACGCGGGCCGTGGCCTCGCGCATGGCGTCGACAGGAAAGGTGTCGGGCGAGGGCAGACCGCCGGCGAGCGAGATGATGCCCGGCTGCTCGGTCATCTTGAGGATCTCGCGAATGATCGAGGGGTTCATGCGCTCGGCGCGGCGCGCGAGCTTCCAGGGCGGGGTGGTGTTCATGTGCTTGATGCTGTGTAGAGACCGGGACGGGCAATTTCCATGATGCGATCGGGTGCCTTCGGAGGCGTGAAGCCGAAGCGGGCGTAGAGGCCGTGCGCGTCGCGCGTGACGAGCATCGAGCGGCGCAGGCCGGCGAGGTCGGGGTGACGCATGACAGTCTCCATCAGCCAGATGCCGAGTCCTTGGCCGCGAGCGCTTTCAAGCACGTATACGTCGCAGAGGTACGCAAAGGTGGCGCCGTCGGTGACGACGCGGGCGAATCCGATCTGATCAGCCGATGCATCGTAAAGGCCGAAACACAGAGAGCCGCGCACCGACTTCGCCACCAGCGGCGCCGAAATGCCTTCGGCCCAGTACGAGCGCGTGAGGTAGGCGTGGATGGCTTCGATGTCGAGCCGCCGCCGATCGGTCGAGATCGCGAATCCGTCGCGTGTGGCTTCCAGCAACGCGAAGCCGGCGTCATCTGTCATGGGCGCACCTCTTTGAGCAGCACGTTCGTCGGCATCTTCTTGCCCGCGAACACAGTGGCGATCACCGCCAGCGAAAACAGCAGTGTCGCCGCATCCAGCCGCTCACCCAGCACTGGCACCGCGAACAGCAGCGTCAAGAAGGGCTGGACCAGTTGTACCTGGCTCACACGCATCGTGCCGCCCAGCGCCAGGCCGCGGTACCAGGCGAAGAAGCCGATCCACATCGAAAACAGCGTCACGTAGGCGAAGCCCAACCAGGCCGAGGCGTTTACGGCCTGGGTGGGCCAGGTGTACCAGGTCACCGGCCAGGTCAGCGGTACGCTGAGCACCAGCACCCAGCAGATCACGTGTTCGGCCGACCATTCGGCCGACAGTCGTGCGCCGGCCACGTAGCCCACCGACGCGCTCAGCACGGCGAGCAGCAACAGCGCATCGGCACCGCTCACGCCGCCGCCGGCATACAGGGCGAAGCCCAGCACCAGCACGAAACCCAACACGGCGCAGGCCCAGAAGCCGGCCGAAGGCCGCTGCCGCAGTGCGAATGCCGCCACCACGGCCGTGCCCAGCGGCAGCAGCCCGGTGACCACCGCGGCGTGCATGGCATCGACTTGCCGCAATGCCAAGCCCAGGAATAAAGGGAAGCCGATGACCGTGCCCACGGCGCTGACCAGCAGCGGCCCCAGATGCCTTGCCTTGGGCAAGGGCGCACGCGTCAGCAGCAGGTAAATCGCGCTCAACACCGCCGCCAGCGCCGCACGTCCTGCAGTGACGAAAAGTGGTGGCAACTGAGGGTCTGCCACCGAGCCCACGGCCAAGCGCGTCATCGGCGTGGTCATGGCGAACAAGGTCACGCCGGCGAGGCCCAACCAAAGGCCTTTGGTCTCTGAGTGCATCGAGCCAGTTTAGAGGCTGGTGCCAGCACAGAGTCAGTACACTTGGCCAGCACATTTCTCGATCTGTATTGGTGACCAAGCCAGCACATGAACTCACCTTCGCCCTTGTCGCGCCAGTCGGACGCCACCCTCACCGAGCAGCTGTCGAGCCGTTTCGCCGAGCACATCCGCCAGCACCTGATAGCACCCGGCGCAAGGCTGCCGTCGGTGCGCGAATGCGCGCGCCGCCATGGCGTGAGCCCGTACACGGTGGTGGCCGCCTACGACCAGCTGCTGGCGCAGGGCCTGGTCGAGTCGCGCAAGCAGCGGGGCTTCTTCGTGCGCGACCAGCGCCGCAGCGCAGCACTTGTCGACGAGTCTTCCGCCCCGCCTGCCCGTATGGCAGCGCCGGTCAGCGCGACCATGCTGGTCCGCAGCATGTTCCAGCCACCGGGCAGCCGGCCCATGCCCGGCCTGGGCACGCTGCCGATGGACTGGCTGGACCTGCCGATGCTGAGCACCGCCTTGCGCCGTGTCAGCGGTGCGGCCCAGCTTGGCGCGCTGTCGCTGCAATACGGTGAGCCAGCTGGCGACATGCGGCTGCGGCGCGTGCTGTCCTTGCGCCTGACGGACCTGGGCGTCAAGGCGGCGCCAGAGCAGATCATCACCACGCTGGGCGCCACCCAGGCGCTCGACATCGTCACGCGCAGCCTGCTGCGGGCTGGCGACTCGGTGCTGGTCGACGAGCCCGGCTGGTCGATCGAATTCGCCCGCCTGGCAGCGCTCGGCCTGCGTGTACTGCCGGTGCCGCGCGGTGACGACGGCCCCGATCTCACGGTGATGCAGCACCTCATCGAAGCGCAGAAGCCGCACGAGCGGCCTCGGCTCTACGTCACCGTCTCGGTGCTGCACAACCCGACTGGTGCGTCGCTCTCGCTCGGCCATGCGCATCGCCTGCTCAAGCTCGCGCAGGCGCATGACTTTCACATTCTGGAAGACGACACTTACGCACACCTCGCGCCGGCCCATCTGCCCCGGCTGGCGGCGCTCGATGCGCTGGAGCGCACGATCTACATCTCGGGTTTCTCGAAGATCCTGGTGCCCAACTGGCGCGTGGGCTTCATGGCCGTGCCGCCCGGGTTGGTCGATCGCCTGATCGACACCAAGCTGCTGACCAGCCTCACCACACCGAGCCTCATGGAGCAGGCCCTGGCGCATTGCCTGGAGCAAGGCCTGTTGCGGCGCCATGCCGAGCGGGTGGTGCAGAAGCTCGATGCGGCACGCGCTCGATCGGTCAAGCTTGCCGAATCGGTGGGTTGCCGGTTCGCGGCGCCCCCGCGCGGCCTCTTCGGGTGGGTCGATGCCGGCGTCGACACGGAACGTTTGTCGCATGCGATGGTCGATCAAGGGTGGTTGCTGGCGCCAGGCTCGCTGTTTCATGCGACACCGCGCCCGACCACGCTGATGCGCATCAATTTCGCGACCACGCAGGACGCCACGTTCTGGCAAGCGCTTGAGCGCACGCGCGAGGCGATTTAGCCCCGTTTTTGCCCCGTATAACCCGCCTTGCCGCCGGGTTGCATCCGACCCGCCCCCTGGCCTACATTCACGCCTGCTGTATGAGTCTGTTTGAACCCACCATCCCCTTTGGCGAACCGGAACTCATGCGGGTGAGCGCGTTCGAGCGCTACCTCCATGAGCCGGGTGGCCCACGTGCGCGCGAGGTGCTCGACACCCCGCCGCGCCAGCCGGGGCTGAGCCAATCGCTGCTGGCCGATCTGAGTCGCTTCGAGCACAGAGGCCAAGCCTCTGAAGCGCTTGAGGTGCTGGCTGCTTGCGTGCGCCATTCGCAGCAGGTGGTGATCCATCTGCAGATGGGCGATTCGGTCGTGCCGCTGACGGTGTTTGCTCTCGATCGCCTCGTGCACTGCCCGATCAGCCTTGATGCGCTGTTGTTCAACCGCCCCACCGAGCTGCGCGTGCTGCATGTCGAGCCCGCCATCTTGCGGCCACCCGGCGACGAAGAGCTCTCGCTGGTGGGCGAAGACCAGCACTACCACTCGCTGCGTCCGGTGCTGTGGGAGCTGGCCTTGCGCGGCGCACGCAACACCTTGCTGCCGGAGATCGCTGGTCATGTGGCCTATCGCGTTGCACCTGGCATCGACCTCGGCGTCTTGCGTGTTTCGGGTGCGTTGATGGCCGCGGTGCAGCGGCTTCAGGGCGAGCGCGTCACCCTGCGCGAAATGGCCGACTGGCCGGGGCTGGACACCGAACGCGCAGCGCGCCTGCTGAATGCGCTGTACTTGCAGTCCGGCCTGATCGTCAGCCGCACCCGACCCGCTGGCTTCAGCGAGTCCTGGTTCGGTCGGTTGGGCTGAAACAAGGCCCCCCAGTCGCTTCGCTCCTGCCCCAGGGGGCGCCGCCTGGCGGCCCGGCAAATCCGGTTCCGCGGGCGTTGCTTGAAGGCGCTTTTGCTGCGCGCTCAGCGGGCCCCCAATTCTTCCCAGCGTTCCATCGCGGCAAGCAATTCACTATCGAGCGCGGCATAGCGCGTCTGCGCCGTGGCCAGTTTTTTCTTGTCGGCATAGACCTCGGTGCCGGCCAGCAGGTCGGCCAGGGCCTTCTGCTCGGTCTCGAGTGCTTCAATACGCCCGGGCAGCGCTTCGAGTTCGCGCTGTTCCTTGTAGCTGAGCTTCGCTTTCTTGACGACAGGCGCAGGCGCCGCCGCTGCTGCAGGGCTTGATGGCTTGGCGGCCGGTTTCTCGCGCAAGCCGCGGGCACGCGTCTGCTGCGCCTTCCAGTCTTCGTAGCCACCTTCGTACTCGCGCCAGAAGCCGGGTGATTCGTCGCCTTCCCACGCGATGGTGCTGGTGACCACGTTGTCGAGGAAGCGCCGGTCGTGGCTCACCAGGAACACGGTGCCGGGGTAGCTTTGCAGCAGCTCTTCCAGCAGCTCGAGCGTGTCGATGTCGAGGTCGTTGGTCGGCTCGTCGAGCACCAGCACATTGGCCGGCAGTGCGAACAGGCGCGCCAGCAGCACGCGGTTGCGCTCGCCGCCGCTCAAGGTGCGCACCGGCGAGTTGGCACGTTCGGGCGAGAACAGGAAGTCGTTGAGGTAGCTCATCACGTGCTTGCGTTGCCCGTTGAACTCCACCCATTCGCTGCCGGGGCTGATGGTGTCCGCCAACGTCGCGTCGAGCTTCAGCGTGCTGCGCATCTGGTCGAAGTAGGCAACCTCGAGCTTCGTGCCCTGGCGCACGTGGCCGGAGTCGGGTTTCAATTCGCCGAGGATGAGCTTGAGCAGCGTGGTCTTGCCGGCGCCGTTGGGGCCGATCAGCCCGACCTTGTCGCCACGCAAGATCGTGGCGGTGAAGTCTTTGACGATCACCTTGGTTTCGTCACCGCGGCCAAAGCTCAGGTTCACGTCGCGCAGCTCAGCGACGATCTTGCCGCTGGGCGCGCCGGAGTCGACTTCCAGGCGCACTTGGCCCAGCGAGTCGCGGCGCTTCTGGCGCTGGTCGCGCAGTACCTCGAGGCGCTGGATGCGGGCGACGCTTCGCGTGCGGCGCGCTTCGACGCCCTTGCGAATCCACACTTCCTCTTGTGCCAGCAACTTGTCGGCACGTGCATTGGCGAGCGCATCGGACGCAAGCTGCTCTTCCTTCATGCGCTCGTAGGCGCTGAAGTTGCCGGGGTAGCTGCGGATGATGCCGCGGTCGAGCTCGACGATGCGGGTCGCCACGCCATCGAGGAAGGCGCGATCGTGGGTGATCAGCATCACGCTGCCCTTGAAGCCGCGCAGCAGCTCTTCGAGCCAGGTGATGGAGTCGAGGTCGAGGTGGTTGGTCGGCTCGTCAAGCAGCAGCACGTCGGGCACCGCCACCAGCGCCTGAGCCAGCGCCACGCGCTTCTTCATGCCGCCCGAAAGCTGGCTGATCTCGCGCGCGCCGTCGAGGTGAAGCTGGGCGAGCGTGGTGTCGACACGCTGCTCCCAGTTCCAGGCGTCCAGTGCTTCAATGCGCGTCTGCAGCGCGTCGAGGTCGACACCTTCGGCATGTTCTTCGTAAGCTTGGCGCACGGCGCGGGCTTCGGCCACACCTTCACTGACGGCTTCGAACACGGTGTGGCCGGGCTCGAAGGTCGGCTCTTGCGGCACGTAGCAGATGCGCACGCCTTGGGTCATCTGCAGCAGGCCATCGTCGAGCTTTTCGAGTCCGGCAATGATCTTCAGCATCGACGACTTGCCGGCACCGTTGCGGCCGATCAGGCCGAGGCGTTCACCCGATTCGAGCGAGAACGCCGCGTTGTCGAGCAGAGCCACGTGGCCGAAGGCCAGGTGGGCGTTGGAGAGCGAAAGGACGGCCATGGCAGTTTCTGAGCGAAACCGCCATTGTCGCGCTCCGGGCCCGGGCGCTTTGTGTCAAGGCTTCAGCGCCTGCTCTAGCGCGTCGATAAACATGCTCGCGACGTCGAAGCTGGTCTGCTTGGCGATCTCTTGAAACCCGGTCGGGCTGGTGACGTTGATCTCGGTGACGCAGTCACCAATGATGTCCAGCCCCACGAGCAGCAGGCCGCGTGCGGCGAGCACCGGGCCGATCGCTTCGGCGATCTCTCGATCGCGGGCCGACAGGGGCTGGGCCACACCCTTGCCCCCGACCGCCATGTTGCCGCGGATCTCGCTGCCCTGCGGGATTCGCGCCAGCGCATGCGGCACCGGCTTGCCGCCGATCAGCAGCACGCGTTTGTCGCCTTTGACGATCTCGGGCAGGTAGCGTTGCACCATCACCGTCTCGGCGCCGTGCTTGTTCAGCGTCTCGATGATGCTGCCGAGGTTCAGCCCGTCGGGCCCAACGCGGAAGATGCCCATCCCGCCCATGCCGTCGAGCGGCTTGAGGATGATGTCTTGATGCTCGGCGTGGAACTCGCGGACTTGCGCCGCATGGCGCGTCACCAATGTCGGGCCGATGAACTGCGGGAACTCGAGGATCGCGAGCTTCTCGGGGTGGTCGCGCAGGGCAGACGGTTTGTTGAACACCTGTGCGCCTTCGCGCTCGGCCTGCCCGAGCAAATGCGTGGCGTAGAAATATTCACTGTCGAAGGGTGGGTCGCTGCGCATCAGCACCGCGTCCACATCGGCCAGCGCGATCTCGGCGCGTGCTTCGGCGGCAAACCAGTCGTGCGAGTCACCGCCGGTGAGGGTGATGCGCCGAACCTGCGCCACCACGCGGCCGCCGCGCTGCCAGCTGAGGTCCCGTGCTTCACAGGCCAGCAACTGGTGGCCGCGCGAAGCGGCCTCGCGCATCATCGCGAAGGTGGTGTCCTTCTGGATCTTGAATCCCTCGAGCGGGTCGGCGACGAACAGCAGCTTCATGGCAGTCTCAAGCGAGGAGAGGTCGACACTGTTGCACAAAACCGCGCGAGCAACGCGAGCCGCCCATCAAGCCACGCCTCAGGCACGGGTCTCCCGGGCCAGCGGGTGGGCCTTGCAGGCCGCGCCGGGCGACGTCGCCCGGCTCTTCGCCAAGCACATCTTGTCCACTGGACAAGATGTGTCCGGGCTCAGCCCCTTGGGGGCAGGAGCGAC